>OWIX01001181.1_pt1 | contig 13934 bp, 10 predicted proteins | sample 1732851 | NCBI WGS metagenome assembly OWIX01 (sample SAMN05065761, study PRJEB22554) | human gut metagenome | biome: ENVO:2100002; feature: ENVO:00000062; material: ENVO:00002003 | host: Homo sapiens | place: USA
TACGAGATAGGCTCCGGTCTCGTGGGCTCGGAGATGTGTATAAGAGACAGGGAGCTTTTCGAGCTTGGCGATGTCCATTTCGCCTTTGAACGGCAGCTCCTTCTGGGTGTCGGCCGCGTCGTCGATGGTGCAGTCCACGGCGTGGCAGCGGCGGAACTCGATGTGTCCCTTCGTGGTGTCGAAATGGGAGTTGCCCGGCACGATGTCGCCCTCTTTGAGCAGAGCCGAAAAGATGACGTTCTCAGCGGCGCGCCCCTGATGCGTGGGCAGGAAGAAAGGCATGCCGAAGAGCCGGGAAATGGTCTCCCTGAGCCGGAAATAGGACGATGCGCCGGCGTAGCTTTCGTCGCCGGTCATCATGGCCGCCCACTGGCGGTCGCTCATCGAACCCGTTCCCGAATCGGTCAGCAGGTCGATCGTGACCTGATCGCTGCGCAGTTTGAAGAGGTTGTAGCTGGCTTCGCGGATCCATGTCTCGCGTTCGGCGCGCGTGGAGGTGCGGATGGCCTCGGTCATTTTGATCTTGTAGGGTTCTGCATACGGAAGTGTCATACAAAAGAGCGTTTTAGGTTGTAATTTGTTGTTCGTATACTCAAAATTACGAAAATATTTTGAGATCTTTGGTATCGGTATTATATTTGTGAAAGCCGGTGTGTATTTTTTAATTCTTTCGCGCTATGAAAAAGTATCGTTGCACCGTCTGCGAGTATATTTACGACCCGGCGCTGGGTGATCCCGAAAACGGCATCGCTCCCGGCACGGCATTCGAAGATCTGCCCGACGGTTGGATATGCCCGGTCTGCGGCGAAGGCAAATGGGCCTTCGAACCTCTCGAAGAACAATAAAAAACGACGAAGACTATGTTAAACCTCATTGTTTCACTATTAATTTTACCGCTTATGGCAACAGACACTGCAAAACAGGTGCGCTTCACTCCGAAGGACCTGCCTTACGCTTATGACGCGCTCGCACCGCAGGTCTCCGAAGAGACGCTGCGCTTTCACCACGACAAGCATTACGTGGGATACGTGAATAAACTCAACGAACTGATTGTCGATACCCCCTATGCCGAGCAGCCGCTGGAGGATATCGTCGTTTCGGCCGACGGCGCGATCTTCAACAACGCCGCGCAGATGTGGAACCACGAATTCTTCTTCGACGAACTCTCGCCCAAGGCGCAGACCCGTCCCACGGGCGCGCTGCTGAAGGCCATCGACGAAAATTTCGGATCGTTCGATCAGCTGAAGGCCCAGATGGAGAAGGCCGCCGCAGGGTTGTTCGGTTCGGGCTGGGTATGGCTCGCGGAGGACAAGTCGGGCAAGCTGGCGATCGTCAGCGAGCAGAACGCCGGCAATCCCTTGCGCTACGGCATGAAGCCCCTGATGTGCTTCGACGTTTGGGAGCATGCTTACTATATCGACTACCGCAACCGCCGCGCCGATGCCGTCGCAGCCCTCTGGGACCGCATCGACTGGAAGGTCGTCGAAGAGCGCTACGCCAAGGAATAGTGGGTTCCGCTTAGGAAAGGACGCCGTTTCCCGGTTTGGGGGACGGCGTTTTTTCGTCTCCGGATTTCATGCGGCGGAGGGTTTCCGGGGGCGGCGGATTTGTTCCGCCGGATATACAGGATCGGAAATATTATATATTTCCGTCATTCGCCGCAGAAAATTCTGGCGGGAAAAAATTGGTGGAAATGGCAAAAAGTATTACCTTTATTTTTTTGACCGGACGTTTATTCTGCCATGAATCGCTCTATCGAAAATTCCCCCCCCCATGGTTTGGAGGAGGTCTATGCGGAGTACAGGACGTATTTCGTCCGGATCGCCGTGTCGTATGTCCGTGACAGGATGGTGGCCGAGGATTTGGTGTCCGATACCTTTCTGAAAATCTGGGAGAGCCGCACGGAGACGACGCCCCGGAATCTGCCCGCCTATCTGCTTACCGCGCTCAAGCGCAAGTGTCTGGACTATCTGCGCGACCAAGCCATTCATCTCAGAATTCAACAGAACATGCACCAGACCAGTGCGCGCGTGGTCGGAGAGCGTATCGCGCGGCTCGAAGCCAACGACCCCCAGAACCTGATGATGTCCGAGGCGCTCGCCATCATCGAGCGCGAACTGCGGCGGATGCCTGAACAGCGGCGGCGGATTTTCATCGCCCACCGTTACGAAGAGATGTCCTACCGGGAAATAGCCGCCGTTTACGAATTGTCCGAAGGACAGGTGACCTACGAACTGCGTGCGGCGAAGGAGGCGCTCAAGGCTGCGCTCAAGGATTATCTTCCGCTGATAGGACTCTTGCTGAACGGCTTCTGACGACCGCCCCCCCCCGGAATTATTAAAAATATTTATTTGCGGGATTTTGCGATTTTTTTCGCAAATCCTGCACTGTCGTGCGTCAATATAGCAACTTATGGAAAAGGAAACATTATATCGCTACGTGGCGTGCCAAGCATCGCCTGAGGAGGAGACGGCAGTGCTGACGTGGCTGGAAGCCGATCCTGCACACGAATCGGAACTCGCAAAGGTGCAGCGGCAGCACGATCTGGTGGCTCTGAGCGCTCCGGTCATCAACGAACTTTACGCCAAGGACCGCAGGCGCCGTTTCGGCTCCGTCCTGCGCCGGTGGAGCGCGGCGGCAGCGGCCGTCGTACTGCTCGCCTTCGGCGGTTATTATTTTCACGCCGCACGCGATTTCTCGCGGCAGGGCGAACGGCTACTGTCGGTATCCGTACCCTACGGACAGCGCGTCAGCCTGACGTTGCAGGACGGCACTTCGGTATGGCTCAACGCCGGAACGACGCTGCGCTATCCGGCGCTCTTTACGGGGCGCGAGCGCCGTGTGGAGATCGAAGGCGAAGCCCGGTTCGAAGTGGTGCACGATGCGAAACATCCCTTCATCGTCCGGACATACGCCTGCGACGTCGAGGTGCTGGGCACGAAATTCAATGTCGTGGCCGAGGAGGAGAACGGGCTCTTCTCGACGGCTCTGTTCGAAGGCCGCGTCGCCGTTTCCAGCCGGCTCGTTCCCGGCGAACGACTGGTGCTGGAACCCGACGAGATGGTGACGCTCGAAGGGAAGCATCTCTGTCTCGCGCAGATCGACAACGATGAGGAATATTTGTGGACGAACGGAATCATCAGCCTGACCGATCAGTCGTTCTCCGAGCTGATGCACCGCTTCGAAAAGACCTTCGGCGTCACAATCCGTATCGAGCGCGAACCGTCGATCCGTATCGGACAGGGTAAGATACGGCAGTCGGTAGGTATCGACAATGCGCTTCAGGTGCTGCAGCGGTTTGCCGATTTCGAGTACGAGAAGGACGAACAGAACAACACGATAACCATCCGATAAACTCAGTCTAACCTTAAAAACGACCGGCCTATGAAGTAATCCAAGTTTGTGAGAAACTGTATACTATGATTGTCGGAACCTCAGAAAATGGCCTGTGCGGATGGTAGCACATCGCACAGGCCGGGGTTCAAGCAAACCTCCTACTCAAACCTAAAGTACAAATTTATGAATAAAACATTTATCAGACAAGCGAAAAGGTCATTTACTTTTTTATTCATGCTTGGTCTTTGCGCTATCTGGTCTCCGCGGGCGGCGGCCCAGAACCGCAGCCTGCCCCAAGTTACGATCCGGATGGACCGTGTCCCGATGTCACAGATCATGTCCGAGATCGAACGGCAGACCAAATATCTGTTCGTTACGGGTTCGGATGTCAAGACCGACCGTATCACAAGCCTCGATGTTACGGCGGTGCCGCTTACGGAAGCCCTGAACCGGATGGTGGCGGGTGCGGACCTGACCTACGACATCCGTTCGCTGAGCATCATCCTCTCCGTAAAGAAAGCCGAGCAGCCTGCGGCCGTCGCAGGTTATGTCCGCGACGGGAGCGGCCAGCCGGTCATCGGCGCCACGATCATCGTCCGCGACACCTCGACCGGTACGACGACCGACGCCGACGGCCGTTTCACCCTTTCGGTGCCCGCACCTTCGACGGCATGGCTCGAAGTGAGCTATCTGGGCTATGAGCCGCAGGCGGTTGCCGTCGGCAACCGCACTTCGTTCGACATTACGCTGCGCGAGGCCGCATCGGAGATCGAATCGGTCGTCGTGACGGCCCTCGGCATCAAGCGCTCGGAGAAGGCGCTCTCGTATAATGCCCAGCAGATCAACGCCGAGGACATCGTGGCCGTGAAAGACGTCAATTTCGTCAATTCGCTCAACGGCAAGGTGGCCGGTCTGAATATCAACGCCTCGTCGTCGGGTGTCGGCGGTTCGTCGAAGGTCGTGATGCGCGGTTCGAAATCCATCGAGCAGTCGTCGAACGCCCTCTATGTGATCGACGGCATTCCGATGTGCAACTTCCGCAGCGACGGCAGCGAGGAGTTCGATTCGCAGGGCTCTTCGGAGGCCATCGCCGACCTCAACCCTGAGGATATCGAGTCGATGACCGTCCTGTCGGGCGCAGCCGCCGCGGCACTCTATGGTTCGGATGCCGCCAACGGCGCCATTCTGATCACGACCAAGCGCGGCAAGGCCGGTCAGACGACCGTGACGGTGACGAGCAACACCGAAGTGCTCGCGCCTTTCGTGATGCCGATGTTCCAGACCCGTTACGGCACGGGCGACAAGCTGGCGGGAGCCGCCAACGGCATCTACTCGTGGGGCGAACGTCTGAATGCGTTCAATTACAGGGGCTACGACCCTGCCGACGACTATTTCCAGACGGGCGTCGTGGGCACCGAGACGGTTTCGTTCTCGACGGGCAACGAGCGCAGCCAGACCTATGCTTCGGCCGGCGCCGTCAATTCGCGCGGTATTATTCCCAACAACGGTTACGACCGTTACAACTTCACTTTCCGCAATACCTCGTCGTTCCTCAAGGACAAGATGCACCTCGATCTGGGTGCCAGCTACATTATCCAGAAAGACCGCAACATGGTCAATCAGGGCGTCTACTCCAACCCGCTGGTGTCGGCTTACCTCTTCCCGCGCGGCGACGACTGGGCGGATGTGGAGATGTACGAACGCTACAACCCCTCGCGCGGCATCTACGAGCAGTACTGGCCGACGATGGGAGCCGATACCTATCAGATGCAGAACCCCTACTGGATCAGCTACCGCAACCTGCGCGAGAACCGCAAGGACCGCTACATGATCAACGCCTCGCTGACCTACGACATCCTCGACTGGCTCTCGGTTTCGGGCCGCATCCGGGTGGACAACTCGAACAGCGACTATACCGAGAAGCTCTACGCATCGACCAACAACCTGCGCACCGAGGGATCGCCCAACGGTCTCTACGGCATCACCAAGACCAACGACCGTCAGACCTACGGCGACGTGATGGTCAATATCAACAAGACCTTCGGCGAGAACTGGAGTCTGCAGGCCAACGTCGGCGCTTCGATCTCGGACATGCGTTCCGACGCCTCGAAAGTCCGCGGCCCGATCGCCTACGGAGAGCAGACCGGTTACGACAAGGACGGCAACGCCATCTACGAGCCGAATAACATCCCCAACGTGTTCAACGTCTACAACCTCTCCAATTCGAAGACCGTCCGCGAGCAGATCGGCTGGCGCGAGCAGTCGCAGTCGGTCTTCTTCTCGGCCGAGGTGGGCTTCAAGGGGGCGTATTACCTGACCGTGACGGGCCGCAACGACTGGCCCTCGCAGCTGGCGGGTCCCAACTCGGTGAACTCCTCGTTCTTCTATCCGTCGGTCGGCGCTTCGGTCGTGCTCTCGGAAATCATTCCGAACATGCCCAAGAACCTCTCCTACGTCAAGCTGCGTGCGTCGTACGCATCGGTGGGTCTGGCTTTCTCGCGTTTCTACGCCAATCCGACCCGCTCGTGGAACTCTTCGACCAACAGCTGGAACCTCTCGTCCCAAAGTCCGCTCTACGACCTGAAGCCCGAACGCACCAAATCGTTCGAAGTCGGTCTTACGATGCGCTTCCTCAGACATTTCAATTTCGACATTTCGTACTATAACACCCGTACGATCAACCAGACGTTCAACACGGGCATCCCCGCAAGTTCGATGTACAGCAAGGTCTACAAGCAGGACGGCGACGTGCGCAACCGCGGTTTCGAAATGTCGCTGGGCTACAAGAATACGTGGAACCGCTTCTCATGGGACAGCAACTTCACGGCCAGCGTCAACCGCAACAAGATCATGAAGCTGGGCAAAGAGGTGATCGACCCCAACACGGGCAAGGTCACTCCGATCGGCGACCTGAACGTGGGAGGCATGGGTAACGTCCGCTTCATTCTGCGCGAGGGCGGCTCGCTGGGCGACATCTATTCGCGCGCCGACCTGCGCCGCGACTCGAACGGCGATATCTATCAGGATATGGACGGCAACATCTTCGTGGACAACAAGACGCAGACCAAGGATTTCATCAAGCTGGGTTCCGTATTCCCCGACGCCAATCTGGCATGGCGCAACGACTTCCGCTGGCGCAACTTCAATTTCGGGTTCCTGCTCACGGCTCGTCTGGGCGGCGTAGTCTACTCGCGCACGCAGGCCGTAATGGATTACTACGGCGTATCGGCCTCGTCGGCCGATGCGCGCGATGCGGGCGGCATCGTCATCAACGGCAACGACCTGATCGATGCGCAGAAATGGTATCAGACCGTCGCCAACGGCGATACCACCCCGCAGTACTACACCTATTCGGCAACGAACGTGCGGCTGCAGGAGGCTTCGATCGGTTACACGATCCCGCGCAAGAAGCTGGGAGACGTTTGCGACATCACCGTCTCGATCGTAGGCCGTAACTTGTGGATGCTCTACAACAAGGCGCCTTTCGATCCCGAAGCGGTCGCTACCACCAGCAACTACTATCAGGGCATCGACTATTTCATGATGCCTTCGCTGCGCAGCATCGGCTTCAACGTGCGTGTCAAATTCTAATAAGCTAAAAACGCCATGAAATTCAATATATCGAATATGACGGTGGCCCTTGCGGCGGCTGCGCTCGGCGCGGCATCCTGCACGGCCAACTACGAAGATATCAACCGGAATCCCTACGAGGTCACCGCAGAGGATATGGAGCGGGACGGCTATGCCATGCGGTCGTTCATGACCACCATGCAGAGCTGGGTCATTCCGGCCGACGTCAACCAGTGCCAGTTCACCGATCTGCTGCTGGGCGGTCCCTACGGCGGCTATATCGCCGATGCGAACAGCGGATTCAATGCCGGAAAATTCTCGACCTACGATCCGCAGTCGAACTGGTCGCCGGTATTTTACCGGGTTGTCTACACCAATGAAATGTCGAACTTCACGGAGTTGTGCAAGGTGACCGAAGACGAGAACGCCATCGCCGTGGCGAAGGTGGTGAAGGTCGCCGGCGTACACCGCGTCGCCGACACCTACGGCCCGATTCCCTATACGCAGGTAGGCACGGGCGCCGATCCGGTGCCGCTGGACTCCGAGAAAGAGGTCTTCAAGGCCATGTTCGCCGATCTGGACGCTGCCGTCGAGGTGCTTACGCGCAACCGTGCAGGCATGATCACCACCGATGCCGACCGGCTTTACGGCGGCAGTCTGGAGCGCTGGGGCCGTCTGGCCAACTCGCTCAAGCTGCGTCTTGCGATGCGTATCGTCTATACGGATTTCACCACCGACGACGGACGTACCCCGCAGCAGCTGGCCGAGGAGGCCGTCAGCTCGGAGCTGGGCGTGATCGAGGACAACTCCGGCAATGCCATGTATACGGGCTTCGGCAAGGACGGCAATCCTTTCTACGTCTGCTTCTTCAGTTATAAGTCGGGTGCGGGCGACCACCGCGTCGCCGCCGATATCGCGTCGTTCATGAACGGTTACGCCGATCCCCGTCGTGCGAGCTATTTCAACGAGTCGGCTTTCGCCGCAGGCGGCTATGCCGGTCTTCGCAACGGCATTCAGATTCCCGACGATGAGCGAATCAACAACTTCTCGCGCTATAACGTGACGGCGTCGACCTCGCTGATGTGGATGAACGCTTCGGAGGTGGCCTTCCTGCGCGCCGAGGGCGCTTTGCGCGGCTGGGCGATGGGCGGCGACGCGCGGAGCTTCTACGAGGAGGGTATCCGGCTCTCGTTCGAGCGTTGCGGCGTCGCGGATCAGCTGACGGCCTATATGGCTTCGACGGCGCTTCCGGGCAGCTATGACGACCCGGCATTCGGCTACAGCTGTTCGAACCAGTCGACGGTCACGATTCCTTGGAACGACGGGGCTGCTTTCGAAGAGAACCTCGAACGCATCATCACCCAGAAGTGGATCGCCAACTTCCCGCTGGGTACCGAAGCGTGGGCCGATTACCGTCGTACGGGCTATCCGCGTCTGTTCCCGGTGGTGGTCAACAACAATCCCGACATCACCAATCTGCAGCTGGGCGCCCGACGTATGACCTATCCGCTGGAGGAATACGAGGCGAACGGCGAAACGATCCGGGCCGCCGTGGATCAGTGGCTGGGCGGTCAGGACAAAATGTCCACCCGTCTGTGGTGGGATTGCAATCCCCGGATTCGCTAACCTATAAAACCGTCAAACTATGAAAATCAACATCAAAAGATATTTCCTGCCCCTTGCAGCCGTGCTTTTCATGGCCGGCTGCCACGAGGCCGTCGAGCCTGAGGCGATCGACGTGAACTATTCGTCATTCGAGGAGACGAATCCCGAATTGTATGCCCGGTACATGCAGGCGCTCCGGGAGTACAAGGCCGGTTCGCACAAGGCGGTGTTCGTTACGATGACCGTTCCCGAAAGCGGCGCCGCGACGACCCATCGCACGCAGCATTTCACGGCGATACCCGACAGCGTCGACTTCATCGTGGTAAACCCGGTTCCGGCCGTGCTCTGCCAGACGCTTGTCGATGAAATCCGGAAAGTGCATGAGAAGGGGACCCGCGTCCTCTTCAATATCGACCTGCAGACATTCGAAAACGACTGGACGCAGGTGCTGAAGGCGGACCCCACGCTCAGCGAGGAAGATGCGCTGGCTTATCTCGACGGCCGTGTCGGCGAGCAGATCGCGCTGGTAGACCGCTGGGGCTACGACGGCTTCATCTTCACCTACACGGGCAAGGCCGTAGGCAGCATGCAGGACGAGGCGCTGGCCGTCTATACGGCCCGTCAGGAAGCGCTCTTCGCGCAGATCCGCGCTTGGCACGAGGCTCATCCCTCGCATGCGCTCGTCTTCCGCGGCTTCACCGGAGCCGTTACGGAGGCGAATATGCCGCTGCTGGACGAGTGCGCCTACATCATCCTGCCGACCAATGACGTGAAGACGCTCGACGAGATGTCGTTCTCGGCTCTTACCGCAGTCAGCGTTGCCGGCGTGCCGGCCGACCGTCTGATCGTGACGGCCCAGACCACCCGTCCCGGCGACGACAAGAAGGAGTTCGGTTATACCGGCATGGTCGATGCCTTCGGCGATACGGTCGAGGCGATCGAGGCTTGGGCCGGATGGGTGACGCTCCCTTCGCCGGGCTATACCCGTGCGGGGCTGCTGATCGAGGATGTCCAGTACGACTATTACAACCCCGCCAAGGTGTGGGCCAAGACCCGCGAGGCGATCGGCATTATGAACCCCTCCATCTAAAAACTGACAGCCATGAAATACAACAAATGCTTATTGGTTCTCTCGGCGCTCGCCGCAGTCGCTTTTACCGGCTGCAAGAACGAGGATGTCGAGAAGCATCGTTTCGATAACAAGTTCTATATCACCTCGACCATTCTGTCCGACGACCTGCTGATCAAGAGCGACACGCCGGGATATACCAAGACGATCGAGTCGCGTCTGGCCAAGCCTGCCGCGCAGCAGGTCGCCGTGACGATCGGGGCCGATTCGTCGCAGGTAGCCGCCTACAACATGATCTATGGCGACAACGCCGTGGCGCTTCCCGCCGAATGCTACGAACTCTCTTCCAACCGGATTGACATTGCGGCCGGTCAGGTGAGCGGCGACGCGATAGAGATCGTGTTCAAGGACATCAATACGCTCGACGGCAGCCTGCGTTACGTGCTGCCCGTGACGGTCACTTCGTGCAATGGCGTGGATCTGCTCGACAGCCGCAGTACGGTCTACTTCGTGGCCCGTCAGGGTGCGATGATCAACGTGGTGGCCAATATCGCGTGGATGAACTTCCCGGTCAGCTGGTCGGCCGACGCCAAACCGCTCGTCAGCGGCATGAAGCAGGTTACCATCGAGGCCCTGCTGCGCAGCGCCGACTGGACCGACGGCCGCGGCGACGCCCTCAGTTCGGTATTCGGTATCGAAGGCAACTTCCTCGTGCGCATCGGCGACGCCGACCGTCCGCGCGACCAGCTCCAGCTGGCGACGGGATCGGCCAACGGCGGCAACTGGCCCGCAGCCAATGCCGCTCCGGGGCTTCCGGTCAATGAGTGGGTGCATATCGCCGTGGTTTGGGACGCCGTAAACGGCGAGCGTATCTATTACCAGAACGGCAAGCAGGTGGCCTACTCCAATCAGAAGATGAGCGGATCGGTTACGCTGACCGGCAACTGTTATGTCGGCAAGTCGTACAACGAGGAGCGTTACATCCCCGGAGAGATTTCCGAGCTGCGCGTTTGGAGCGTTGCCCGCACGCCGGAGCAGATCGCCGGCAACATGTACGGTGTCAGCCCCGAAAGCGAAGGGCTGGTAGCCTACTGGAAATTCAACGAGGGTTCCGGTTCGACGATCATCGACCATGCGAACGGCACGAATCTCTCTGCCGTGGGCGGCACGCCGACTTGGATTCCCGTAACTCTTCCTGAAATAAAATAACCAATAACAGCTATTACGCATGAAAACGAGATATTTCAAATCCGGTATTCTCGCCGCAGCCGCAGCCTTGCTCTACTCCGCTGCGTTCGTCTCCTGCACGGACGATGTCACGGTCGGCGAGTGGGACGGCGCCGGCTCGATCGAAACGGGCCTCAATGAAACGGGCGCCGTGCTGCAGGACCTCAACTCCGGGAAGTCGAACACCACCGTCGAATTGTGGAAGGAGACCTACACCGCCGACCTGCGTCTGGTGCTGACCAAAACCCCTTCCGAGGGATTTACGGCCCGCGCCAAGGTCGATGACTCCTATGACGTCGGACAGTACAACAAGGCCAACGGCACGAACTATACGCTTTATCCGGCCGACAAGGTGACTTTTGCCAACGACGGCCTCTTTGCCGCCGCAGGCCGCAATGTCGAACTTACGGTCGAGATGACTGTCCATGCTGCCGAAGGACTCGTAGCAGGCCGGGGATATCTGATCCCCGTAGCCCTCGAAGCCGATGGCGTGATCCTCAAGGAGAGCCATTGTTTCTACGTGGTGAAGGATATGACCTCGATGCCTACCTGCTATAAGGGCGACGACCTGCCGAAGGGCTTCCTGTTCTTCGAGGTCAACGACGTCAATCCGCTCAACGCCCTGACGTTCGAGCTCGAAGACGGACGCCTGCTGTGGGATGTGGTCTGCCTCTTTTCGGGCAACATCAACCACCATGCGGACCGCACGCTCCGTTCCTGAGCCTCAATCCGCAGACCCAGTACTGGATGGATAACAACGAGGTCTTCATTCAGCCGCTGCGCAAACGCGGCATCAAGGTCATCATGTGCGTACTGGGCAACCACGACCAGTCGGGTGTAGCCCAGCTTTCCGACTACGGATGCCAGATGTTCGCCAAGGAACTCGCCACGTTCTGCGAAGCATACAATATCGACGGCGTGTGCTTCGACGACGAGTATTCGAACAGTCCCGATCTTTCGAATCCCTACTATGCTTCGCGCAGTTCGGCGCGTGCGGCCCGTCTTGCCTACGAATCGAAGAAGGCGATGCCCGACAAGCTGGTCGTAGCCTACTGCTACTCTTCGTTCCATATCAGCAGTTGGCCGACCGAGATCGAAGGGCAGGACATTGCGGAGTGGGTCGACATCGCCGTGGGCGATTACGGTCAGTCCACCTCGCCCAAGGGCAACATGACCCAGAAGCAGTGCTCGGCCATCTCGATGGAGTTCAACCGCGGTACGGGCGGCAACTTCACCAGCGGCGTTGCCGAGGGTATGCTCAACCCGACCACCGGCAAGGGCTGGTTCATGGGCTTCGCACCCGATCCGCTGAAGAATACCAACGGCAGGGTGGACAAGAATGCTTGGCGCAATATTTTCGTCAACCGGCTGAACAAGGGTCCCGAAACTCTCTACGGTTCGCCGCTCAAGGAGCCGGAGCACTTCTACAAGTTCGCCGACACCACGCGCTATAATTATCCTGAGGACCTGCCGGATACCTATTCGCGTCCGGCACAGCCTGAGTGGCCAAACTATTGATTCGATTCCGCCTTGCAGGCGGGGCGACCCCGCCTGCAAGGCGGAATTAACCGAAAAACAGTAAACGATGAAAAACATGTTTAAATATGCGCTGGTTTTCGCCTTCGCGGGCGGCGCAGCGCTCTTCACCGGCTGCCGCGCCGACGAGGAGGTCGATCTGGCGGGTTACCCCGAAACGCCGATCGGCGCAACGATTTCCGGGACCTCGGACCGGGTAGCGACTTTCGAGGGAACCTACGATAATGATGGCGTGCTGAATCTCGCCGGTTCGCTTTCGGGCGAGTATACCATTGCCCTTGCGCAGGCCAGCCCCGAAGAGACGGTCGTTCGCGTAGAACCTATTATCACCAACGTACCGGCCGAGCTGGTCGAGATCAGCGCGCGCGAGCTGGTGATTCCCGCCGGCAGCACTACGGCGGCAGTCTCGGTAAGGATGATCGAGGAGAACTACGACTTCATGGAGAATGTGTTCGGGCCTGTGACCTACGAGCTGGGCGTGCGTGTGGTCGAAGCGCGCGGTTCGCAGGTTCCCGTGGTGGACGGCGAGGCGAAGATGGTGATCGAAAAGGCTGCCTATGTCGCTGTCGCGTCGCTCGTGGGCGTCGAGGGCAATGCCGTGACTTTCAAGCGCAACTTCATCGACGGTGCGATCGTCAACGAAGATCCGATAACATATGACGTGAAGGTCGTGGTGGACCGTCCCGTACTGGAGGATACGAAGTTCGTCGTGAAATCGGCGGGCATTCCCGAAGGATTTGCCGGCGACGAGCATTTTACGCCCGCTGCCGAAGTGACGATTCCGGCCGGGGCGAAAGAGTCGGACGCGACGACGTGGTCGGTGACGGACGACTTTCTCGAAGCGAACGAAGAACTCGGCACTTTCCCGGTACAGCTCACGGCCGAGCTGGTCGGCGATACCGCTGGGGCCGTTGTCAATCCGGAGGATGCCGGCGTTGCGATTTCGATCGTGAAGAAGTCCGATCTTCTGGCTTTCCTGTCCGCGGCCGATGCGTCGTGGATGAAGTACCCGACGAGCGGATGGACCTTTGATACCAACGGCTCTGTATGGGGCGGAGATGCCGCACTTTGGGATGGCAGTACGAGTACCGATGTCTATGGCGCTAATCCGCTTGAGATTACAATCGATATGAAGACCTCGCAGTGGGTCGCCGGTTTTGATATTCAGGCTTACGGAAGTATCGGCTACATGGGCGAGTACTTCGAGCTTTCGACGTCGGAAGACGGGGAGAACTGGACGCCGCACGGAGAGCTCCGGCAGGCCGAGGCTCCCAACAGAGGCTACGGCGCAACCAACTACGTTCAGCTGCTCAAGCCCTGCAATGCCCGCTATATCAAGTGGGTCGGCACGAAGGGCAGCGCTTATGGACCCGATATCACGGAGATGTATATCTACGGCCGGAACGAATAACCGGAATCCGGTTTGAATGTTGACGGAGGCTTCCCGCAGAGATGCGGGAAGCTTTTTTTTCGGTCTTGACTTTTGCCGGCGGAGACCCGTCGTCCGGCAATCAGGTCGTTGACACTTTTGTAGCTAAAAGTGCTAATCTAATCTAACTATATGATAGACAGTATATGACAAAAGTCGAGG
>OWIX01001182.1_pt1 | contig 13932 bp, 8 predicted proteins | sample 1732851 | NCBI WGS metagenome assembly OWIX01 (sample SAMN05065761, study PRJEB22554) | human gut metagenome | biome: ENVO:2100002; feature: ENVO:00000062; material: ENVO:00002003 | host: Homo sapiens | place: USA
TCTACACCCTAGAGTTCGTCGGCAGCGTCAGATGTGTATAAGAGACAGGATTTGGTTTAGGAATCTCTAAAGTCTCCCTTGTCTTATAGTAAAAGGCAATAAAATACGAATATGGATAAGACTGATAAAAATACAATAGAAGAATTGCTTCCCCGTTATTGTGAGGGACTGGCAACGGAAGAAGAGCGTCTGCAAGTTGAGACGTGGATGGATGAATCGGAAGAAAACCGACGGATGGCCAAACAAATACATGCTCTCTATCTTGCCACAGATACCGTTCACATCATGACGAAAGTCGACACAGAGAAAGCATTGACAAAGGTGAAAAGTAGAATGACAGGTAACAGACAAAGGAAAACGACATGGTGGGAATGGGCGCAACGTGCGGCAGCAGTGCTGTTCATTCCACTTCTCGTTACTCTGATGGTACAACATTGGGGAGGAAGCGAACAGGAATTGGCACAAATGATGGAAGTGAAAACAAATCCCGGAATGATGACTTCTCTGACATTGCCCGATGGCACATTGGTTTTCCTGAATTCCGAATCTACCTTGAGTTATCCCTCACGCTTCGATAGCGACACGAGAAATGTAACATTGCAGGGAGAGGCTTATTTTGAAGTAGCCAAGAACCCGGAAAAGAAGTTCATAGTTTCTACTTCCCACCAATCACAGATCGAAGTACTGGGAACTCATTTTAATGTAGAGGCTTATGAAAAAGAAGACCGGATTGCAGCAACATTGGTTGAAGGAAAGATAGGTTTTATTTATTCATCTGACAATGGCTCGAAAAAAGTGCTGATGGATCCCGGACAGAAGCTGGTCTATGATATAAGAGACAGTAAAGTGCAGCTTTATGCCACCTCCGGTGAGTCGGAAATAGCTTGGAAAGAGGGAAAGATTATATTTAGAAATACTCCTCTCGAAGAGGGATTGCGAATGTTGGAGAAGCGGTATAATGTGGAATTCATTATTAAAAACGACCGTTTGAAAGGAGACTCATTTACTGGCACGTTTACAAATCAACGCCTCGAGCGTATTCTGGAATATTTCCAGCTTTCTTCTCAAATCCGTTGGCGTTATCTTGATTCGCCGGATATAAAAGATGAAAAGAGTAAAATAGAAATATATTGATTGATTAACCTTAAAACAAAAATGCAATGAAAGACAGACCCCCTTAAACAAAAACATACGGGAGGATATTGGCGTATCTTCCCGTATGGAAATCGGTAAATCTTTTTGATGCTTGTTTGGCGACAAGCTTAGATAAACTTTTTATTAACTTTAAGTCATTACAAAATTATGCAAAATTATTTTAGCATCCAATTTTTATGGGTGGTAAAGTCACTTTGGCTAACCTCAAAAAAAATCCCATTATCTATGAGACTATTGGTTTTGTTCTTAGTATGTTCTATTGGGCTGACCTATGCAGCCGATAGTTACGCTCAAAAGGCTTTAATCAGTATTGATGTACGTAATCAGCGGGTGGAGGACATTCTAAAAGAAATTGAAGAGCAGTCTGATTTTGATTTCTTCTTCAATAATAAGCATGTCGATTTGAATCGTCGCGTATCAGTTTCTGCTGATAAAAGCAACATTTTTAGTGTGTTGAAAGAAATCTTTTCCGGTACTAATGTAAAATATTCGGTACTAGACAAGAAGATTATATTATCCATTGAGGCACAGTCTCCTGAACAAGAAAAGAAAATAACCGTATCCGGTACTATATCAGACGCACAGGGGGAGCCGATTATCGGAGCCAGTGTATTAGAAAAAGGAGTACAGGGTAACGGTACGATAACAGATATTGACGGGAACTTCAAAATCTCCGTCTCTTCATCGAAGGCACAGCTCGATATCTCCTATATCGGCTATCAGTCTCAAACGGTTGCCGTGCAACCCGGAAAAAATATGAAAATCATTTTGCAGGAAGATTCCAAACAACTCGATGAAGTGGTAGTGGTGGGTTATGGTACACAGAGCAAGAAGACATTGACCGGTGCCGTTTCTATGGTAAACATGGGAGATGTGGAGATGAATACCGTACCGAATGTATCTCGTGCGTTGGCGGGTAAAGCAGCGGGGTTCCGTGTGAACCAGGTTTCTGCACAACCGGGTGGTGAGGCGAAGTTTCGTATTCGTGGAGAAGCGTCTACCGGTGCTGGTAATGAACCTTTATTTGTAATCGACGGCTTCCCGGTGTCTTCTACTTCCAATTTAAGTTCTGGTAATGGTTTCTATGAATCGGGTAATATTGATAATGTACTGGAATCATTGAATCCGGATGATATTGAATCCATTTCTGTGTTGAAAGATGCTGCTTCCACAGCTATTTATGGTGCGCGTGCCGGACATGGAGTTGTTTTGATTACCACCAAACGTGGTAAAAGTCAAAAGCCCAGAGTGACTTATTCCGGTATGGGGTCGGTGCAGGTAGCTCGTTCCAACTACAAGATGCTTGATACTCGTATGTATATGGATATGTATAATAAACAGATGCATGAAGAGTGGTTAAAGTTGAACGGAATGGGTATCTATGAAGGATATGTTGAAAAGCAGGACACTCCGCCTACTCAATATAAACCCACTTTCAATAATGATGAAATATTGACAGCTAGCGGTACCGATTGGTTGGATGCGGTGATGCGCAATGGATATACGCAACAGCACAATCTTTCTGTGAATGGTGGTACGGAGAAAACCCGTTATCTGGCTTCTGTCAACTATATGAACCAGGAAGGAATTGTCAAGAATAATGGTGTCAGTCGTTTTTCTGCCCGTTTGAATCTGGATCAGGAATTGAGTGAATATGTTTCTTTCGGACTGACTGCTACTTACTCGCAGAATAAGTATGACAATGTTCCTCTGGGAGACAATGCCAATGAATATTCCGGTGTATTGACCGGTGCTATCCAATCCAATCCTACAATTCCTATCTATGACTCTGAAGGAAATTATTTCATTGATCCGAAACGTCCCTTCGTTGCGAATCCGGTGTCTTTGTTGGATATTAAGGATAATACGGTAAAAGACCGGATCATAGGATCTGCATTCGTATCCGTGAAACCGTTGAAAGACTTGGAAGTGAAGTTGCAGTTAGGTGTCGACCGTAGTTTCCAGAAACGTTCCAGCTATTTGCCTAAGACAACTTTGCAGGGAAAGACCAAAAACGGAAGAGCGGATATTTCGCAGGAAACAAGTACTGCCTATCTGATGGAGCTGACAGCTCAATACTCCAAGAACTTTGGCGATCATAACGTGAAAGCTATTGGTGGTTATTCTTTCCAAAAATTTAAAAATGATGGATTGAGTGCCGGAAATGAAGATTTTCTTGTAGATGGCTTTGGATATAATAGTTTGGGTTCAGGAAATTACAAGAAACCATCTGTAGGTTCATGGGCTTCTATTAACAGTATTGCTTCTTTGTTTGCCCGTGCCAATTACTCGTATAAAGGCAGATATTTACTGGAAGCTACAGTTCGTGCTGATGCTGCTTCCAATTTCGCCCCGGAAAATCGTTGGGGTTATTTCCCGTCCGTATCAGCCGGTTGGATGATAAGTGAAGAAAATTTCATGAAAGGGGCTTCAAACTGGTTGTCTATGTTGAAGTTAAGAACTTCTTATGGACAGACGGGTAACTCTAATGTCGGTTATCGCATTTACGACTATTATGAAGTGGGAAGAAGTGCCATTATCGGAGGTGCAGAATCAACAGGAGTATATGCTTCGGATTTGGGCAACAGGAGCCTGACTTGGGAAACGACTACGGAATTTAATGTAGGTGTGGATCTAGGTATATTCAACAACCGATTTAAGTTGACAGCCGAATATTTCAAACGTAAGATTACAGACTTGTTGGTGACAAATAAACCATTGCCTTTTTATAATGAAATAAATAAAATAGCGGGTAATATAGGATCAACACAAAGTCAGGGTGTGGAAATCACAGTGAATACGGTGAATATCGTTACTAAAGATTTTGAATGGGATACGACATTAACCTTGTCACATTACAATGACCGTTGGCTGACACGTGACCCGAACTGGAAACCCAAACCTTATGAAAAAGAAAATGATCCGATTCGTGCATGGTGGGAATATGAAGCGCTTGGCATCCTGCAACCGGGAGAAAAAGTTCCGGACGCTCAAAAAGACTTGGTTCCGGGTATGATGAAGTTGAAAGACCGCGATGGAAACGGAGTATTGGGAGATGAGGATAAAGTATATATGGGTAATGGTGATCCAAAAATTATCTACGGTCTGAACAACTCGTTCAGATATAAGAACTTCGACTTGAATATCTATTTCTATGGAGAAGCCGGCAGAAAGAGAGGAGCCAGTTATTATGAGGGCTGGACACGTATGGACAATGGTATCAATGTTTCTACTTATGCCCTGAAAGCTTTTAATAGCAATAACCTGACAGCCACAGATCCGACATTTGTCAGAGGTGGAAGCGGATGGGGGGATTACTATGTGAAATCTATCTATTACGTTCGTTGTGGAAGCATTACATTAGGATATAAAGTGCCTATCAGCCAGAAGATTGCCAAGAATCTCCGTGTATATGTAGACGTGAATAATCCGTTTGTGATTACTAACTGGACAGGTCTGGACCCGGAAACGGACAATGGAACCTATGCATATCCGAATGTAACCTCATATAATTTTGGTGTATCAATATCTTTCTAATAAGTGATGAATATGAAAAAGACAATTTATACTGCAATAGCAACTCTCTTGTTCCTCATTTCGTCTTGTACGCTGGAGCAGGAAGTATATAATAAAATTAATCCGGGAATGTTTCCCCAAAATGCTGAAGATGTAAATGCTTTGGTCAATTCGAGTGCTTATTATGTGTTTTCTCCGTGGGGAATTTTTGAAGTAGCGGCAGGCTATGTGACGACTTCGGAAATGGTAACCGATTATGTGGAAAACACTTGGGGATGGACTACCGTATACAATTCGTATGAAGCTAATGACTGGCATATCGACGGTGACTATCGTCGTGTGTATGACTATTCCCAGTATTTGGCTTCCATGACTTTGACAATGGATCGCATCAAGGACGTGAATATGGATGAAACCTTGAAAGCTCGCTATATGGCGGAATTGAAATGCGGACGTGGTTTCCTGGCTTTTCTGATGTATGATATGTATGGTCCGATACCTATCGCCGATCTGGAGACTTTGCAAAAACCGGAAGCGGAGATTGTTATTCCACGTTTGTCGGAAGAAGCTATGCGTGAATACATTGTTTCCAACTTGAAAGATGCAGCTAATGTGTTGCCCTATAAGTATGAAGATACAAATTACGGACGCTTCACCAAAGGATTGGCCAATACATTATTGCTGAAATTCTACATGATGACCAAGCAATGGGATGAGGCGGAGAAAATAGGACGTGAATTGACAAAACCGGAATACGGTTATAAATTGGTAGACGATTATAACTCTCTGTTCTCTTTATCTGGTGAAAAGAATTCGGAAGTCATATTCTCATGTGTGGCCGAGGCCGGTGTGATGGAACAGAAATGGTTCGCTCACGTACTGACTTCTGACTATCCGCTTCCTGCCGGAATGTCGGTGACTGCCTGGGGAGGATTTAAAATATCCTGGCCTGCATACGAATCTTATGATCCTAAAGACAAGAGACGTGAAAGAATTATTGGTGAATATACAGGTACGGAGGGCGTACACCATAGCCGGGCGCTTGACCGTGACGGTGGTACGACAGGTATACTCTTCTACGGTGCAATTCCGGTGAAATATAAAATTGAGGGGGTAGTAGGTGAGAAGTGCGAAATAGATATGCCCATCTATCGTTATGCGGATGTATTGACTTTACTTTCGGAAGCTATCGTTCGCAATGGAAACAGTATCACTCAAGAGGCGATTGGCCTGTTGAATCAGGTGCGGGTTACTCATGGTGGACTAAAAGCTTATCAATTGAGTGATTTTTCATCTGTAGAAGATTTTCTGGATAAATTGTTGGAAGAACGTGGACATGAATTTTATTTTGAAGGAGTGCGTCGTCAGGATTTGATCCGCCACGGAAAATTTATTGAAGCAGCACTTGCCAAAGCAAGATTTGCCGGACAGCCGACAGGTAAAATAGAAACGAAAGTGGATGGACAATATAAATATGAGAAATTCCCGTTGCCTACTCATCTGATAACTGAAGGACAAGGCATTATAATTCAAAATCCCGGTTACTAAAAAATAGATAGCATTATGAAACATTTATTATATAGTCTATTAGGAATATTGTTGCTTGCCGGATGTAAGGAAGACAAGTACAATGTAATCATTCCGATGTCGGATATTTACTTGAGCGCGCCTCAAGATGGAGCGATCATTGATTTGAATGATTTATCGATTGAGAAATATAGTTTCTCTTGGGAGAAACCTCTGGAAAATGGAGCAAAGCTGCTTATTTGTACTGACAGGAAATTCAAAGAACCGGTAATAATTGATGCAGGAAAATCGACTTCTGTTGCGATATCTGCACTGACTGCCGATCAGAGTTTTTCTCAATTGGGAATTAAAGCGGGGCAGGAAGCGGTATTGTATTGGACGGTCAAAGAAACTGGTAATATAACCGCAGCAGCTTCGGAAGCACGCACCATTCGGGTGAAACGTATGACTAGCAAATTAGTGCAGCCGGAAGATTTGACTAAGATTTCTTTGGCTGAAAATGCCCCGGAAACTGCTGTGCAGTTTGAATGGGATACCCAGGAATGGCCTGAATCTACCTCGTACTCGCTTTGTTTCTCACTGGATCCTGAAATGAAACAGACGGTTGCCGAACATAGTGTGGGAGTTGTGAATGGTAAATCATCATTGACTCATGAAGAACTTCAGGCACTGCTCGATAAACTTTCTATCAAACGTTGGACTTCCAATTCTGTGTATTGGAATGTGAAGACTGATGATGGGCAATGGGTGTCACGTTCTTCCGGAGTACTGAATATGACAGAAATGATGCGCTTCATCGATGTTCGTGGAGATGAAAAGATTACTTATCGTGTTGTTCGTATATTTTATAGTGACAAAACATCATTGGTTTGGTTGGCAGATAACCTGCGCGCAACTAAATATGCTGATGGTACAGATATTGAAGCGAATAATTTCAAAAAGACACCTGCATCGCTCGGAGAAGGTAGAGTGAAAGCCTATGGAGTGCATTATCATTACGATATTCGTGATAAGATAGCGCCTAAGGGATGGCGTTTGCCGACCATACAGGAATATAAGAATTTGTTTGCAGAAGCCGGAACTGCCGAAGGTCAATGGAATGTATTGAAAGATCCTGAATATTATGAATCAGTAAAAGGACAGGCGCATTTGAACGACTGGAAATTCAATTTGTGTGCTTCCGGTCAATGGAGCGGTGATGCAATCACTAATCATACCGGACCGTACTGTTATCTGTTGGTCACTGATGATATGTCTCATCAATGTATTCTTCATGATGGAGGGGCAACATTGTGGAGTCCTTGGACAACCGGTGCTCCTGCACGTTTTATCTACAATGAAAATTAATCGGGTGAAAATTAAAAGTATATCAATCATGTTAATCAATATAAAGAAAACTATGACCATATTATCTACCTTATTATTAGGTATTATGTGTAGCTTTTGTTCTGATACAATAGATGTATATGCGGGACAATATGGAGAAGAAGACGGAACGAGTGAACCGGAAACTCCGGAGGTAACAGGAAATATTGTACCGATCGAGTCGCTTAGGAATCCCGATAGGGGATTCCACTTGGAATGTAATTTGCTTGCCGACCAAATGAAAAGTCCATATAATGATTATGAGGTTTATGGCAATGATTTGTATACGAAGAAAGTAGAGCAATTTGATGCAAAGGACGACAACCTGACTCTTGTACAGCAATATATCTACTTAACTAACTGGGTGAGTAAAGACCTGGATGCTGAAGCTCTGTCGAATATCCGCAAGATATTCGAGTTGATGAAAGCGCAGGGGTATAAAGCCATTCTTCGTTTTGCATACAATCACGCCGGGCTGAATACTTCCGGTGGCGAATCCAAACAATGGATTCTCCGGCACATCGAGCAACTTACTCCTCTGTTGAATGAATACATTGGACAAATTGCTACCATGCAGGTTGGTTTTATCGGTGCTTGGGGAGAGTGGCATACTTCTCCGTTGATGAATGACCAGAGTGCGAAGAATGCAATCGTCAGTGCTTTATTGAGAGCCTTGCCTGCACCTTATTGTGTAGAAATGCGTTATCCGAATCATAAGAAAGCGTTGACACTGGAACAGGAAGGATCTCGTGGACGCATCGGATATGCGAATGATTATTTTACAGCCGGCGAACATCCGCTTGCACCGGGCAATGACTTTGTTCCTAATACGGATGATTACAAGCAGATAACGGAAGAGGTGAAAGTGAACAATTTCTATATGAGTGGTGAGATCCCTTATAATGAGGATACAGAATGGGGATTGGCAGAGTTGATTAGTCCGATAAAATCACTGCGTATTTTGCGCGAACACCGTTACTCGGCATTTGATGTGACACAAAACTTTGATTTGAATATCATGAGTTGGAAACGGGTAAAAGTAAATCCCGCTTTATTAAATGATAATCATATTCTGTTCGATGAGAGTTACTTCAAAGATGAGGAGGGCAATGAAGTTGTCCGTTCATTCTATGATTTTGTACGCGACCATTTGGGCTATCGTCTGAATCTTCAAAGTGAATCGAAAGTAGAAGCAAAAGGTGGAAATTTGGAATACGATCTGACGATTACAAATACCGGTTTTGCTACGGTGATTAATCCGAAAGAGGTATATCTCGTATTGGTTTCCGAAAGCGGCCAGGTAGTGAAAGAATTCAAACTGGATGTGGATCCTAAAACCTGGATTCCGGCTACCGAACAGGAACCGAATCAGGCTGCGAAATACACTATCAAAGGAAGTGTGGCAGCCGGTGTGAGCGGAACCTATAAAGTGGGAATCTGGATGCCCGAAAAAGTAGCCGATTGGAAATACAATTCGGTATATGCCATTAAGTTTGCTAAAACAGAGAATGTGACTCATTGGTATGATGATGCAGACAAATATGCCGTGAACCTGTTCGGAACAGTTACATTCTAAAAATAAATTGATGAATACTTCCGACCGTATAGAACAGATCTCATGTTGCGGTCGGAGTATTTGAAACTCACATCTTATTTGAATGAAGATGAACAAAAATCATAAAACCGTACTTGTTATACTTAACATCATAGTATCATTTCTAATTTCTTCCTGTTCCTCCCCCAAGGAACAGGTTAGAATAGGAAATGGTACTTTTACTATCGAGGGAAAGGATATCCAGTTGATTTGTGGAGAAATGCACTATCCCCGCATTCCGCACGAGTATTGGCGTGACCGCCTGAAGAGAGCGAGTGCGATGGGACTGAATACGGTATCTGCCTACGTCTTCTGGAACTTCCATGAACGTCAGCCGGGAGAGTTTGACTTTAGTGGACAGGCTGATATTGCGGAATTTATCCGTACGGCACAGGAAGAGGGACTGTATGTGATTCTTCGTCCCGGTCCGTATGTCTGTGCAGAATGGGATTTCGGAGGTTACCCGTCGTGGCTGCTGAAAGAAAAGGATATGACTTATCGCAGTAAAGATCCGCGTTTCCTGTCCTATTGTGAACGATATATCAAAGAACTTGGCAAACAACTGTCTCCTTTGACCATCAATAATGGAGGTAATATTATTATGGTGCAGGTGGAGAATGAATATGGATCGTATGCAGCGGATAAAGAGTATCTTGCTGCTATCCGCGATATGATTAAAGAAGCAGGATTCAATGTTCCGCTATTTACCTGCGACGGTGGTGGACAGGTGGAAGCTGGACATGTTGAGGGCGCACTGCCTACATTGAACGGAGTGTTTGGTGAAGATATATTCAAAGTGGTAGATAAGTACCAAAAGGGCGGTCCCTATTTTGTTGCGGAGTTTTATCCGGCCTGGTTTGATGAGTGGGGCAGACGACATTCCTCTGTTGCTTATGAACGTCCCGCCGAACAGCTGGACTGGATGTTGAGCCACGGTGTTTCTGTCAGCATGTATATGTTTCACGGTGGTACAAACTTTGAGTATACCAATGGAGCCAATACCGGAGGCGGTTATCAGCCCCAGCCCACAAGCTATGATTATGACGCTCCTTTGGGTGAATGGGGAAATTGTTATCCCAAATATCATGCATTCAGGGAAGTGATTCAGAAATACCTGCCTGCGGGAACAGTACTGCCGGAAGTTCCGGCAGATAATCCGACTACCACTTTTGCAACAGTCGAATTAAAGGAAAGTGCTCCATTAAGGACTGCATTTCATCAGACTACCCAGTCTGAAAATGTGCTGTCAATGGAAGATTTAGGAGTTGATTTCGGATATATTCATTATCAGACCACACTTCAAAAAGCGGGAAAACAGAAACTTGTCATACAGGATTTGCGTGACTATGCTGTGATCCTCATAGATGGTAAGCAAGTAGCCAGCCTGGATCGTCGTTATAATCAGAACAGTGTGACCTTGAATGTGTCGAAGACACCTGCCACACTGGAGATTCTGGTAGAAAATACCGGACGCGTCAACTATGGCCCCGATATACTGTTTAACCGGAAAGGTATCACCAGCCAAGTTTTGTGGGGAAATGAAAAGTTGGCCGGATGGTCTATCACTCCATTGCCTCTGTATAAAGAAAAAGTTTCGGAAATGGAGTTTGGCGAAACCATCAAAGGCGTTCCCGCTTTCCATAAAGGAACGTTTACAGTAGAGAAGAAAGGTGACTGCTTTGTGGATATGAGTCAATGGGGCAAAGGTGCTGTCTGGGTAAATGGCAAATCTCTGGGACGTTTCTGGAATATCGGCCCTCAACAAACACTCTATCTGCCCGCTCCATGGCTGAAAGAGGGAGAAAATGAAATTGTAGTGTTTGAAATGGAAGATACGGGTAAGCGTGTTTTGCAAGGATTGAATCAACCCATTCTGGATAGTTTGGGTATTGATAAGAATTATCAGAAAGGCCAGCGTCGTGCAGTGGTAGGCACTCCGATTCTGGAAGACGGTGATCTTGCATTAAAAACTACTTTGCAGGAGACTAATGAGTGGCAGTCATTCGATTTACCGGTTGCGACTACTCTTCGCCACTTCTGTATAGAGACTCTGTCTTCCTACACAGAGGATAATCAGGCCTGCATTTCGGAAGTGGAACTGATAGATGATAAGGGACAGCCGATTGACAAAACTAAATGGGAAGTCGTTTATGTAAGCAGCGAACAAGCTGATAAGAACTTGGGAATAGCAGAAAACCTGTTTGATGGAGATATCTCTTCTTTCTGGCATACGAATGCGGCTGTGGAGTCTAACCATCCTCACCGGGTTATTATAGACCTGAAAGAAATTTATAAGGTTTCGGCTTTTCGCGTGAAAGTTCGTAAAGGTTCATTCTTATCAGGAAAGGTGAAAGATATAAATATATATGGTCGTCCACAATTCTTCTTATTTCATTGAATAAAACGTAGTAAATAGATAAAATACGACTCTTAATTATTATATTTGACAAACTGTAAATAAAACTATGTATACACGTCTTTTATTCATTCTATTATTGGGGGCTACATGGATGTGTAGCTGCCAAACCGAACAGTCTCCTGTCAATACATTGGCAGATCGTGTGACGGAAGGTACTTCGAAAGATCGAATTCTTTTTCGGATGATTGCTGATGAAAACAATCCGTTAAAAGATTATTTTGAAATATCTTCTGAAGACGGTAAAGTGCTGATAACCGGAAACTCTGATTTGTCTCTGGCTACGGGGTTGAACTGGTATCTGAAATATGTAGCCGGTATTCATCTTTCCTGGAATAATCTTTCGCAGAAGTTACCGGAAATACTACCGCTTCCACAAGAAAAGATACGTAAGGAGACATCCATGCAGAACAGATATTATCTGAACTATTGCACTTATTCTTATTCCATGGCTTTCTGGGATTGGGAGCGTTGGGAAAAAGAAATAGACTGGATGGCAATGCATGGCATCAATATGCCTTTGAGCATCACCGGAATGGAGGTGGTCTGGTACAATTTGCTGAAACGTTTGGGATACACAACAGAAGAAGTCAATGAATTTATTTCCGGCCCGGCCTTTATGGCTTGGTGGCAAATGAATAATCTGGAGGGTTGGGGTGGACCGAATCCCGATAGCTGGTATCAGCAACAAGAAGCGCTTCAGAAGAAGATCGTAGCCCGTATGCGGGAGTTGGGTATTGAACCAGTATTCCCCGGATATGCTGGAATGGTTCCCCGTAACATTGGTGAAAAGCTAGGTTATCAGATTGCTGATCCCGGTAAATGGTGTGGCTTCCCCCGTCCGGCTTTCCTTTCTACGGAAGATGAACACTTCGATTCTTTTGCCGCTATGTATTATGAGGAATTGGAGAAACTCTATGGAAAAGCCAACTATTACAGCATGGATCCATTTCATGAGGGAGGTAACACGGAAGGAGTAGACTTGGCGAAAACCGGTGCTTCCATTATGGCAGCTATGAAGAAAGCCAATCCGAAGGCTGTTTGGATCATTCAGGCCTGGCAGGCGAGTCCTCGGGAAGAAATGATTGCTTCTCTTAATCAGGGAGATTTGCTCGTTTTAGATTTATATAGTGAGAAACGTCCCCAATGGGGAGATCCGGATTCCATGTGGTATCGGGAAAAGGGCTTTGGCAAACACGACTGGCTTTATTGTATGTTGCTGAATTTTGGAGGTAATGTTGGTTTGCACGGCCGGATGAATCAGTTGGTGAACGGGTATTATGATGCTTGTGCACACACTAATGGGAAAATGTTGCATGGAGTAGGAGCAACCCCGGAGGGCATAGAGAATAATCCGGTGATGTTCGAACTCCTTTACGAACTTCCTTGGCGTGAAGAACGCTTTTCTTCCGATGAATGGTTGCAGACTTACTTGAAAGCTCGTTATGGCAGAGAAGTTTCACCGGAAATAATGGAGGCTTGGCGTGCATTGGAACACACCGTTTACAATGCTCCGAAAGATTATCAGGGTGAAGGAACCATTGAGTCTTTGTTATGTGCCCGTCCGGGTTTCCATCTGGATAGAACTTCCACTTGGGGATATTCCAAACTATTTTATGCTCCCGATTCTACTGCAAAGGCAGCCCGGCTATTTACTTCCGTTGCCGACCAGTATAAAGGAAACAACAATTTTGAGTATGACTTGGTAGACATCGTACGTCAGAGTAATGCCGATAAAGGAAATGTGTTACTTGAAGAAATATCACAGAGCTATGACCGAAAGGACAAAGAGGATTTCCGCAAACAAACACAGCAATTCCTGGACTTGATATTGGCACAGGATCGTTTGTTATCTACCCGGAAAGAATTTTCCGTTTCCTCTTGGTTGAATGCAGCTCGTTCTCTGGGAACTACAGAAGAAGAAAAGCGATTGTACGAATGGAATGCTTCCGCATTAATCACAGTCTGGGGAGATAGCATTGCTGCCAATCAAGGCGGACTACATGATTATTCGCATCGGGAATGGAGTGGACTTTTGAAAGACTTGTATTATCAGCGTTGGAAAGCCTTCTTTGAGCAGAAACAGGCGGAGCTGGATGGGAAGCCTGCAGGACAGGAAATAAACTTCTATGGGATGGAGAAAGCCTGGGCAGAGAAGAGTAAGGCACAGACATTGAAGAACTAAATAAAAGCAAGTGATATATAAGTAATATGCACGTAATATATAGCCGGGTATGAAATATTATCCGGCTATATTTGTCTTAGAACCCTTTCATAAAGAATTTCTAATTTCATTGCTAATAGGAAAATTCTTATACTGTCTCTTATACACATCTGACGCTGCCGACGAACTCTAGGG
>OWIX01001186.1_pt1 | contig 13910 bp, 17 predicted proteins | sample 1732851 | NCBI WGS metagenome assembly OWIX01 (sample SAMN05065761, study PRJEB22554) | human gut metagenome | biome: ENVO:2100002; feature: ENVO:00000062; material: ENVO:00002003 | host: Homo sapiens | place: USA
CGAGATAGGCTCCGGTCTCGTGGGCTCGGAGATGTGTATAAGAGACAGGGCTTGGCGGTGGGTTCATAGCGTAGCATAGTTTAGCATGGTAAAGCGTTAAAATTGTGAAGCATTTATTGCATAAAAATACACGCTAGATTTTGTATTTTCTAGCGTGTGAATTTTGATTAATTTTTAATACCTTTTAAACACTTTTATATTCATATTAAATGTCTGGTCTGATACAATTTCATCAGCAAGTGGGCAATACACTGTTGGTGTTAGATTTACAGCATTAGTACCTGCATAATTTGTCATTGTACAACCGACAACTAACGGTATTTGTAGATATCCAGTTAGCATACTATTCCACACATCAATTTGACATTCGTAATTTGGCATATCGTTGAAATTATAATTTAGTGGTGTAACAATATTATCCCACCAATAAGGTGTACCATTACCAATCGTAAAATTTTTATTTATGGAATATACCAATTCTGCACCTATCTTTTTCCAATTACTCCATTGAGCGCCTTGCTTTTCTCTTGTATAACTAGAAGCACCAGGACCAGCATTTATAATTTCTTGAATTATTTCATCGCTATTTGTACCAATGTTATTTGCTGTTACTCTGATATAAAACGAACCGTATTGTAAAGCCGTTGATGGTAAACCACCGATTGTAACACCACTTTCACTACTAATAGTATATATTCCTGTTTCCGTTAAATCGTTTAATTGTGTATTCTTGAGTATTTCTTTGTATTGGTAATCAAGAGTTGTTGGATTCCATGATAGCCATGTTGTCCCAACTTTACATCTACTCCATGTTTTGCCGATATATTGAGCGTTTGGAGCAGTATTACCAATTTTTGTTACCCTTTCAACATTTATAATTGTACCACCAGCGTACAATATATCATTTGTAATTAATGCAATATCGCCAGAATTAAATCCGCTAGGTGCATTTAACCATTTGGTATAATCTTGAAATGTAGCAATCCACATATCGCCATTTGCAACTTCTGTACTTGTGTAAAAATAAGTGTTGAAATCAATTGTAGTATTGTATGGAATATTGGTTACTGAAATATTTGATTTATACCAATTATCCCATTGTTGAATGTCAGATTGAGACCTGTAATACATATTTCCATTAGAAATATATAGGTTCTGTTGCAAAGGGTTATATACACTTGTGTCTGCTGAATGACCAACAATACACCAAAAATTATAACCTGCACCAACACTATCTGGAAAATTAAGAAATTCACTATTTGTAGTTCCAAAATAAATCCCTGTTTCTGTCCAGTTATTTATATCACCAATTGTTTCACTTGTTCCGCTATTATATAATTGGTCTACATCAAAAACTTTGTTTACATTATTAGCAACACTGGATTCAACCATTGCAGGAACATTTGCCACAAGCCATGGTTGGGTTATTGCATTAACTTGGGTTGTAACAGTATTAGGAATTTCGTTTACAGTTTCCTGCATAGTATTAATATTGCTATTCACACGATTTTCAAATTCTTCCTGCTGTGCTGTTATTGTCTGTTTGAATGTAGCAATATCATTATTAATAGCTGTTTCAAACTCTTCAACAATATTGCGTATATCAGTTTCAAAAGAGTTAATGTTATTAGTTACATTTTCTTTAAATGAATTAATATCATCAGTAACTTGTGTAACAAAAGCATTGATTTGATTTGTTGTTTCTCCCTCAAATGTGTTAATTTCATTTGTGACAGCTTGACCGAATGTGTTGTAATCTTCAATTAATTTGTTTATTTCTTCTTCAAGTTTATTAATCTTTTCTACATAAGATAAACTCTCATCAAACACACAAGGTAAAACCCTTTGTGTCCAATAGTGAATATTAGGTACTTTTGTAAAATCAATCATTTTAATACACTCCTTACCAAATTCCTAAAAATAGTTCGTCTAAATCGTCAATAATCATCATGTCAATATTTAAAAATGTTTCACGATACATATTTAATAATTCACTTTCGCTTGCTGTTCCATTGTTTCCAGTTTTGGATAGTGTTGTATTTTCATTTAAATTATTGTTACTTGAAGTTGTTCCACTAGATGTTGATTGTGATTCGGAAGTGTTCGTTCCGTTATTTGTATCTTTGTCTTGACCATCATCTACTGTTGCACTAGTCAAATATTTGTCGTTCAATATTTCGTTTGGTGTAGTTTGTGCTTGTGCTATATCAGAAAATTTACTTACTTTTCCATAATCTGTTGTTTGTGTAGTGTTGAATGATGATGTATTGTTTCCAGTTCCTGTTGTTTCTGAAGTTCCGTTCCCAGAAGCTATTGATTCTCTTGCAAATTTTTCTTCTATATTTGTAGTGTATAGAGGATTTATTTTTATTAATTCAGATTCGTACATTTGATTGTAGTATGGCATTATTTCATTCATCTTTTGGTTTAATCTGTTCTTAAATAATGCTTCTGTTTCGAATCCTATTTCACGAAAATAATAATGTTTAATGATTTTATTATTTAATTGTTCTCGATATGATTCATCAAATATTGGATAATCTTTTAACCCTAAATCATAGTTACCCTCAATTAAATAACGTAATTCAATCGTATATCGACTCATTTTCATCACCATCTTTACATTCTTTCTCTAAAGGCTCTTGTCTTAATTCAACATCAATATTTGTTCCATAAAGTTTATTGAATTTTTTACATGCTTGTTTTCTACAAAGTAATCCAACATCACCACATAATTGTACCAATTGATTATTTGCGTTTACTTCATCAGTGATTAACCTTTCCCGTTTGTCTGTATTAGCATTGTTGATACCATACCTTGTCAAAAATTCATCTAGAACTTTGTTAAACAGTAATGTCATGTCATTACCGATAAACGGTGCGTCTGTTTTCAATACTTTAAATTCGGTGTCATTGAACGTGTCTTTATATCCGTATATAGCTGGCTCGTTACCGTCATATTGCATATAAATATTTTTTAATGTCAACTTTTTATTATCAGGACACAACATTAGCAATGGTGTTTTCTGTACTCTAGTATTTACATCTATCGTTCTTCTGATATCATATAACCTAAGAGCATACTCACAGACAATCCCTAAGTCTGGCATTTTGGTATAATTGTTGTAAATCAGTGCAACATCTTGTAGTTTATATGTTTTGTGATAGTCAAGAGAATATGCGTTTATTTCTTCTGGCTCTTGATAGATATTTAATGTATTCGATTCGGAATATCTTAAATTCAGCATTCCATACAAATCATCATTTACAAATACTGCTTTTCCATCTTCGAACAAACACAATTCTATGAAACGTTCGTTCATTGATTCGGGTAAATTTTTCCATTCATACCTAGACAATAGCAAATTTGCAAGATATGAATAGTACATCATAAAAGCTGTGTTGTTTTTATACCCACACAAATTAGTATCCCATGGTTTACGTTTTCCCATATTATCACCACCTATTTTTTATCGCTAGTATTATATTTGTATGCTGAATAATTTAAAAATGTTGATGTATCATGCCAAATTCTTACACCACTATTAAATACATTTTTTATCACGTTCATGTCATCTTCTGGTACATCTCCCTCAATAACAACTTGTGATGTTTCAATATAATCAAAATTAGAACGATTATTATAGTTAACAGATTTAAAATCGTTTATAGCATAACCAAATTTATCGAAATAGTTATCTATTTGTTTAAACTGTTCGTATGATAAACGATAATAACATACAGTAAAGCAAAGTTTTTCTAATGATAGCATTATGTTTGCACTGTTGTATGTCCCATTTGCTTGATTAGGTTGTAATGCCATATCAGCTTTTTTAGCATAGAAATTCCATATTTGTTCTCCTGTTGATACAAGGTTATTTACAGTGTTATTAATTTGCGTTCCTAGTGAAGCAATTCTATTTCCGATAGCTCCACCAATGGCATTAAATTGTCCTTGTGTCGTTCTAGCACTATCCATTTGCGTACCTGCTCCTGCATAATTTCCTGCTCCACCTGTTAATGATGAAACCATGTTATTAAAATTGTTAACCCCTGCATTAATTATAGGTGTTAATTGCTGATATTTTAATGTGTTTTGATTAAATGCTAGCCATTGCTGATATGTGTCACTTACCCATGAACATTGCGGATATCCATTTAAAATTAATCCCTCTGTTTCATCGCCTAATCTATAATTGTATGGATAGCATATAGCACATGACGGTGCTAATGGTGTTGCACTAATAACAAATGTCATTAAATCACCTGTTGTATATTCGTCTATATCATCAAAAAATTCTTGTCTATATGTTACCGAACTTCCGTTATTGTTAGTCACAACTATTTTAGTAAATGGAAATGTTAAAAGTTTCTTATTATTCGGTGTAACATAATGCGGTGAAGCACCAGGGTCTGGTTGTATATCAATTTTTGTTAATTTGTTTGTTCCGTCATGATATGAAAGCGATGTCCATGTATAACTATCTGTGGAATCACTATTCGGATTATATCCTAATGGAACACCCTCTCTAAAATTTACATTATTTTCTCCAATAAATTCTTTAGCTACTGCATAAATCATTATTATTTCCTTAGAGTGGTTAGCTTCTGCTACTAAATATTTATTAACAAATGATATGAGAGAATCAGAAGAATAGAATGGTACATAATATAATCCAGAATATACACCGTCTATTGATTTAGTTTTACATTGTTTTACAAATTCGCTACCATTCCAAAAAGTTACACAAGCAACGATAAATATTAAACCTTTTTCGCCCAAATCGTATCTTTGAGATTTTTCCTCTACATAACGTAAATTTGTGAAACCCTCTGGCTGTAAATTTGCTCCGATTGTGTCCTCTACTTTAGGTATATGCTGACGTACTATAAATGATTCGTGAAAGTTTAACGCACTTTCCCATGTTTGCCACACATCTGTACTGAATCTAATTTCAGTTACATTTGCGTTTATATATTCTAGTGAATCAACAAAAGCATAGAACCATTTACTACCAAAATGGTCGTTTCTATACATCATATAATTAACATTATATAGTGAATCTTTGCTTTTATTAACTCTAATTGCTCCGCTCCCTTTAACGTAACTATACCCGTTAACGTCTGTTAAGTTGTAAACAGTTTTACTCATAAAGTAATTTGCTCTAGCCTCATCATTATTTTTAAAACTTAACACGTTGGTATAATCACTAAAAGGAACGGAACATAACCGCACCTTTGAATCTGGTGTAAAAGTCATGTTCCGTATCTCCTTTCATAAACTATTCAGCAGGTTTGAATAAAACAGCGTTTGCAAATGGACTATAACCATAAGTTTGCCATACATGGAAGAAGTGTTTTGCACTCATGTTAGCAGGATTTACGAATGTATTGAAATACTTTGTTTTATCCCAAATTTTAATAAATGCTGAATCACACAACATTGCATATGCAGTTATTGGTTTTTCTTCTGTTCCACCAAAATCATCGACAACAATTGTTCTACCCATAAATTCAACTTTAGACAGATTAAAAGCGGTTGCCAAACTATCTACATCAATACTTGCCATTACTTCAGGGGTTGCAATCAAAACTTGTTGCTCTTTAGGTGTAAAGGTTTTGAATTTTTTAGTATCGCTTGTTGCCATTTTGTTATAAGCATTATATTCAGTAGAGAAAAAAGTAAATTTATCTGATAATGTTTTGACAGCCTTAACAAATGCATTTGCAGTTGCGGAATCAGTAGGCATTGCAAGATTTGTTGTAGTTAAATGTCCGTCATTAATAGCAGTTGAAATAGTACCCTTTGTCCATTCGTACTCTGCAACTTCATTAGAGCGATAAAGGTTATCAACAATTCTGCTAACAAGCGTACCAAAGTTATCCCAACTAGAAAATGCCATTTGCAATTCACTTTCAATATTTGTAACTTCAAAATCTTTTTGACGATTTACTCTATAATAAGCAACTTTCAAATCTGGAGCCTCATTTGTCAAAAGTCTACTACCTGTTACATCATAGTCTTTTTCCGTCTGCAAATTAATCGCTATCTCTCTTACATCACTACCCAGAATTGAATCACCACGCTTGAACATTGAAAGCGGATTTTTATAACTTCTATATTCAACATACGTCATACCAATTAAATTAAACAATGTTGTATAAAACGCATTTGCTAATTCACTCCACTGCAAAATCGGTTTTCCTACATCTTGAATATTAGTTGCGGTTGCTTGCGGAATACTCGCCCTTAAAGTTGGTGACATATTCTCAACAACTGTGTTTACTACTTCTGCTCCATTTTCTAAATTAACTCCCATAAAAAATCACTCCTAATCAAATTTAATAAAATCTTTAATATCTCTAGGTTTATCATCTTCAGGCTCTGGCTCTGGTTCTTTTTCAAATCTAGAAACAAAACCTTTTGACAATAGCAAATTACTATTAGCGTCTTTTAATTTTGAATTATAGTCTTGCAATTCATTTATTTGTTGCTCTTGTTGTGCGTTTACTCCTTGTAACGATTTTACACTTGTCATTAAATCATTTAGTTCAACACTTATGTTTTCGTTGTTTGTAGTCTTTTCTGCAATGGTTTGGAATAATTCGTCGATTGTCATTACTTAATCACCTCTAAATATTTTTTATCAATTGCACTTGTGGTTATTCCATTTCTACCTATTACAATACGGTTTTTTCTGATTAATCCAATACTTAATACCTCATAATATTCATAGTATTGTTTGAATTTTTTATTTGTACCATATATAATAGGTTTAATAACCTTGACAATTGACCCGACTTTTAATTCTTTTTTTATTCCATACATTTTTCCTATAATATCTGGATAATCCTTATAAGCATAATTATAATCTAAGTTTTCGTTTCTGTCAACCTTAAATTGACGCATTCCATGAGGAATTATTTTTTGCAAATCTTCATCTTTTTTCTTTGTCCAATCGGCAAGCCACTTATCAAATCTTGTTAATCTTTGCAAATCCAACTTAGATTTAAAATAACTTGTACTTGCATAAATCACAGCATAATATCCTGCTTTTTCGATTTTGTCGCAAAAGGCTATACAAATATCTGTGCGCTGTGCAATCGTTAGCTTGTCAAGTTTTTTATCCTCAATATCAAATGCAATAGGATACATTGGTCTATGCCCTTGATTTGATATTTTGTCAACAATTGATAAACAAAAATCTGCTTCTGCTTCTGCCATTTTAGTATCAAGAGCATATGTATAATGATAAAATCCAAACGGTATTTTTGCCTTGATACATTTTTTGGCATTGTTATAAACTTGTTTGTCTTCTTGCTTGTCCTTGTTAATGCTTCCATAACCTGTCCGAATCATAACAAATTCAAAATCGTCTAATCGACTACTCTTGAAATCTCCGTTATGTTCGGATAAATCAATCCCCAATCTTTGCATTTTCATCTTCCTCTTTTCCTTTTAATATATCAATAGCATTTGTGATAACTTTAGGAATTTTTACACCGATTAATCCTAAGTTTTCAATAATGCTAATGACTTCGTTTGTAATGAATGAAATTATAACAACATTTCTAATATAATTTGTTTTTAACACATAGTCTAACATATTAGCGACTATCACACAAATTATAATACAAACTTTTTTAATCAAACCTTTGAATCCAATTTCAGATGATAAACCACCTGATTCTGTTTTCTTTGATTTTTTAAATACACCTGATAATATTAATCCTGTTATGTAATCAGTACACATAAATATTAATAGAATTATGAAAGGCATTGTTATGTCACCTACCAGATATAAAATTGCACTGCTTACACAAGCACAACAAAAACAAAAAATATCTTTCATCTTATCAACTCCTGTACATCAATTGGACAAAATCCTTTATTAGCTTGTTTACAATAAATACAATATTCTGCAATTCTTCTACTAGTTGTTAATGGTAATTCAAATATTTTATGAATGAAAGTTCCTACTTCCTTTATTGTGAATCCCATTTCATAATAATGATTAGAATAATTATACATTCTTCTGTTTATTACCATTTTGATATCACACTTTCATAAACTTTTTTAATTTGCAAATCTTCAAAGTAAACTCTACCATATCGATACATTTTTCCTAAATTTTCAAGCTGAAATATTCCACGCACATTTTTAGTAAAAATTGTTGCGCCTTTTAAGTCTGTATTACTTAATGCAAATTTAATTGAATTTGTTCCATTACAACTATATTTATTTGTTATAAAATAATAACCACTTTCGTTATCAAACCAAACACCTACTTGTAACCCGTCAAGAATCATATCAAACTTGTATCTAGCATTTGAAGTTTTTTCTGCAATAAAATCATAGCTATCTAATTTAAACTGATTATCTAAAGCAAAGTTTCCGTAATTCGTTTTAGATAATAGTTGACCCGAACGTGTTTGTTTTATCTGCTCCCGATATTTAACGCTGTTTGTTTTCATCGCTATAATATCCTCATTTTTCCATATATTTCCCTCATCAAAATTTATGCCAAAATAAGTGAAATACGGATTAATTACAGAATAAGCATTACTTATAAAAATTACCTTAACACCTCTAAACCTGTCAACGGTACACCAAAAATGCAAAAAATAATCTTCAACTTCATTATTTAAATAATGATATGTTCCCTCTTTCATGGTAAATTCATCAAATATAATTGTACCCACTTTAGGTGTGGCAACACTAGCTTGTACAACAGATTGAGTTAAGGCATGAGCAAATCCCATATACTTACCATTCATATAAAAACATTTATTCTTTTCTGTTATTTCCCATTTTGGGTTATTTATTTTCAACGGTTCAAACAGAGAATTTACTTTTTTTATCTCTGTTTTAAATCTTCTCAAATATATAAATTCCTCACCATATTTCAAATAACGTTTTACAACGTATTCTAATGCACCATAAGTTTTTCCGTTTCCACGTTCACCAACAATAAAGTTAAATAATTTGTTGTGTGATAAAACATCATTTATATTAAAATATTCCATTTTACAAGATTGGGAAAAGTCAATGATATCTAGTACCACCTAGACAATCCATGTTGGCGGTTCTTCACCGTGGTTTCCAACATTGATATATCATGACTTTTTCCCTTTCTCTCCTTTCATTATACTCCTTTTGTTTGAGTTTGTCAACATGAATTTTACTTCACTTTCCTTTAATAGTAAAGTCTGTGGTTTTTAATATCACACCACCCTTGACTTGCTTCGGTTGTAATTTTCCTGAATATACACTACCTATGTTAAACTTTTTGATTGTGAATGACTTTTTTGCTGATTTTGGTAATCCTGCAACTGTTATATTACGTTCTAACTTATTACTGTTAGGTTCTGTTCCATAATCAACATAACATTTTTGACGTAAATATTTACAATATCGTATGTTAAATTCATGCTTCCAAAAACCTAGTTTTGCATTGTCTAACGGTATAAAATCAGGTATAGCACCAATTGCGTGTATACTATCAGTATCACTGTAGATGTATTTTCCTGTTTCGTGAATTTTCTGAGCCATTCTTATAGTTTCATTTCTTGCCCATGCTGTGATAAATACAGCACATGGAATATAAACAGGTTTCCGTTCTTCTTCCTCTAACTTTTCAAATTTTAATATTCCGTTTTCTAATAGTGGTTTTTTACTTCTTCCTTTTGGTGATGTTCCAAACTTTCCGTATAATGAATTTAACAAAAGTTTAGCTATTAGTGTCATTCCTTTGTTTCCTTGTAGCTTACTTTCTACCTTAACCTTACTCCATTTGTTTATATATTTATCAAACATACCTTTTTGTGCTCTGAACTTCCAACCGTCTATAAACTCAATATTATAAACATCGTAATGTTCATAAAACAAACACAAATCAACATTTGTCAAATATAAATCAGGATATTCAAAACCGCTGTCTGTTATGTATTCGTTCGCTATAAATGATAAATTGTTTTTTAATTGTATAGTTGGAATGTGACCTTTTTTTACAGTAAATTGCGCTCTTAAATGCTGAATATAGAGAGGATAATATCTATCATATTCATATTGACCTTGAAAAAATACTGGTTGTGAATACGGCAAAGGTTTCATTAACATAACACTAGGATAAAGACTATTATAGTCTATAACAAATCCATCTTCTTTTATCAATTTGCCTGCAAATTTTGGATTTAAATATGTAAATCCACCTCTATATGATTTCCTTATGTCACTATCAATTGAAATGTCTAATTGTGGAAAAAATTGTCTGAAATGTTTTTCACCGCCTATAATTTGCTTGTAGTTATATAAAGCATTACTACCTTGTGTCATTTTCTTTAGATTTTGTTCAAAGAAATAATCTAATGCTGTTGCAACTATCTTTATATCGTTTAATAAATAACTTTTTTCTTTATCTGTCATTATATGGTCTTTGCTTCTATATTCGTTATAATCAATTTCTTCTTTTTGAAACGGCATACCGAAAGATTTTGCAATCTGTTCTACTGTTAAATTAATTATTTTTAAACTATCGTATATATCAACCTTTACTTTCTTGTTAACATAAAAAGATATATTGTAATATTTTATATCTTCAGATATCATAGTGGTAAACGTATTCATTTTTAAATCTTGTTTTCCTTTTACCCATGTGTAACCATTTGATAATAGATAATTTAAAATAAAACTACCGTCAAATTTGAGATTGTGAAAATATATTTTTGAATTTTCTTTTAATGTCTTTAAATGTTCAAAAAAGGACTCTATGCTATTACCAAAATTTGCAAATGTATATGGTATATCACATATTCCCCATGCCCATACTCTACAATCATTTTCGTCTGTTATAGTTTCAAAGTCAGCACTAAACAACATCAACCCCAAATCCTTTGACTAGTTCTACAAGTTCAGTTAGTCTTTCACGTTGTTGCAAAACTGTATAATTTTCGTTTAAAATTAAGTGTAAATCTTCACCAATATTTCTTAGAAAATCAATAAATTTTTCCGCTGGAATTTTTGAAATAACGTCTTTTAAATCTATCGTTTGTATATTTCCATATTCATCTATGTATTCATTTCCTACTTGATATAATGATTTTATAAAATTATCTTTATATAAATTGTTTCTGTATTTACTATAACTAGGAAAACTCCTAAATTGTACAGATTTTAACATTTTTCTAAAATCTGTTACTTTATCATATTCATTATATTTTTTATTAATCGGACGTAATTCGTTTCCAATATCCCCACCCATTTGAGCATATGAAAATTCAGTTCCTTTGAATGGTGTTTTTAACATAATGTCTAATTCTTTTAATTTTAATTTATTTACAATTTTTACATCTTTGTTATATTCATCTATCGCCCATTTATTTAAAGTTAATCCAGATTTAGTTTTTATCGGTTTAATATTTTCGTTTATAAATAATTTATCTATTGATAATGTTAATTTTTTTAAATCTTTAGCAGTTAATATTACATCTTTTAATTCACTAGTTTTTAGTGTATCTTTATATAAATTTTTTAGTTCGGGATATTTATTTTTTATTCTTCTGATTTTTTCATTATATCTTTTAACTTGTTTATTGATTTCATTTGAAAATTGATTATATTCTCTGTGTCTTTTCGGCATAGAATCACCCCACAACACTCTATTTTAAAATCATTAACAATTTTTGAATACAACAATAAATATGCCATTTCATCAGTTATATTCAAACCGTAAATTTTTTTATAACGATATTTCAAATTGTATATTACTTTTTTATTGTCTACTTTTTGCTTAAAATAAATTAGTTGTTGAGGGTTTGAAAAATAAAATTTTAAATCATTACTAAATTGATAACTGAAATTATCCATATAATCACCTAATTTTAAAGGCGGACAGCGATTCAATGTCCGCCTTATATTATACTGTATCAAACACAAGATATAAGTAATTATTTTATTTTACAACTGGTTCAAAAGTCAAAATGCTTCTATCACCTTTTGTAATTTGTTTTACTTTAAATTTAATCGGTTTTTCCCAGTCATGGGGATTGCCTAACAATTCAACAATTCTTTTTACAGCTGTGAAAACTCCGAACGAAACGGCAACATAACTTTCTCCCTTGTCGTCAACTATAATAGTTCTTGGGCAGGTTTGGTAAATATCTTTACCGTTTTCGTCTTTTTCGTCCTGCAAAACGTTTACAGTTTCGATATAAATATCTTTAATTGTAATTTCCATATTTACGAAATCTTTGATTCGGTGGTCTGGTGTATTCGTTGCTTTTAAAACTTTAAGTCTATCTTCCATAGAATCCATTTTAAAAGATGATACCAACATTTGTGAACCGTTATCCAATACATTTTCTTTGATTTGCAATTCGTTACTCATTTTAATACACTCCTTTTAATTATTCGACAACATGAGAATTTGCGATAAATTCATCAAGTGTCATTTCCCTTTTTTCTTTTACTTCGTCGGTTTTCATAATTAAACAATTGCTTACAGACTTCAAAAGTTCTTTTCTTGCTTTGTTTTCGTTACTTTCAGTAACGTTGAAAACCTTTTCTTTTGCTTCTCCACCCTCATTGACTAAACAAGTAAATTTGTAATAAGTCAACGTTCTTGTAAATTTTACCATTTTGCTTACTTCCTTTTCTTTTATATTTGCGAATCGCTACAATGTTTCATGTGAAACATTGTTTCGTCTTAATTTTCAAAGACTCGTCAGGCGATTTATTTCATCTTCAATATTATTCAAATGCTTTTCTATTAGTTCTAAATTTGTTATTTCCCACCAATTATCTATACAATTTTTCATGAAATGAGTTTTAAGTATATCTAAGGTATATCTGATTCCATGAATGTCATTATCAATCATTTTATAACACCTACTTTAATTTTTCCTTTGTCAAGGATAGTATATTTTTTTACTTGTCCGTAAATCCTATCTTTATTAAATTGCAAATAGTTAGTTAAATCTGAATATGTTTTAAACTCTTTTGTAACCTGACGATATCCTTTTTTAAAGCGTTCGTCTTTTAACATAATTCTTAATATCATAATTACACCCACTTTCATTTACTGCAACACCCTTTCGGGTGTTTCGTCTTAATTTTCAAAGACTCATCAGGCAGTTTTCATAATTTGTCTAGCAACATATCCGACTTGACGTTTGTATATTTCCCACATTTTAGAATCCGATATTTTATTATTTTCGAATGTTTTATAGCCTGCATTTATATACATCTTTCTAATTTCCCAATAATAAACTAACATGTTGCCGTATTGTGAAATATTATAATCGGTTTCATAGGGATAATCTTTCATATAACGCTTAATTTCATCTTTACCAAATTGTAATAAATTCTCTTCAATTTGATTTAAAACTGTGTTCAACTTTGTGTTTTTGCTGTACTTCATTTTTGTTTCCTCTTTTCATTTTTATTATTCGGTTTAAAACTCAACTGGTTTTTCTCCAAATTTCAACGCATTAATTAACGTAGCAAATCTATTTAATTCACGATATAATTCATCTAAAAAATAAGTATGGATAAAATAATCATTTAAATAAAAATAAATAACTGCTTTTCCATTTGGTAGCGTGCTCCCGATTAATTTCACTTTCCGTCCGGTGTCTTCTTCAATTTCGCTAGTTAATTTTTTCAATTCGTACATCTTCATTTTTGTTTCCTCTTTTCGTTTATTTTTTCGTAGCATAGACTTTATTTTTTCTCTCCCTCTCTTGACTACATTTATAGTATACTCAAAAATTATGAACTCCATATAGTATTTTTGTGAACAATTTGTTAACAATTGTGACCGCAAAATATGAAGTTGACTTCACATGGGAACCCACCGCCAAGCCCTGTCTCTTATACACATCTGACGCTGCCGACGAACTCTAGGGTGTAG
>OWIX01001254.1_pt1 | contig 13311 bp, 8 predicted proteins | sample 1732851 | NCBI WGS metagenome assembly OWIX01 (sample SAMN05065761, study PRJEB22554) | human gut metagenome | biome: ENVO:2100002; feature: ENVO:00000062; material: ENVO:00002003 | host: Homo sapiens | place: USA
ATCTACACCCTAGAGTTCGTCGGCAGCGTCAGATGTGTATAAGAGACAGAATCGGCAGCGTCCACGCGGCGGAGGTGGTGTAACCCACCAGCGACACAATGAAGTCAAACGAGCGCAGGGCGTACATCGCCAGAATCGTGATGCAGGAACCCATCGCACCCTTAAGCTGCGGAATAATGAGCTTGAAGTAGATGCGCGGCATATACGCGCCGTCCAGCTTCGCGGCGTTGATGACGTTGACCGGAACGTTCTTGATGGCGGCAAGGAAGATGACCGCAACGTAACCGGAGAACTGCCAGACCATCGCAATGATGATGGACAGCATGATGGTGGAGTTGCTCGACGCCCACATCAGGTGCCCCGCTTTCATCGCGGCAGAAACGTCAACGCCAAGAATCGAAAGGAAGGAGTTCAGTACGCCGCCCGTTGGGCGATACATGTACGCCCAGACCGTGCCGGTCACGACGAAGGACAGCGCGAACGGCAGCAGAATCAGCGTGCGGAACAGCGCCGTGCCGCGAAGCCCCTGATCCATGATGAGCGCCAGCCCCAGCCCCAGCAGGAGGCACAGCGGAATCAGGCAGAACAGCAGCAGCGTATTGCGCAGCGACGGCCAGAAGTCGGGGCTGGAGAACATCTTCGCGTAGTTGCCGAAGCCGCCCCAGCCGTAGCTTGCTTCCAGCTGCCCCGACTCCCAGTCGGACACGGAAACCCACAGGTTCCAGCCCAGCGAGACATACACGAAGTAAATCAGCAGCGCCGCCGGGATGCAGATCCAAATCAGCGGATGCCGCTGGAGAAAGTGGTGTACCGGGCCGACTGTTTTAGGCGCAAAGCGCAGCAGCAGCTGGTACACGAGAATCACCGCGACGATGATGGCGCAGAGAACCCAGAACCTGTCATGGGAAAAGGTCATGAACGCCAGATTCTCAAAAAATTCAGAAAATTGTTCCATGGGCAAATCCCCTTCTGTTGCATTCTGTTCGAGGTTTTGCTATCAGCTTTGAAGAAAGCCCGTACAGGCTTGGGCAATTCCGCTGCGCCTGTACGGGCTGATACATCATTCGCCGTAGCTCAGACCCCAGCCGTAGTCATACAGCGGGTTTTCAAGGTCGAAGGACACATCGCCTTCCTGATTGCGGACAGAATCCATATCCCGTGGGAACTGCAAGGGCGTCTTGCCCGTGGGATTGTTCAGCCCGAAGAGCGTTTCCGCAATCGCGATGCCGCCCTGCGAGCCCGGATAGTACGCTTCCAGAATCGCGTTCGTATTCTCGTCGCACCACGTCAGGATGTAGGGACGTCCGCCCGTGACGACCGTCACCATCGGCTTGCCGCTGGCTTTCGCCGCTTCGAGGATTTCCTGCTGACTGCCGGTGATTTCCAGCGTGTCGTAGCCCCACGGCGGATCGTGCTGGTAGCTCGGTTCGCCGACGGACACGATGATGATGTCCGCATCCTTCGCCAGCTCTGCAATGCGCTCAACGTTGTCGGATTCATAGATGACCGTTGCGTTTTCGCCTGCGTAAGCCGCCACTGCGTCCGCAATGGTCAAGCCTTCCTGCGCGGAAGACCAGCCGCCGACCAGCGAGTCCATGTCGCCGGCGCGCGGACCGCAGACCAGAATCGTCTGCTTCTCGTTCTGTTTGAGGGGCAGGATGCCGTCGTTTTTGAGCAGCGTCATCGCCTTGCGCGCCGCTTCAAGGTTCACCGCCTGATGTTCCTCGTTGCCGACGAACTGCACGGCGTACTCCACGTCGCAGTATGGATTCTCGAACACGCCCAGTTCAAACTTCGCCTTGACGATGCGCGTCGCCGCCGCCGTCAGGATGTCTTCGTCAATCTTGCCTGCATTCGTCAGTTCTTCCATCTGGTCAATCAGGCGGATGGATTCGCCGCCGATGCCGTCCACACGGCTCTCGGTGATGCCAATCAGAATGGCTTCTTCGTCGGACACTTCTTCACCCATCATCGTGCCGCGGCCTTCCTGAATCGCCCAAATCATGCCCCAGTCAGTCTGGATGATGCCCTCAAAGCCCATTTCGTCGCGCAGCAGGTCTTGCAGCGTCGCCTTCGAGCCGATGGCGGAGTTCTCCATGTCCAGCTCCAGCGGGACAGAGTAGTACGGCATGATGGAAGCGATGTTGACTTCCAGCGCCGCATAATACGGCTTCAGGTGAATTTGCAGCGTTTCCGCGCTGGAAATGATGGGCGAGGTGTCCTTGCCCTCCATCTGCGGCCCAGCGCCGGGGAAATGCTTCATGCAAGCCACGATTGCGCCGGTGTTCAGCCCGTCGCGTCCATTCTGGAACGCAACGACCTGCGCCGTGACCATCTTCGTCACAAGGTCAGGGTCTTCGCCAAACGTCTCCATGACGCGCCCCCAGCGGGGTTCAGATGCAATGTCGGCTTCGGGAGACAGCGTCATGCGGACGCCGATGGCGATATGCTCATCGCGAGCAATTTCCGCCAGACGGGTGACAAGGTCTTCGTCGCGGGTTGCCGCCAGCGCCAGATTATGCCCGGTAACGGTCGCGCCGGAGACGTAAGACAGGCCATGCACGGAGTCCATCGACACCAGCACCGGCACGCCCAGACGAGACCCCTCAGCATACTCCTGAATCGTGTTCATGGACACCGCAGCCGCTTCCACGCTGTTCAGTTCGCGAATCAGCAGCATGCCGATGCCTTCCTTATTGCACCACTTGTTCAGGTAGGATGGAATCTTGCCATCGGCGCGCGGCAGGTACGTCGGGTGCTGCATCTGCGCAATTTTCTCGCGCACCGTCATCTGCCCGACCAAGTCCGCCGTGCGGGTGTCAGCGTCCAGACGCCAGTCCTCGTAGGGGTCAAGCGTGCCGTTGCTGTTCAGGTCGATAAACTGGTAGCCGTCAACTTCGATGATGCTCTTCACATGGGGATTGAGCGTCGGCTGGGTGTAGGTTTTTTCCTCCGCCATCGCGGGAGCAGCCCACAGTCCGGCTGTAAGCGTCAGCGCACCCAGCATCGCCAGTGAGCGCCGCATCCATTTCTTAGTCAACAAGGTTCCATTCTCCTTTCACGCCAGCTTCCTTGAGGATGTTGACGATCTTATTCGCGAAATATTCCGCGTCGTGGTCACTGGACGTAGCGAACTCCTGTACCTGCGTCTGAAGGCTCATAGACGCGCTCCAAGGCAGCGCCGTGCCGTGGGTGAAGCTGGGATAGCTGCGGATCGTGTCGCTGATCAGCTCGTTCTTGAACTTAAGGGTCAGTTCGTTGTAGCAGTCATCCGGGGTATCGGTGTAGGGCGAAATGGATTCCTTCAAAGCGGAGAACCGCTGCTGAACCGGCGTGCTGGACACGTTGTATGCCCAGCGCAGACCCGCCTCGACGTCCGCCGAGTCATTGCTGACGACGAAGCCGTCGATGTTCATGCCAAACCAGCCGTCCGTGCCGGGGAACGTGAAGATGCCGTAGTCCTTGCCGTATTCCTGACCCATGCTGGTCATCAGCGGCTGCATCCAAGTACCCATAATCTGCATGGCATACGTCCCGGCGACAACCTGACCGCTCGCTTCGTACCAGTCACGGCTGGAATGGTCGGGCGCGACGTAATCCATCAGCTTGGCGTAAGTCGTCAGCACCTTCGTCACATCCTCGACGTTATAGATGCCGTTGATGAAGTCCTGATAGATTTTAGGGTCAGTGCCCATCATGATGTCCTCGAACACCTGACACGCCGGCCAGCCCTTGCGGTCGCCAAGGTCGATCGGGTACTCGCCGTCGGGCATTTTCGCCGCCAGCTGGTCACAGATGTCCCAGAACTCGTCCCATGTGATGTTCTCGTGATCCGGAATCGCAATCCCGTACTTCTCGAACACATGGATGTTGTAGAAGATAACATTCGTCTTGTGGATGCCAATCGGCACGACGTAGTTCTTGCCGTCGGGCGCGGTCAGCAAGTCCTTGATGCCCGGCAGGATGCGCTCGTTGAGCTTCGCGTAGTCCCACAGCTTGGACAAATCCAGCAGCATGTTCGCATCGAGGTACGGCTGAATTTCCTGACCGGGATGCGCTTGGAATGTTTCAGGGCTCTTGCCCGCCTGCTGAAGGACCTTGACCTTCATGACCATGGCGCCGCCGGCGCCGCCCGGAATGGCGTTCGACTTCGTTTTCACCTTGCCATACGCGCCTTTGAATTCGTCGATGACGGATTCAATCGCATCCTTCTCGCCGCCAGCCGTCCACCAGTGGTAGACGTTGACTGTGCCTTTCGCAGAGGTATCCTCCAGCACAGCGGCGAAATCAATGTCATCGGCGCTGCGCTTCTCTCGCTTGGCGGCAAAAGCACTGGTCGTCAGCGATGTGATCGCCAGCACACCCGTCAGCAGCAGCGCACCGAATTTTTTCAGCTTCATTGCTTGTTCCTCCTCTGAGAATACAGGGAATCTGTTACTCTTCCACGAACGTCATCGTCGCCCACAGGCTGGGGTTCTCGTCCACGTTGTGCATCGTGGGCTTGCGGTCGCGGCCGTCCAGCTGCGCGGAGTACTGCATCCGCAGGCTGTGAATGCCGGGGCACGGCAGGTCAACGTCAAGGATGGAGAAGTCGAAACCAACGGTCGTGCCCGCAGCGGGAACCAGCTGCGCGATCTTATCATTGGAGAGGTTGTGCAGCGGGATCTTGCTTTCGAGGATGTAGCCGCCCATTTCCTTGTCGCGGACGGTCACGGCTTCGTAGTCGTCGAACACCAGCTCGTCACCGTATTCACCCTGCGTCTCCCAGCCGAGATTGTCAGCGATCATGTCGCGGTCAATATAGTTGAAGAAGTCATATTCGTCCGTGGACTGCACGATGCGCCAGTCGGTCGCTTCGTACGCTGTACGGTTCGGGTCGGCGTTGGGGTTGGTGCTGAAGAAGAGGATGATGGCATCCAGTTCATCCAGCGGGAAACCTTCGCGGTAGACAAACGGCGTGTCATCCCACACCTTCGCGGCGATGTAGAGGTTCTCTTCATCCCACATGGCGTAGATTTCCATCGAGCAGTCCGCTTCGCCGTCCCAGTGCTCAATCTGATCGACAATCTGCTTCTCGCTGTCAATGCGCAGGCAGCGGCTCGTGTCCCACTCGCTCAGGTCGCCGTCAATGACGACGTTCTTAGCGCGCGGGGCTTCCAGATTCGCGTCGGAATACGCCAGTGCAGCGGGGGCCGCAGCAAACATAGCCAGTGCCAGCACGGATGCGGCTGCCTTGCGAAGCCATCCAAAGTGTTTCATGTCTCGTTCCTCCCTTTCAACATCGGAAACAAACTCAATTCGCACCATAGCGGTGCTTTCGTGATTCAGTATAATCCCAGCGCCTGTTTTGAACAAGGGAAAATCCAGCACTGCTATTGGGAAAATACAAAACACAACCAAACTTCTTTATGCGCTATTCGCTTTTTGTGCGCTTCAGTCAACACGGGGTACTTTTCTTTTGCATTTTCTCTGTGCATGTGCTATACTGCTTCCATCAGCACAATGCGAAATAGAAAGGACGGCATGTATGCGAAAACTGACGTGTATGCGAATGAGCGCGAAAATGACCATCCTGTTTTCTGTGATTGCCGCCTGCATGATTGCCGTCAACTCTGTTCTGGCGACGCTCTCCGAGATACGGAACATCCTGCTGTACGAGGAAGACAACCTGAACGCGATGGCGAGCAAAATTGTCGCGGCGTTCGAGCAGAACATCACCGTCATGGGCTATGCACTGGACGGCTTGAAACAGGATAATGACTTCATGGCTGCGCTCAATACCATCTACACATTAGGCGAAGACATGGAGACGACGTCCGAATACCATCAGGCACAGAACACGCTTTCCGCCGCGCTTTTCCATGAGCCGCTGAACGACTACTTCTATCGTATCAACGTGCTGACAATGGACGGTTTCTACCTGTCCAGCCGCTACGAAACGATTGGTCTGCTGGAAAACTACTCGGATGAGCTGCGCACCGTCATGCACCGTCTGCCCTACCTGAACGAGCGCAACCGGGGGCTGAGCCAGAAGACGCTTGTCCGCCCGCACATTGACCCGTGGTTCGTCGCGCGCCGGATTTCTATCTATACGCTGATGTCCCCTGCCGTTTATCACGGCAAACAGATCGGCTTTGTGGAGGTCAATGCGCTTTCAACCGACCTGTTCGACATTTTTTCCTCCAACGACATGGCAGGATTCCGCGCCACCGCCTACGACGCGGACGGCCGCCTGTTCCACCGCAGTTTCGATGACACCATCGACTACTCCGCCGCCGAATACGGCAGCATGACCGAGTGCAGCGACAAAAACGGCGACACCTACTACGTCGTCAAGGAGCATTGCAGCTGGCTGGGCTTCGACATTTATGCCGCCCAGCGTACCGCGGTTTTCGAGTCGTCCATCCACTCCGTCATCCTCCACCATGTGCTGGTCAGTCTGCTGGTGCTGTTCATCGCTGAAGTGTTCATCATCCTCTCGTCGCATCAGCTCAGCCGCTCGATTCTGCGCCTGACGCGCAAGGTTTCCCAGCTATCCGACCCGGCGGCAATAGCTGAGCGTCCCCTGCTGCCCGAAGAAATGCCGAAGGTCACGAACCCGCGTGACGTGGAGATGCGCGAACTGGAGGACGTGTTTGACAAGCAGGTAATGGAGCTGAAAACTGCCATGCGCAACGATGCAGAACTGCGCGAGAGCAATCTCCGTTCACGGCTGAACGCGCTGCAGGCGCAGATTAACCCCCACTTCATTTACAACACGCTCAACATCATCTCTGCAAAGTCGATGGAAGCCGGGAACGAGGAGGTCATCGACATCTGCGGAAAATTCGCCCAGATGCTGCGCTACTCCACCGACCTGCGCAGCAAAACCGCGACGCTCCAGGAGGAAATCGCCCACGTTCGCAATTATCTGGCACTCGCGAAAGCTCGTTTGGAGGATCGGCTGGAATACACCATCGACATACCGGACGCTTTCTCGCATCTGACACTGCCGAAGCTCTCCCTTCAACCCATCGCGGAAAACGCCATTTCCCACGGTTATCAGGGGTCAAGCGGCACAATTCACATCACCATTTCCGGCACGGTCGATGAGGACGGTTGCCTGCATCTGCTGATTTGCGACGATGGCTGCGGCTTCGGGGAGGAAATTCTGTCGCATCTGCGGGAAGAATTCAGCCGCATTGAAGCGGGTGAACTGACCGAGCCGGAAAACACGTCCGCCCATATCGGGCTTGTCAACACCTATCGCCGTCTGTTCTATTTCAGCCGCGGCGCAATTCGGATGCGCGTCCGCAATGACGGCGGCGCAGTAGTCGAACTGATTGAAACGCGCACCAGTGAGGAGGAAGACGATGTACACCATTCTGATCGTAGATGATGAGCGTCCCGCGCAGACGTTCCTCAAAGCCATCTGCCAGAAATACTGCCCTGCGTTTGACACCATTCTGCTCTCTGGCAGCGCCGACGATGCCCTCCGGCTGATGGCGCAGCAGCGCGTCCATGTGCTGGTAACAGACATCAGTATGCCGGGCATCAACGGCATCGAATTGGCTCAGCGCGTCCGGCAGCTGTATCCGCGGACACATACAGTGATTGTCTCCGGCTACGCGGAATTTGAGTTCGCGCGCGGGGCAATCCAGGCTGGCGTGGATGATTATCTGCTCAAGCCTGTGGAAATCCAAAGCTTCCGGCAAATTCTCGACCGAATCCGCGAAACGCTCGACGAGGAAGCGAACGACCTAATGGAGGAAACGCTGACTCGCCTGCTCTGCGGTGAAGCAGTCGATGAGCCGCTGCTCTGCTCTCTGTTTTCCAGCCGTATGATGCGCTTTGCGCTTGTCCGACAGGGTAATTTGTTCACCGTACGCTTCGCAAAATTCCGCACAGCGCAGCTTCGGCAGGTGCATCAGGCGGGCTGGATTGCGTTTTATGGGCGCGATGAACAGGAAACCATTCTCCTGCGCAGCAGTGCCGACCGGCAGAAGCGTTTTCCCGATGAACTGTCCGACCTGCTTAAAGCCGATTTCCCGGATTTGCCCTGTACGGCGATTTACGCGCCGGAAGATGCCGACATTCTCACCTTGCCGCAGTTTTTGAGCCGCGCTGCAGGGCGCATGGTGAATACCGTCGTCATCGGCAAGGGGCAGCTTGTTCCGCTGAACGCACCGCAAAGTGCCTTACAGCCGTCCGTCCTGTCCGCTGCGACAAAAAAGCGCATTGCGTCATTCGTCGAAACAGGCAATACACGGATGCTGAAAGAGCTGTTTGTGTCCCTTGCAATCGAATGGAATCAGAACAGCCTGCCGCAGATTCAGGCGGAAGACCTGTGCTACCAGCTGATTCTGTACACAGCGGACTTGGGCGTTCCCGGCCCCAAAAGGAAGCGCGAGCAGATTCTGCGCGAGGCAAACGAACTATACGGCAGCGCCTCCTCCTACGGCGACCTGCTGGCGAGCCTGTACTCCCTGATTTTTGAGGAAGGGTTCATCCGCGACAAGAACGTCAGCGCAAACGAGCTGTGCGAATACACACTGAATTACATTCGCGAGAACTACGCCCAGCCGCTGAGCATCCCGCGTATCTGCACCGATGTTGGCATCAGCCAGACGTACCTGTCGCGCCTGCTGCGCAAGTATGCCGGAACGACGTTCAACACCTTCCTGACGCAGTGCCGCATGGACGCCGCGAAGCAGATGCTGCGTGAACATCCGGATATTCTGCTGCATGAAGTGGCGGCGTGCGTCGGGTATGACGACCAGTCGTATTTCAGCAAGATTTTCCGCAATGAAACAGGCATGACGCCATCGCAGTATGCTGCGACGTTTGCGGCAGATGCGCCGACTCAGCCGCCGAAAACGTGATTTTTCCTTTTTGCCGCCAATCAACTGGCGGCTTTTTTGCTTCTCATCCGTTTTTCATTGCGGAAAAAAGCGTCACTTTTGCCCGTTCCCCTTGCAAATCAAGCCAAAATCGGCTATGATAAGATTGTGGTATTTTGAGCCTGTGATAAGGCTTTTGACGGAGGGATTTCAGCGTGTCCGATAGATTATCGAAGATTCGCAATTTCTGCATTATCGCCCATATTGACCATGGCAAGTCTACGCTGGCTGACCGCATTCTGGAAACGACGGGCGTTTTCCAGAAGCGCGAGATGGTGGAGCAGATTCTGGACAGCATGGAGCTGGAACGCGAGCGCGGCATCACCATCAAGTCCAAGGCGGTGCATATGCACTATACCGCCAAGGACGGCAAAACCTACACGCTCAACCTGATTGACACGCCCGGCCATGTGGACTTCACCTACGAAGTCAGCCGTGCGCTGGCGGCGTGCGAAGGCGCGCTGCTGGTGGTGGACGCGACGCAGGGCATTGAGGCGCAGACGCTGGCGAACTGCTATATGGCGCTCGACCATGACCTCGAAATCATCCCGGTCATCAACAAGATTGACCTGCCCAGCGCGCAGCCGGAAGAAGTCCGGCAGGAAATTGAGGACGTTATCGGGCTGGATGCGTCCTACGCGCCGTGCGTGAGCGCGAAAACTGGCCTGAACATCGATCAAGTGCTGGAAGCAGTCGTGAATTACGTTCCCGCGCCGCAGGGCGACGAGAACGCACCGCTGCAGGCACTGATTTTCGATGCGTTCTACGACAACTACCGCGGGGCAATCTGCTTCATCCGCGTCAAGCAGGGCACAATCCGCACGGGAATGCGGATGCGCATGATGGCGACAGGCGGCGAGTTCGACATTGTGGAAGTCGGCACGTTCGCGCCGAGCTATCAGCCGTGCGACGAATTGAAAGCGGGCGACGTGGGCTATGTCGCAGCCTCCATCAAGGATGTGCGTGAAACCCGCGTCGGCGACACAATTACCGACGCCATGAATCCGGCGGATTCCCCCCTGCCCGGCTATCGGCAGGTGACGCCGATGGTCTACTGCGGCGTGTATCCGGCGGACGGCGCGGACTATCCGGCGCTCAAAGATGCGCTGGAGAAGCTGCGCATGAACGACGCTTCCCTTTCTTTTGACCCGGAAACGTCCGTCGCACTGGGCTACGGCTTCCGCTGCGGCTTCTTGGGGCTGCTGCACATGGACATCATCACCGAGCGGCTGGAGCGCGAATGGGACTTGAACCTCGTCACCACCGCGCCGAGCGTCATCTACCGCATCACAAAAACCGATGGCACGGTGCTGATGTGCGACAACCCGATGGCGCTGCCGCCCATTGGTGAAATTGCCATGATGGAAGAGCCGTTCGTCCACGCGGAAATCTTCACGCCGCAGGACAGCGTCGGCACGATTATGGACTTGTGCCAAGATCGGCGCGGCATCTTCCTTGACATGCAGTACGAGGGCACGCGCGTCAAGCTGAATTACGACATTCCGCTCAACGAAATCATCTTCGACTTTTTTGACCAGATTAAGAGCCGCAGCCGCGGATACGCCTCGTTCGACTACGAATTCAAGGACTACCGCGAGAGCCAATTGGTCAAGCTGGATATTCTGCTCAACGGCGAAATCTGCGACGCGTTCTCCATCATCGTTCACCGCGACAAGGCGTACGGGCGCGGGCGTTCCATCTGCGAGAAGCTCAAAGACGTCATCCCGCGGCAGATGTTCGAGATTCCGATTCAGGCGGCCATCGGCGGCAAGGTCATCGCGCGTGAAACCGTCAAGGCGATGCGCAAGGACGTGCTGGCAAAGTGCTACGGCGGCGACATCAGCCGAAAGAAAAAGCTGCTGGAAAAGCAGAAAGAGGGCAAGAAGCGAATGCGGCAGTTCGGCACGGTGCAAGTGCCCAGCGAGGCATTCCTTGCCGTGCTGAAGATGGACAGCAACTGACGCTGTCAGGAGGAAAAAACATGCTGTACCGCAAGGCTCAGGTCAGCGACCGCTGGCTTCGGGCGCCGCTCCAAGCGCCCACTGCGCTGCATCAGCCGCTTTCCTACATTTCCCGCAGCCATATTGCCGACGTGTTTGCGTCGCAGGAGAACGGGCGAAAGGACATTTCCGTCTGCTTCACGGGGCATCGGGCGATTCCGCCGCAGGAGCTTCCTGCGCTGACAGAGCGGCTTGACCGGGTGCTGGAAGCACTGTATCAGCACGGGTTTCGGGATTTTATCTGCGGCGGCGCGCTGGGATTTGACACGCTGGCAGCGCAGCGCATTCTGCTGATGCGGACGCACCATGCGGATGTTCGGCTTCGGCTGGCGATTCCGTGCAGCACGCAGTCCGCGCGATGGAAAGCGTCGGATTGCCTGATTTACGAGCAGCTGCTGTATGCCGCCGACGAGACAGTTGTCCTCTCCAGCCACTACTATGAGGGCTGCATGTACATGCGGAATCGGTACATGGTGGACAACAGCGCATTTTGCGTCTGCTACCTGAATCGGCCGAAGGGCGGCACGATGTACACCGCGCTCTACGCCATGCAGGAGGGGCTTCCGCTGCTGAATTTGGCAATCGCCAGCGACTGCGAGCGCCTGATTCAGAAAACAAAGGTATGAAAAAAGCAGGGGAATGCTTGTTTCCCCTGCTTTTTATACTAATTCGATTCTAAAACATGGCATCGAGCATAGCAGATTTTTCGTTCCGGCAAAGCTGAGTGAAGCGAGGCGTACTGGAGGTACGCGCGAGCGGAACGAAGCAAAGCCGGGGCGGAAAAGATGCTGGGCGAATGACATGCTTTAGATGAGAATTAGTATTATCACGGTTTTGATGCCTCTGCCGTTTTTTCGGCTTCCTCCATCGCTTTGAGCTTGAGCAGGCGCTCGTCATGCTCTTCTTCCACCTTGATTTCCCAGTGCAGCAGCAGCGTCAGCACACCGCGCAACGCAATGACCGCACCCAGAATCAGCAGTTCCGTCCATTCGCGGACGATGACCGTGCGCAGCACTTCGCCGCCGAGCTTGAATTCCAACGCAAGCGCAATGCCTTGCGCCAATTCAAGCCGGAGATGCTCATCGTGCTTGAAGTAGCTGACGACTCCCTTCATCGCCGTGATAATCAGAATAGCGATGCCCGCCAGCTCCGCCAGCACAATGCCCAATTCTGCTGAATAATGTACCAGTTTTTCCAGAAAACTGATGATGGTATCCATTTTCGTACACTCCCTTTGCCACTTTTTCTATTGTAGCGGATTTTTCCGCGTTTGAACAGTCCTTTACAGGTGATTTGAATGGAAATTTACTTGCACGTTCCCTATTGTCGCCAAAAATGCCGCTACTGCGACTTTGCTTCCTTCCCCCATGCGGAATCTACACAGCGTGCCTATGTGGATGCGGTACTGACCGAAGCCGCATCGCAGGCAGCGAAACTCCCGCATAGCATCATGGAAACCGCGTATTTAGGCGGAGGCACGCCGTCGATTCTGCCGCCGGAACTGCTGACACGGCTATTGGAGGGCGTTACAGCGTATTTTCCCCTTGCGCCTGGTGCGGAATTTACGTCCGAAGCGAACCCTGGCACGCTGACCCACGAGTGGCTTGATGCGGCGCTGAACTGCGGTATCAATCGCCTGTCAATGGGGATGCAGGCGGCCCAGCCTGCACTGCTGAAGATGCTGGGGCGCATCCACGACTTTACGCAGGTGCAGCAAAGCGTCGAACTCGCGCGGCACGCTGGATTCCAGCACATCAGCCTTGACCTCATGTTCGGGCTGCCCGGTCAGACAGTCAGCATGTGGCGTGAGACGCTGGAGAAGGCGCTGGCGCTGAATCCGGAGCATTTGTCCTGCTACGGGTTGATTCCCGAAGAAGGTACGCCGCTGTACCGCGACTTGCAGACCGGGCAGTTGACCCTGCCGGACGAGGACGACGAGCGCCGCATGTACGACCTGACGCTTGATCTGCTGGCGCAAGCAGGCTTTCGGCAGTACGAAATCAGCAATTTCGCGCGACCCGGCTGCGAATGCCGCCACAACATCGGTTATTGGCAGCAAGTGCCGTATATCGGGCTGGGCGTGTCGGCGGCGTCGTATCTGCCCGCGAAGAACGGGATGATTCGCCTGACAAACCCACGCACGCTGCCCGCGTATCTACGGATGGTGCAGTCGCAGGACGATTCGCTGCGAGAGCGGGAGTTCGTCTCAAAAACCGACGGTCGGTTTGAAACGCTGATGCTGAGGCTGCGAATGACCTGCGGCGTCAGCGAATCGGAATTTCAGGGGCGGCACGGCGTTTCGCTGGATGCGCTGTACGGCGAGAAGCTGCGGAAATTCGAGCATGAAGGGCTGCTTCAGCACAAAACCGACCGATGGTCGCTGACCTGTCTCTTATACACATCTCCGAGCCCACGAGACCGGAGCCTATCTC
>OWIX01001255.1_pt1 | contig 13311 bp, 9 predicted proteins | sample 1732851 | NCBI WGS metagenome assembly OWIX01 (sample SAMN05065761, study PRJEB22554) | human gut metagenome | biome: ENVO:2100002; feature: ENVO:00000062; material: ENVO:00002003 | host: Homo sapiens | place: USA
CGTCGGCAGCGTCAGATGTGTATAAGAGACAGTTTTGAATATGAGGATGACATTGTGGTGGTTGACTGCGGCAGCATTTTCCCCAAAGAGGACATGCTGGGCGTCGATCTGGTCATTCCGGATGTGTCCTATCTGGTGGAGAAGAAGCGCAACGTGCGCGGATACCTCTTCACCCACGGGCACGAGGACCACATCGGCGCGACGCCGTACATCCTGCGCCAAGTGCCCGCGCCGCTCTACGGAACGAAATTGACGCTGGCGCTGGTGGACTTGAAGCTCAAGGAGCACCGCATTCAGGGCATCCCGATGCAGGTGGTGCAGCCGCGCGACGAGGTGCGGCTGGGCAAGAACTTCACGGCGAAGTTCATCCACGTCAGCCACTCCATCGCGGGGGCGTGCGCCATTGCGCTCACCTGCCCGGCGGGTACGGTCGTCGTCACCGGCGACTTCAAAATTGACTACACGCCCGTCGATGGGCATATCACCGACCTTGCGTCCTTCGCTGAGCTGGGCGAGCGCGGCGTGCTGGCGATGCTGTGCGAATCCACCAACGTCGAGCGCCCCGGTCACACCATCTCCGAAAAGAAGATCGGCGTGACGTTCGAGAACATGTTCCGCGACGCGCAGGGGCGTGTGATTGTCGCCATGTTCGCGTCGAACATCCACCGTATGCAGATGGTCATTGACAACGCCCTGCGCTACGGTCGCCGTGTCTGCTTCATCGGGCGCAGCATGGTCAACGTCAGCCGCGTGGCGATGCAGATTGGCGAACTGCGGATTCCGCCGGAAGCCATTATTGAGGCGGACGCGCTCGACCAGTACCCGGACAACGAGATTCTGGTGATGACGACGGGCAGTCAGGGCGAGCCGATGGCAGGCTTGACGCGCATGGCGTACAGCGAACACCGCAAGCTGCAAATCCGCCAAAGCGATACGGTGATTATCTCCGCCACGCCCATTCCCGGCAACGAGAAGAGCATCAGCCGCGTCATCGACCAGCTGTACCGCTGCGGCGCGAACGTCATCTATAAGGCACTGGCGGAGGTGCACGTCTCCGGTCACGCCTGTCAGGAAGAACTCAAACTCATGCACGCGCTGGTGAAGCCGAAGTACTTCATCCCCGTCCACGGCGAATATCGTATGCTGTGGCAGCACGCGGTGCTGGCGGAGTCGATGGGCATGAACTCCACCGACATCGTCCTTCCCGAAACGGGGCAGGTTATCGAGATGAATCAGGAAGGGCTGTATCTGGCGGAGCAGATTCCGACCGGCGCGGTGCTGGTGGATGGTCTGGGCATCGGCGACGTGGGCAACGTCGTTCTGCGCGACCGCAAGCACCTCAGTCAGGATGGCTTGATTATCGTCGTCATGGCGATTAACCGCGACGACCAGCGCCTTGTCTCCGGCCCGGATATTATCAGCCGCGGCTTCATCTACGTCCGCGAGAATGAGGATATTATCGAGAACACGCGGGATGTCGTGCGGCAGATTCTGTCGCAGTCGTCGCTGGCGGGCGAGGACTGGCCGGCGCTCAAGAACCGCATCAAGGATGAACTGCACCGCTTCATCTTCGAGAAAATCAAGCGCAACCCGATGATTCTGCCCATTATCCTTGACGTTTGACATGGGGGCGCACATCTGATACAATAGGGAGGAACGCTGCAATATGCGTTTCTCCCTTTTTCGTGGGAAATTGGGATGAATCAAGCGGACAGAAACGTTTCTATTTACGGATAGCGTATCGAAAGGATGGACATGCTGTTATGGAACATGCTACGGCACACCGCTTGGCGCAGGAAATCCGCCAGAGCGAGGAGTATCAGACGTATCACGCACTGAAAGAGGAGGTTATGGCGGACGAAACGACCGCCGCACTCCTGAAGGAATACAAGAAGCTGCAGCTGCGCCTGCAAATGGCGGCTGTCTCCGGCACGCAGCCGGATAACGACGACATGCAGCGCTTTCAGGGCATTTCGGCGCTGCTGTTCGGCAAGCTGGAGGTCAGCCAGTACCTGCTGGCGGAAATGCGCCTGCAGCAGGAAGTGGCGGGCATTCTGCGCATCATCACCGACGCGGCGGACATTGACATGGGGATGGGACAATAATGCGGAATTAGGAATGCGGAATCATATGATTTCCGAATTCCGAATTTTCCAAGGGGGGCAGGCTTGTTGAGCAAGAAGCATGACAGCTACGAGAGCATCCGCGACGAGCGGCGATATGGCCCGTACTGGTACAGCGCGCTGTGGCGCATCATCCGCCCAATCCTGATTGGCTTGGGCGCGGTGCTGGTGGTGGCGGGCATCCTGTTCAGCGTGTGGAACAAGGTGTACGGCGAGTTCATTGCGCCGCCGGATGAAAACAGCACGGCGCAGGTGCCCTTCACCATCGAGAGCGGACAGAGCCTGACCCGCGTGGCGAACCGGCTGGAGGAAGCCGGGCTGATTCGCAATCGCACGGTGTTCAAGTACTACTGCGACTTCGCGGGCTGGGGGCAGAAAATCCAGTCCGGCAGCTACACGCTCAGCCCGTCGATGACCATGCGGCAGATTGCCGACCAGCTCACGCGCGGCGACGGCAACCCGATTGTGCGCAATATCACGCTCATTCCCGGCTGGACGATTGAGCAGTTCGCCGAGCAGCTGGTCAAAGACGGCGTGCTGACGGACAGCGCGGAGTTCTTGGCCCTGTGCAAGAGCGGCACGAGCTTCAGCGAATTTTACTCCGTGCAGGATGTGCTGAACAGCCGGAACGTCAGCCAGCGCCGCTATGTGCTGGAGGGGTATCTCGCGCCCGACACCTACGAAATCTACATCGGCGCAACGGCAAGCGAAATCATCCGCAAGCTGATTACGCAGACCGAGCGGGTGTTCACCGTCGCCTGTGAGGATCGCGCGGAAGAGATGGGCTACACGATGGACGAGATTCTGACGCTGGCAAGCATGATTGAGAAGGAAGCGTCCAAGGCGGATTTCGCGAAGGTGTCCGCCGTATTCCACAACCGCCTGAAAGCGGGCATGAAGCTGCAAAGCGACGTGACGATTCACTACATCACGGGCGTAAGGAAAATGTCGCTGACGGGCAGTGATTTGGCGCTTGACAGCCTCTACAACACCTATCAGGTGACGGGGCTGCCGCTGGGCCCGATTTGCGCGCCGAGCGCGGACGCCATCAACGCGGCGCTCTACCCGGACGAGACGTTTGTGGCGGAAAACTACCTGTATTTCTGCGCGACGAGTCCCGAAAGCACGGAGCTGCACTTCTCCCGCACCTTGCAGGAGCATGAACAGGCGGTCGCCATTTACGCGCCGCTGTGGCAGCAGTACGACAAGGAAAGAGGCATTGAGTAAATGACCAACCGAATGCCGGAGCTGCTGTGCCCGGCGGGGAATCTTGAATCGCTGGAGGCGGCACTGCATTTCGGCGCGGACGCGGTCTATGGCGGTATGCGGCAGTTCGGCCTGCGCGCCTTCGCGGGCAATTTCGACGAGGAGGCGCTGACGCAGGCGGTCGAAAAGATGCACGGCGCGGGCAAGAAGTTCTACCTGACGATGAATATCTTTCCGTTTGACGACCAGCTGGATGATTTCATCGCGGCGGCGAAAGCAGCACGGGACATCGGCGTGGATGCGGCGATTGTCAGCGATTTGGGCGCGATTGCCGCCCTGCGCCGTGAAGTGCCGGATCTGCCCCTGCACGTCAGCACACAGGCGAGCACCGTCAACGCGGAAGCCGTGCGCGTCTATCGCGACATGGGCTGCGAACGCGTGATTCTGGCGCGGGAAACGTCCATCGCGCGGGCGAAGGAAATCATCCGCCGCGTGCCGGAGATGGAAATCGAGACGTTCGTGCATGGCGCATCGTGCATGGCGTACAGCGGACGGTGTCTGCTTAGCGCGGCCATGGCGGGGCGGAGCGGCAATCAGGGTGAATGCGCCCAGCCGTGCCGCTGGCATTACAGCGTGGTGGAGGAGAAACGCCCCGGCGAGTACATGCCCGTCTGCGAGGACGAAAATGGCACATACATATTTTCCGCGCATGATTTGAACCTGATGCCGCTTTTGCCGGAACTGGTGGACGCGGGCATCAAGAGCCTCAAAATCGAGGGGCGGATGAAAACGGCGTATTACGTCGCGACGGTGACGGCGGCATACCGTCGGGCGCTGGATCTGCTGGCGGATGGCGGCGATTTCGCGGCGGCGCTCCCCGGCTTGATGGCGGAATTATCCTGCGCGAGCCACCGTGACAGCGACACCGGCTTTGCGCTGGGCAAGCCAGCAAATCCCGGCGGCGCGGACGGCTTCCATCAGGAGCGGGAATATCTGGCGCATGTGGTGGAGGGCAGCCGCGATGGGCGCGGCACACGCTTTCTGCTCAAAAATCGCTTCAAGGCGGGCGAGACAATCGAACTGCTGACGCCGTCGGGTGTGCACGCATTTGAGGCGACGCCGTTCCTGCGCGAAAAGACGGGCGAAATCGTCGATACGCTGGGCATCGGCGGCGAAATCATCCGCATGGACGTGCCTTTCGCGACTGAAACAGGTGACTTCCTCCGCGGCGAAACACGGAATCACCGAAAGTAAGCGCTTTTCCCGAAACCCGCAAGCAAGTCAACAAAAGCCGGACAAAAGCCAAACTGAAAAATGCGGTCAAGCTGGGCAACAACAGCCGCTCTTTCCCCCAACAAACATGGGTGGCGGGGGGAGTCCAGAGGGGGCTGAAGTCCAGACTTGCACGCTCTTCAGCCCCCTCTGGGCGTTCTTTGGTTACTTTCTGGCGCGCCAGAAAGTAACAACATCGCCTCCGCAGAGGCGACTGGAGCAGCAAGAAAAAACTGCCTGCATATCACAGCAATATCGGCTGTCATCCGATAAATCCCCCTTTCACGACAGCTGTGAAGCGCGAAAAAATCCCCGGAATCTTTCCGGCAAGGTTGCACAAAACCCCAAAGTGTGCTACAATCAGATTGATATTCCTTTCACATAAAGGAATTGGGCGGAAATGCCCCAAGATAACAAATGCACTGGAGGAGAATGAGGATGGCAGGGCATGTGTCTGACGCGGTGATCCGTCGGCTGCCGGGATATTATCGGCATCTGCGGGAACTGGAAAGCGCAGGTGTGGAGCAGATTTCGTCGCAGGAGCTGGGCGAGCGGATGCACCTCACGCCGTCGCAGATTCGGCAGGACATCAACTGCTTCGGCGGCTTCGGACGTCAGGGGTACGGGTATAAGGTGTCGGATCTGAAAATGCACATTGGCGAAATTCTGGGACTTGACCGTGAGCATACGGAGATTATCGTGGGCGCAGGCAATATCGGCTGCGCGATTGCGAAATATCCGACGTTCCAGCGCGAGGGCTTCCGGCCGCTGGCGATGTTTGACAACGACCCGGAGAAAATCGGCGTGCCGGTGGGCGATATTCCCGTGTACAGCATGGAGGAAATGCCGAACTTCCTGAAGGAGAACATGCCGGATATTGCGGTGCTGGCACTGCCCCGACGCGTCGCGCAGGAAGCGCTGGACAAGCTCTACGCCTGCGGCATCCGCGCGGTGTGGAACTTCGCGCCGACCGATCTGACCCATCCGGACGACATGCTGGTGGTCAATGTTCACCTGACGGACAGCTTGCAGACGCTGACTTACCACATGGCACACCGGAACGAGGAAAACAGCAAGTAAATCACACCCAGCCCTCCGCAGCAGCCGCTGTGCAAGGGCTGGAATCCATTTTGGAGGAATGACATGAGCAACATTTCGGGCGGAACGCAGCGCCCGCGCCGCAGCCAGCAGACGCGCCTGACGGAAAAATTGGCGCCGGAGACGAAGCCGCGACAGCCCGCCATGCGCCAGCCGAAGGGACGCTCACAGCGGCTGATAGAAGAGGAAGCGCGCCGGAGCGCCCCGCCCAAAACACGCGGCACACCCACGGGCAAGCGTCCATCCGCGCCGAAGCGGAAAACGACACGCAAACCGCGCAAGGGGCGCAAAAAGCGCAGCAGCACCTTCCTATGGCTGCTTGTCATGCTGATTTCGCTGACGTGCACGGCGGGGCTGCTGCTGCTTGCCGCGCCGCAGATGCTGGGCATGGAGCTGGCCGGGCTGCCGACACTGGCGTTCGTCAACGGCAGCATCATTCGGTATGACGCAGAGCGAATCGCGAATTTCAATGAGGCGGTCGCGCTGGTCAACACCGACCGCATTTTCCCCGGCGTGACGATTGACGGCATCAACGTTGGCGGAATGACCCGCGCGGACGCCGAAAGCGCCTTGGGGCAGGGCGGCGTGGACAATTCCCGCGTGAACCTGCATGTGGTGGCGGATGCGTACACCTACGACATCACGGGTTACGACGTGCCGCTCTACCGCAACGTGAGCGAGATGGCGGCGGTTGCCTATGCCGCTGGGCGAGGGAACACAACCGCCCTGCGCGGTTCGGGGCGGACGCCGCTGAGCGAGCGCGTCGCGACGATTCGCGCGATGCAGCAAAGCCCCGTGACGCTTCAGACGCAAATCACCTACGACCGCGATGCCGTGCGAAAAATCGCGGAGAATATCGCGGCGGATGTGACCTGCACGCCCGTCAACGCGACGGTGGAGTCCTTTGACCCGGCGACGAAGCAGTTCACCTTCAACAGCGACATCAGCGGCGCGTATCTGGATGCCAACAGCGTCTATCAGACGCTCACGGGCGTGCTGGACATGGGCAATTACACCGCGTCCCTGCGTTTGCAGTCGGACACGGTGCTGGCGGACGTGACGAAATCACAGATTGTGGGCAAGTTCGGGCGCATTTCCACCTACACGACGAAAACCACCAGCAATTCCAACCGCAACACGAACATCGACCTGTCCTGCCAAGCCATCAACGGCTATAAGGTTGTGCCGGGGGATACGTTCTCCTTCAATCAGGCGACGGGGCAGCGCACGGCGGCGAAGGGCTACAAGGAAGCAACAGCGATTTCCGGCGGGCAGAGCGTGCCGGAGGTGGGCGGCGGCGTATGCCAGACCAGCTCGACGCTCTTCAACGCCGTCGCGCGCGCGAATCTGGAAATCGTCTACCGCAGCCCGCACGCGTGGCCGAGTTCCTACGTCCAGAAGGGGATGGACGCGACGGTCAACTGGCCGAATCTGGACTTCAAGTTCAAGAACGACACCGAGTGGCCGATTTACATCGTCGCGAATTATTCCAAGCAGAAGTGCACCGTCGAAATTTATGGGATGCTCCTGCCCGATGGCGTGTCGATTGACCTGGAAAGCACCGTCACGCGCACGATTGACCCGCCGAGCGACACCAAGTACGTCCAGAACACGAAACTCGCCGCCGGTACGCAGCAGACGACCATCAAAAAGCGCACCGGCTACGTCGTGGAAACCTACCAAATCTGGTATCAGAACGGCAAGGAAGTCGACCGCAAGCTGCTCTGCACGTCAACGTATAAGGCGTATCAGGAAACGGTGGAGTACAACTAAAAAATCCGCCCGGTTATCTGTCAAACACAGATGTACCGGGCGTTTTTTTTTGCTTTTCGCGGAATCGCGAACAAACCATCGAATTCCGAATTAACTTCAGTCTGCCGATGTGCTGACGGACTTGTTCCGCACGAACAGAATCAGCGACTGCTCGTCACTGTCGTAGATGGTCGTTGCACGGAGCGCCGTGCGCAGGAACATGTCGGAGATGTACAATTCGCCGTTGTCCAGCCGGACGGCGCCGGATTCCATCGCAATTGCGCTGCCATCCACCATCACGGATAAACCGCTGTCCGTCTCGCGGACGACGACCGTGTAGCCTGCCGCGGACAGCACCCACACGCCGCTTTCGCTCACATCCAGCTGCCAGTCGTCGATGCAAGCCGCCAGCTCGCGCAGGGACATGACCGGGCTGCCCACTGTGTTCACCCACAGGCTCGGACGGCGCGTGTAGCCCACGCCATCCTGCGTGACGGTCATCGTCAGCGCCTGTCCATTGCCGCCGCTGCCGAGGAAGATGCTGCCATTCGGGAGCAGCATCAAGCCATCCGGCGTATACACGGGCGCTTCGGTCGTCACTACGTCCACGGGGAAAGCGTCCGTCACATCGGGCAGGGGCAAATCCTCCGCCGTTGGCGCGGCGCTCGGCGCGGGCGTTTCCGGCGCGGGGGTCGGGGTCGCCGTCGGCGGCACGGTCGGCGGGGAGTAAGGCACAACGTTCGGGTCTTCAAACAGGCGCGTCTGCGTCGCCTGACCCGCAATGCCGTCCACGGACAGCCCGTTCGCCTTCTGGAAGCGGCGGACGGCGGCGGTCGTCTTGCTGCCGTACGCGCCGTCATCCTCGCCCTCTGCCAGATAGCCCAGCTCAATCAGCTTTTTCTGCACCTTCAGCACGCCTGAGCCGCGGTCTTGCCACTGCACGGTCTTGTAGCCCATGTTGGGCGTTATCGTGGGTTCGGGGATGGGCGAGGCCGTCGGCGTGGCGGTGGGCACGTCGGTCGCGGCAGGCGCGTTGGGAATCGGGGATGCCGTCACGTTCGGCGGCAGGGGCGTCGGGGTCGGGACATCCTGCGGCAGCGGCCCTTCCTGAACGGAGAAGGCGACGGTCAGCGCGACATACGCCAGAAGCGTTTTCAAAAAGTCCATGAGGAATGTTCCTCCTTGCATTCTAAATCAGTATCTATTATACGACAAAATTCTGGTTTGCGCAACCTGATAGCGCGTTTTTTCCGTTTGCAGATTGTAAAAATTACGGATTCGCGCTATAATGGCGGCAGGAAAAACTCATCAGCAGGAGGAATCAGCCATGAAAGAACCGATTTTGGTGATGATGGCGGCGGGCATGGGCAGCCGCTACGGGGGACTGAAGCAGCTGGATCCGGTCGGCCCGGACGGCGAGGTCATCCTCGATTACAGCCTGTACGATGCGTACCAGGCGGGCTTCCGCCGCGTCGTGTTCCTGATTAAGCACGAGATTGAAGATGCCTTCAAGGCGATGGTCGGTTCGCGCGTGCCGGCGGGGATGGAAGCAAACTATGCCTTCCAACAATTGGATAAGCTGCCGGAGGGGTTTTCCGTCCCGGAAGGGCGCGTGAAGCCGTGGGGCACGGGGCACGCGGTGCTGTGCTGCCGCGAATTCCTCGATGCGCCGTTCCTCGTCATTAACGCGGACGATTACTACGGCGCGGGCGCATTCAAGCTGGCGTATGAGTACCTGCGGACGCTGCGGGGCAAGCGCGGCGAGTACTTCATGGTCGGCTACGCGCTGAAGAATACGCTGACGGAGAACGGCTATGTGTCGCGCGGCGTGTGCACGGTCAACGAGTTCGGCTTCCTGAAGGAGGTGCGCGAGCGCACGCACATTATCGCCAGCTGCGACGGTCCGCTGTTCACGGAGGATGGCGAAATGTACCGCCGCCTGCCGGACGATACGACCGTCAGCATGAACTGCTGGGGCTTTACGCCGGATTTTCTGGATGCGCTGGCGGAGGGCTTCGTGCCCTTCCTGAACGAGGCAATGGAGAACAACCCGATGAAGGCGGAGTATTACCTGCCGACCGCCGTCAGCCGCCAGCTTGATCGCCACCGGGCGACGGCGCGCGTGTTGACCTGCCCCGACCGCTGGTACGGCGTGACCTACCATGAGGACAGGGCAGTCGTCGCCAAGGCGATGCTGCGCAAGGCAGAGGAAGGCGAGTATCCGCGGCCGCTGTGGGGGAAGAAATAATTCGGAATGAGTGTGCTGGTGCGGAAATAATTTGCGCGGAGTGCTTGCATTTGTGGCGGGCGTGGTGTATAATCACAGCAGAGCGATGAACGGTTCTGACGCGGGAATTGCCCCTGGAAAGCGAGTGCGCGGCGGTGGAAGGCGCATGGGGAGCGGGCGCGTCATCCCGACCGGGAGCTGCGGCTAATCCCCGCCGGTTCGTCTCCGAGAGCGGACGCAAGAGAGAGGACAAGGGGGAACATCCGCCTTTGCCCTAAGCCGGGTGGTACCGCGAAGCAATGCAATCCGCAATGCCTTCGTCCCTGCAAAATCAGCAGAGGCGGAGGCTTTTTCTCATACTATTTCCAGATTCGCCTGTGCCATCTGCTTGCGCCTTTTCCCCGCTGTCGTCCGCTCATTCCACTTAGCGTAGCGCTGCTACGCTGCGTTTCATTCGCGTTAGCCAGCGAGAAAAATTCGCGGCGCATCTTAGCGCATTCTCATCAGGAAATAGTATCGCCTCGAATCATCAATCATCAATAATGGAGGGAAAAAATCATGGCCAAGGAAAAGAAACAGGAATTTGTCACCCACATCACCCCCCGCGACGAGGATTTCTCCCAGTGGTACACCGACGTTATCCTCAAGACGGAATTGTGCGACTACGCGCCCGTGCGCGGCTGCATGATCGTGCGCCCCTACGGCTACGCGATTTGGGAGCGCATTCAGGCGGAAATGGACAAGCGCTTCAAGGAAACGGGTCATCAAAATGTGTATTTCCCGATGCTGATTCCGGAATCGCTGCTGCTGAAGGAGGCGGAGCATGTGGAAGGCTTCGCGCCGGAAGTGGCGTGGGTGACGCAGGGCGGCACGGAAAAATTGCAGGAACGTCTGGCAGTGCGCCCGACCTCCGAAACCATCTTCTGCACGATGTACGCCAAGTGGGTGCAGACGTGGCGTGACCTGCCGATGAAGTACAACCAGTGGTGCTCCGTCATGCGCTGGGAGAAGGCGACCCGCCCGTTCCTGCGCACGAGCGAATTCCTCTGGCAGGAGGGTCACACCATCCACGCGACCGCCGAGGAAGCGCAGGAAGAAACGATGCAGATGCTGCACGTCTATCAGGAAGTGGCGGAAAACGTGATGGCGCTGCCGGTGTATGTCGGGCAGAAGTCGGAAAAGGAAAAGTTCGCTGGTGCGCGCGCGACGTACTCCATGGAAGCCATGATGCAGGACGGCAAGGCGCTGCAGGCAGGCACGAGCCACAACTTCGGCACGAATTTTGCCGAGGCGTACGGCATTCAGTTCCAGAACAAGGAAGGCAAGCTGACTTACGCCGAGGAAACGAGCTGGGGCGTATCGACCCGCCTGATTGGCGCGATTATCATGACCCACGGCGACGAGCGCGGTCTGCGCCTGCCCCCGCGCGTTGCTCCGATTCAGGCGGTCATCCTGCCGATTGCGGCGCACAAGCCGGGCGTGATGGAGGCGTGCGAGAAGCTGCTTGAGGAATTGAAGGCGGCGGACATCCGCGTCAAGCTCGACGACCGCGACACGGTCTCCGCAGGCTACAAGTTCAACGACTGGGAGATGAAGGGCGTGCCGGTGCGCCTGGAAGTCGGCCCGCGCGACCTCGAAAACGGCGTCGTGACCGTGTTCCGCCGCGACCTGTGCGAAAAGGTGACGCTGCCGCTGGAAAATCTGGCGGACGAATTGAAGGCGCTGCTGGACGACATTCAGCAGACGCTCTTTGACCAGGCGAAGAAGTTCCGCGACGAAAAGACCCACGTCGTCCACAACATGGAGGAACTGGGCGCTGCCGTCGAAAATGGCTTCGCGAAGGCCATGTGGTGCGGCGAACGCGCGTGCGAGGACGAAATCAAGGAGAAATTCAACGCCTCCTCCCGCAATATGCCCTTTGACCAGGAAAAGGAATGGTTCGGCGACACCTGCGTCTGCTGCGGCAAAAAGGCGAAGAAGGTCATGTATTTCGCGAAAGCGTACTAATTTTCCCAGCAAATTGCCTGAAATTTTCCCGAAAGGCGCGAATTAACCATTTACAAACGGGAAAAAATCTGATACAATAATGGATGGGTCTGCGAACCGTTTGCGCGGACGACCGAAGACTCCGACGGCGTACTGCGTGAACAGGCGATTGCCCACGGGCATTGCCCGAAATAAAAATTTGGAGGATGAAATTCCATGACCAAGAGCGAAATCATTGCCACCTACGCCCAGCATGAAGGCGACACCGGTTCTCCCGAAGTGCAGATTGCCCTGCTGACCGACCGCATCAACCACCTGAACGAGCACCTGAAGACCAACCGCAACGACCACCACTCCAACCGTGGTCTGCTGCTGATGGTCGGCCGTCGCCGTGGTCTGCTGGAGTACCTGAAGAAGACCGACATCGAGCGTTATCGTGCGCTGATCGCTAAGCTGAACCTGCGTAAGTAATTATCGCAGAACTCGGCGGCTTTGCGCGCAAGAGCCGCCGTCTGGAGACACGCGGCAGGGGAGAATCCCCCCTGTGCATTCCTCCTCACGGCGGCTTTTTGCGGCAAGGCGGCGCAGAACATGGGCAGGGTCTGGAGATGTTATCCCTTGAAAATCCCGAATCGCCTGATTCAGGGGGTTTTCATATGATAGCATCTCCGGGCGGTTCAGGAAGGCGGATGGCTGCCTTTCTACGACTGAGTATAAGGAGATTCTCAATGGAAAGCAAAAAGTACAGCATGGATCTGGCGGGCCGCGAGCTGACGCTGGAATTCGGCAAATACTGCGAACAGGCGGCTGGCTCCGTCTGGGTGCATCTGGGCGATACCGTCGTGATGGTGAACGCGACGATGGCGCCGACCCCCCGTCCCGGCGTGGACTTCTTCCCGCTGGCTGTGGACGTGGAGGAAAAGCAGTACTCCGTGGGCAAGATTCCCGGCGGCTTCATCAAGCGTGAAGGCCGTCCGACCGAAAAGGCGACGCTGACCTGCCGCCTGATCGACCGCCCGCTGCGTCCCCTGTTCAACAAGGGAATGCGCAACGATGTGCAGGTTGTTGTGACCGTGCTGAGCGTTGAGCAGGACGTGCCGCCGGAAATCCCCGCGATGATCGGTTCGTCCATCGCGCTGGCGGTCAGCGAAATTCCGTGGAACGGCCCGACGGGCGCGGTGGTTGTCGGCCGCGTGGACGGGCAGTACGTCATCAACCCTGATGAAGAGCAGCGCGCAAAGAGCGATATGCACGTTTACCTCGCCGGCACGAAGGACGCCATCATGATGGTGGAAGCGGGCGCGAACGAGGTCAGCGAAACGGCGATGCTCGACGCCATCATGTTCGGTCACGAGTACATCAAGAAGCTCGTCGAGTTCCAGGACAAGATTGTGGCGGAAATCGGCAAGGAAAAGGTCGAAGTGCCGCTGAACGTGACTGGCGACGACGTGAAGCAGGCCGTGCGTGAATTCGCCTACGACAAGTGCGTGTGGGTGTTCGACACCTTCAACCGTCAGGAGCGTCAGGCGCGTGAAGCGCAGGTGAAGCAGGAAACCATCGAAGCGCTGGCGGAGCAGTTCCCGGAGCGCGAAGCCGAAATCGCCGATGCGCTGTACTACCCTGTCTCTTATACACATCTCCGAGCCC
>OWIX01001259.1_pt1 | contig 13293 bp, 10 predicted proteins | sample 1732851 | NCBI WGS metagenome assembly OWIX01 (sample SAMN05065761, study PRJEB22554) | human gut metagenome | biome: ENVO:2100002; feature: ENVO:00000062; material: ENVO:00002003 | host: Homo sapiens | place: USA
GAGATAGGCTCCGGTCTCGTGGGCTCGGAGATGTGTATAAGAGACAGGACCTGTAACTTGGAAAAAGCAGGCCATCAAATAATTACTTCGGGCGGAGAGTATGATTTATACATAAAATTAGAAACCGACGGTAAACCGGATAACGCTTTCCAAGTAGCGGAAACCGGAATATATACGATAGAAGTGAATACATCGTCCATGAAGATGAAATGCACCAAAATCGCCGATTATGAAGATCCCAATCTTGTATTTACCAAAGAAACATTCCATTCAACCTCGGAAGGGTCGCTAAATTACAGGAAATTGGAACCACCAACCATAGAAAAGGGTAAACAGTATCCCTTAGTTATTTTCCTGCATGGTGCGGGAGAGAGAGGCTCAGACAATGAAAGTCAGCTGAGATACGGTTCTGAAATGTTCACAAATCCCCAAAACCGAAAAGATTATCCTGCATTCGTACTATTCCCACAATGTCCTCTGTCCAATTTTTGGCCATTCGAGTCACAACCGGCCTCCTATGATGCTACAACTTTCCCAATCGATTATCCAACCTCCACACCGATCAAACTGGTAAAAGAACTCATCGATTCTTACCTTCAAATGGAAGAAATCGATAAAGACCGTATATATATCCTCGGCATTTCGATGGGTGGCATGGGTACATTCGATATAGCCTGCCGGTATCCCGAGACTTTCGCCGCAGCTATACCCATTTGCGGCGGAGTGAATGTAGAAAGACTAGACAACAAGGTAAAAAACATATATTGGCGACTTTTCCACGGCGACGCAGACGGAGTCGTTCCCGTAAACAATTCCCGCCAAGCCTACCAGAAACTTACAAATATCAAAGCTGACGCAGAATATATAGAAGTTCCCGGTGCAAGCCATTTCGTATGGGACGAGGTTTTTAAAAGAGAAGACTTTTTATCTTGGATATTCGCACAAAAACGTCAATCGACAGGAGGAAGCGATATTGAAACGGGTAAAACCGATACATCTTTACGATGTTATTGTTATAACCAAATGTTGTATATCGACACGAACGATCAAACGCCACTAAAAGCCAATGTATATACGACATCAGGTGCGCTAGTTCATTCATCTTGCTACAACAGGTCTTCTATCGTTTCACCTCTCACCTCATTGAAACCGGGGATTTATATTATAGAGATTCTTCAAGGAGAGAAGCGATACCATTCGAAAATTTCGTTATAAACGTCCCTGCAAAAAAAACTTCTTCTTACATACAATAAACAAGTCCGACCGATATAGATTCATTATCGGCCGGACTGTTTTACACGAATCTAACGCAACTAATTATCGCCCGGTAGCCTGCAAATAGGCTGTAAGTTTCTGTTGGTAAGCCGTACATGCCTCGGCATACTGATCATGGCTTTGCTGCATAAGCGACTGAGCATCGAGCAAATCGGACAGAGAGACAGTCCCCGCCTTATAATAATCGTTATTGAGACGAAGATTTTCGGTAGAAGATTCTATGGATTTCTCGGAAAGAAGCACTTGCTGATAGGCTTCCTGTAAATCGTTCCATTTGACTTCTATCTCAACCAACATCATTTCCCGGGAATCCTGCCGGGTATTTTCGGCTTGCTGCTTTTTTATTTTTTCCCGTTTAATGGCGTGCGAACCTCCCCACCATGAAGAAATAGGAACCGACACACTGGCAAAAATCATTCCGAAATCGGTATCTTTTTCCATCAAATCATGATAAATATACCCGGCTCCTACCCCCACAGAAGGAAGATTTTCTCCTCGCTTCATGCGCAGTTGCAATTTAGCAGCCTCCACACTCTTATCGAGCAGTTTACTTTCGGCACGATTTTCAAGTCCCGTCTCGGGGGCAACATAATAGTCCAACGGAGATACAGCCGAAGGAAAATCATCGAAAGCAATATCGAATTCACTCTTATCGACACCTATAAGTTGGCACAATAGCATCTTTGTCACTGACAAACCATTCTCTACTTTTAATCGATTCGCCATAATGTCTTGCTGTTGCAACTCCACTCTTAACAAATCGTTTCGTGTAGTAAGCCCCGCATCAACCGCTGCTTTTACATCTTTATATATTCCATTGAGTTGAGTTTCCAACGTCTCCAACGTACGCAACTTCTCTTTTAGTGCGACAATCTGCCAATAATATTGATTAACAGAGGCTTCTACCTGATCTTCTGTAAGAGAAAGCTGATATTCACTCACTTGTTTTCCTATATTTGCCAACTTATTCCCATTGACAATGCGACCACCCATAAATACAGGTTGAACCAAAGTCACCCCTGCCGTCTTCCCTTTCTTCAACATCTCCATAGATAAAGGCGGTATTCCCGGAACCGGCAGTGCCATATCCATCTGAGCCATTCCTTCACTGGCCTTGAAAATCGCACCTACCGCCGACACATTCGGGAAATAATTGGTAAAAGCCTCTTTGGAAGTTTGTTTGGCAGCCTCGACTTCAAACCGGCTGTTTTTCATTTTTGCACTATTTTCCAATGCCAATGTTCTACATTCTTCGAGTGTATAAAGTTTCTGCGCATTTGAAGATACCACGCTTAACATCAAACATAACGCAGGATATATAATTCGATTTCTCATAATTGTTCTTTCTTTCAATGATTTATACTTTTGCGATCAGCTCTGCTGAATATTAACCAATAGGCTACGGGTAATATCGTTACAGTCAGTACCATAGAAACAATAGTCCCGAAAAACACCACCGAACCCATAGGGGACCACAGCGGACTACCGCCAAGAATCATAGGAATAACTCCCATCGATGCAGCAGCAGAAGTAAGAAAAATAGGGCGCATTCTACGCTTCGCTGAGTGCAAAGCGGCTTCCCTAACCGTCAAACCTTCTTTTTCCCTTAGCTCATCGGCATAGTCGAGCATAATAATGCCGTTACGTACAAGGATACCCATCAAGCTCACAATACCCAATACGGCTGTCACACTCACATCGAGTCCCATTACCCAAATGCCGAGAGCCGCACCCAATAGACACAATGAAATGGAGCCCAAAACAAGCAACGCCATATTGATTCGGCGGAAATGAAACAGCAAAATAAAGAATATAACAACAATGGAAATAAACAGACCTCTCAATATCATATCCAACATCTCATTGTCTGTCTCCTCACTACCACCGACTTCAAAATCAACCCCATCGGGCAAATCGATTTTTTCAATCGCCTTTACGATCTCCTTAGTCAACGCAGCCGCATTGGAACCCTCCTTTACATCGGATTGTATCGAAATAGACGGTATACCGTTACGATGCGCGATTTGGGCATCGTGCCAGTCAGGCTCAATGTCGGCAATCTGCCTTACCGGGACAGAAACCGTACCCCCCCATGCCGATACATATTGATTGCCCACATCTTCATATGAAGGTTCTATATTGCCACCATCTTTCAGGACCACATCGATAGGATAATCGCCGTCCCATACGGTAGTTACCGGCAACCCATTCCCCAAATGCATGGACAAACCGGTCGATAACAATGCCTTGTTAATACCCAATCGGCTCATTTCGTCGTCTTTCAATCGCAACGATACTCCGGGAAGTTGCCCTTCCCAATTATCATGAACCAGCGAAAGTCCATCAAATTCGGACATTACCGACTTTACCTTATCGGCCGCCAATCGCAAACTATCCCGATTATTCCCTTTCACTCTCATTTCAATCGGATAGGCTGCTTCGGAATATTCGAGTTGTTTAAACCGGACTCTGACATTCGGGAAGTAATTGAGATATTTATCCTTGTATTCTGCAATCATCTCTTCCGTAGCTTTATTACCAATGGTATTGACAATAAATTGGGCATAATTAGAACCCGGCATTTGAGGAGCATAACTAGTATGGAAACGAGGAGAACCGCCACCTTTAAACGAAGCTACCGAAACAACTCGACTATCTTGCCGAAGTATGGACTCCAAACTATCCGCCACAGCGGCTGTCTGTTCGAGTGCCGTACCAAAAGGCATATATATTTCCACCGCAAATTGATTACGCTCGGCAAACGGCATTAACTTCATCGGTAATGATAAAAATATAACAACACCAGCAACAATAGAAAGAAGTCCCACCCCCATCGTCCGAATCGGATGAGCAAAGCACTTAACAATCAATTTGTCGTAAGAAGATTGAAGAATCGTCAAGAACGAACGACGTTGCTTTTTCTCCTCTTTGGGCTGTTTTCTAAACCCCGTATGAATAAAATGATATTGTATGTAAGGAACTAGCAAAACAGCTACCAGCAAGGATAAAAACAAAATAATAGTTATCGCCCACGGGAAGGATTGCAAAAAATCGTTGATCATTCCCTGCGAGGTTATCAAAAACGGGAAAAACGTGATACTAATCGCCAATGTAGCCGAGAGGATCGATTTAAAGAACTCTTTTGCACTTTCTATCGCAGCAGTCCAACGGTCTATTCCGCTATCCAATTTTTCCATATAACAATCGATAATCACTATGGAGTTATCGACAATCATACCCAATGTAGCAATCAACGCCGCCAAAGTCACCGTATTCAATTCCAATCCACAAGCATAAAATACCAACAGGGACAGAAAAATAGTAATAGGAATCGTCGATGCAGCCACCGAAGCGACCCTCAAAGGCATTAACAGCATAACTACAATAATAACCGCAATAATAGCGATCAACAACTCTCTGAGGAAAGTCGTCACTGAATCTCCCACCACCTGTGATTGGTCGGTAATACGAAATATAGAAACATCATCGGGTAATTCCTTCTCATATTCTTCCAATACCTTATTGACGTCCTCACCCATTTGAACGATGTTGTTCCCCTCGCGCATCTCCATAGAGAGGACCAAACATTTCGTTCCGTTGTTCGTAATGTAAGAATCCGGCTCGGAATATTCCCGCACGACACGCGCCACATCTTTTAGACGTATAACATGCCCCTGCGGATCGCTAAAAATTATTTGATCAGCCACATCATTCACACAATCATATGCCTCGGATATGTGAATGGGAGCCACAAACTTGCTATTATCAACCGCCCCGCTCATCGTCGTAAAACCTTGCGCTAACAACTTTGTTGCTAATGTCGTGTTACCGATAGCATATCGGGCAAGTTTCGCAGGGTCGAGATAAACACTTATCTGTTCTTTCTGCACACCGAATGTTCGTAAATTACTTACCGCATCGATACTCCTTAATCGGTCTTTAAGTTCGTCGAGATAATTTTCCAGTTCCCGATAGGTCTTATCTTTCGATTCGATCGTTATCAACATGGCTGACGTATCGCCGAAGTCATCGTTAGTAACCAATGCCAATACCCCGGTCGGCAACTCGGATTTAAAAACCGCAGCCCGATGTTTGAATTTAGCCCAAAATTCATCTTTATCGGTTATATCGTCGTTCAACTCGACAAAAACGATCGCCATGCCATCTCGACTGAGTGAATGGGTCTTAGACTTTTTTACTTCTTTAAACTCAAAAATAAAATCTTCAAGCGGTTTAGTCACCTGCTCTTCCACCTCATCGGAAGTGGCTCCCGGATAAACGGCTATCACTACTCCCTGACGCACCGTAAAAACAGGGAATTCCTGTTTGGGCATCTTTATCAAAGCATATATACCCAAGAAAAACATCAATGAAACAATCAGAATGACAATCTGACGATATTTCATCGCAGCTTCTATAATACCTCCTTTTGTTTTCATTGTTCCGATACTTTCATATTTTCACTCACTTTCGATGCACCCTCGACAATCACCTTATCACCGACTGCCAAACCAGAAGAAATAATGACACCATTCCCCGACAAAGCGCCAACCGATACAGTCTGTTTCACCGCTACCCCGTCGTTGCAAAGCCAAACGAAGTGATCGCCATTATAATCTACCTGTACAACAGAATTGGGAATCACTATCTGCGAATTGTTCCGACTTCCCATGTTAACCACGCACACCATACCCGGCAACAACTCTCCCTGCCGGTTTTCTATCCTTGCAAGCGCCTTATAAGTGTGTGCCAGAGGATCGGCCGCAATTCCTTTTTCCGTAATCTTTCCAGAGAAAGATTTACCACCCAAAGCAGCTACTGTAACTGTTACATCGGCTCCCATCTTCACATCGGCAACTTCATTCTCAGGAACAGAAATATTCACATTCACCCAATCGATCTTCATCAGTTTAAATGCCGGTACTCCCGGAAGCACAGTACTCCCCGTATCTATACTTTTCTGAGCTATTATCCCCGAATATGGAGCTCGCAACTCGACATCTTTCAAATTTTTCTTGGCTATTTGCTCCATACTACGAGCCTGTTGCAAAGAACTTTGAACCTCTACCCACTTAATTTCGGGTAAACTTCCGCTCTTATGCAGTTGCTCCATACGAGCATAAGCATCCTCGGCTTGTTTCAAAGTAGACAATGCCGCATCATAAGTGCTTTGTAACGTAGTCTCGTCCAATCGAGCCAACAGCTCGCCTCGCTCTACCCGTTGACCTTCTTTTACATATATACACTCTACATACCCCGGGACTTGAAAACTCAACGAGGAAGAAGATTCGCCCTCAATTTCTCCTATATAACTGCGAGTATAGACTCCTTCTCGAAGAGACACCGTCCATGTCTTCACCGGAATCTCCCTGACAGCTCGTTCTTCCTTACTCGAAGACGTACATCCTATACTCGTCATTGACCATACCGCCAAAAACAAATAAGCAAATGCTTTACCATTCCTTTTCATACTTTTCTCCATTAAATTTTGATACAAAGATGACGCAAAGCCCTCCATCGACAAAGTCCTCTTTTTCACAGTTGATGTTCTAAAAGTCGTATTTAAATAATATTCACAGCTAAAATTCTAAGTTATTTAGTTACATTTGGGCAAAATATCGTATTTATGGATAAAAAAGGCATCGAAAGTTTCACTCTTGCCCAACTTTCGAAATTGATAAAAAGAAATAATCCCACGGGATTAGATGATGACTTCATCATTATCGGAGAAAATTTACCGAACACCGAATTGTTCAAATATCCTTGTCGAGTTGATGCTCTGGTAGCTGTAATATGTTTAGAAGGAGAACTAATATGCAATATTAATTTAAAGGAATATCGCATCACTACCAACATGATGATTATAAACACTCCTGAAAATATTATACAGGTAAAAGATATAGGTAATCGTAAATTTTATGGAATAGCCGTTTCAAGTGCTTTCTTCGAACAATCTTTCCTCGACGCACGAGACATGATTCCTCTATACATGCAAATACAAAAAGAACCTTGCTTTCATTTATCTAACGAAGATACTGATATTTTTTGTCAGTTTATCTCTCTCATGCAGCTCATTTGCCACACACAAGATACACCCAAGAAGACTGCAACGCTCCTAAGACTCGGTTCTGCTCTTATGTATAAAATTCATGACACGATACTTGCCCATGATTCACCCTCCAAAAATGAAATTAAAATGAGTCGGCAGGAAATCTTTTTCGGAAAATTCATCGCCCTACTCACCCAATATCACACACAAGAACGAAGCGTTACTTTTTATGCAGAAAAATTGTGTATCACACCCAAATATTTTTCGACTCTGATAAAGAAACAAACAGGAAAATCAGCGGCTCAATGGATCGATGATTATGTAATACTCGAAGCCAAAAATCTTCTGAAATTTTCGGGTATGAGTATACAGGAAATCGCCTATCATTTGAATTTTTCGACTCAATCGTTTTTTGGGAAATATTTTAAGCACCAAACCGGACTCTCCCCTAGCGAATATAGATCAAGCGAATAAATTTTTTCATACACCCACCGAGAAATTACTTTGCTTTTTGGAAAGAATTACCTATCGATTTTATAATTTATCCCCGCACGTCGCGCCTGTGAATGCTGGAATTCCCGACGAATACGATATACCTTCCCTCCTTTACGCAATCGGGCTCCGGTTTGGTGAAAGCTAAACGGGATATCGGCTGCTATACATTGTCGGCGTATATCCAACACCCAATCATAATCGCAAACCCTCGAATCCATACCCGACTCTCCTCCGACCGATACTTCCTCTATATCGTCATCGAGATAGCCAGACAAATCCAACGCTCCTAACAAGGGAGCACAAAACAATAGTTTATGCCGTATAGGCAACGAACGAAAAAGAGGTAACCGATAATTCACCCTGTCTTGATTTTCTACGGTACAAGCAATAGCGACATGGTCATAACCATCGCCCCAATCACTGGGCAAAGATACTCTGAAACGGTCTATACGTTTCGTCGGAATTAGAAACGATAGATCACAGCGTTCCCTAATTATAGCCCATGCTTCGGCTCTCCATTCATCGGCTTCTTCAAGAAAAAAATCAGAAGTAAAACACGTATATACCATTTCACCCAAGGGTACACGAAAATCACCGTTACGTTTACGACGCAAAGGTAAATCGAAAGCTGCCGTACGTGTCACGACGCTACTATCCTTATCATATCGACTATCTTGCCTATATACATAACAATGCCTACACCCTTCACTTATTTTATGACAACCATGCCACAAATTCCACGAAACCGACATACTCACACTCCCTATTTTTTTGCAAAGGCAGTCTCTGTCATACAGAAAATTACCACAAATATACCAAGACACAGCCCTGCATTTTATGCAAAGATAGCGAAAGGTGAGCGCAGAGGCAAATAGAATTCCTGTTTCCAATTCGACCATGCCGAACCGTATCCTATTTTGTAGTTACAAAGACACAAAAAACGAAGGAGGTATGTCATGATAACAGACATACCTCCTCCACTTTTTATTCAATCATGTAATTACGATAAGAATCCAAGTAGAACACCGGCAGCCACGGCCGAGCCTATAACACCGGCTACATTGGGTCCCATAGCGTGCATCAACAGATAGTTTGTCGAATCGTATTCAAGTCCAATATTGTTGGAAATACGCGCCGACATAGGTACAGCCGATACACCTGCATTACCAATAAGCGGATTAATCTTCTTGCTCTTGGGCAATACAAGATTAAATATCTTGACAAACAACACACCCGAAGCAGAAGCTATGATAAATGCCATGAAACCTAAGGCGAAAATACCGAGTGTACTGGGTGTTAAAAACTCGGATGCTTGCGTAGATGCTCCCACGGTCATACCCAACAGAATAGTCACAATGTCGCACAAAGGACCACTCGCCGTCTTAGCCAAACGAGAGGTAACACCGCTTTCACGGAGTAAATTACCGAAGAACAACATACCCAACAACGGTAGACCCGAAGGCACTAAGAAGCAGGTAAGTAGTAACCCGATAATGGGAAACATAATTTTCTCATTCTGAGAAACCGCACGCGCCGGTTTCATACGAATAACCCGTTCTTTCTTCGTCGTAAGTAACCTCATGATAGGAGGCTGTATAACCGGAACTAAGGCCATATAAGAATATGCCGAAACCGCAATGGCTCCCATAAGATTCGGCGCCAGTTTCGATGAAAGGAATATAGCCGTAGGACCATCGGCTCCACCGATAATGGCGATTGCACCAGCCTGATCGGGAGCAAAACCAATAGCCAAAGCAACCATATAAGCTCCGAAAATACCAAACTGAGCAGCCGCACCTACTAACATCAATTTGGGATTAGCGATAAGCGACGAGAAATCGGTCATTGCTCCAATACCTAAAAAGACCAACGGCGGATACCAACCGGCACTCACTCCCTGATAAAGGATATTAAGTACCGAGCCTTCTTCATAAATACCAACTTCGAGACCGGCATCGATTTTGAAAGGAATGTTCCCGATGAGAATACCGAAACCGATGGGCACAAGCAACATTGGTTCGAAATTTTTCTTTATTGCCAAATAGATAAAGAACAATCCGACCAATATCATGGCCAAATGAGGGAGTGTACAATTGGCAAAACCTGTATATTCCCAAAATTGAACCAAATTATCTCCTAAGAAATCTATAAATCCCATAGCCTTATTCTATTATAATAAGTTCGGTTCCTTCGAGTACCGAATCACCTTTATTTACTTTGATGGCTGTAACTTTACCACTCTTGATAGCATTGATATTATTTTCCATCTTCATAGCTTCAAGAATAAGCACAGTCTGTCCCACATTCACCGTATCGCCAATTTTTACTAAAATATCATTGACAACACCGGGCAGCGGCGATTTTACAGCATCTGCACCAGAACTTACAGACGTGGGTTTGGAAATAACAGGTTCTCCCGTAGCCGTACGAGGAGCCGAAGAGGGTTTAGGTGCACTCACTTTTACAGGTGCAGCTTCTTCCATCTCGACATTATAAACAGTACCGTTAACCTCGACATGGGCTATGTTTTTTTCTATCTCTCCAACGGAAACTTTGTAAAGATTTCCATTGATTTTATACTTATATTCTTTCATAAGATTTTAATCGTTATTTTGAGAATTACTTTTTATTGGGAACTTCCCTCAAAGAATAAATTTTAGAGTTCCACGGCGAATACGCTTTCTTCACTTTGTTTATGGTTAGTATAGTATCTTCCACATCGTGTACTTCGAGATGTTGATATAAAGCCATAGCAATAGCGGCATACACTTCGCCCGATTCACGACCAAGACCTTTTTCCTTAGCCTCTTCCTTATCGGATATTCCGTGAACTCGCATAGCATTACGCTTTTTAACAAACACCGTTATTTGACCAATCAAGCGGAACATCAGATACAACATCAGCAATCCGGAAAATACAACAGCCATCGCCATAATAGCCATGCCTACACCAAAAGGATCATATTCCGAAAACATTTCGATCTTTTCATTCGAGTCGAGCGTAACGTTATTCGTACTTGGAGTCACATACCCCGATGTCTCATCACCGCCTTTGATGATCCACTGCCCTACACCATCTTCGATACGAGCATAAGAGTGGTCGGCAGGAATACCGGCAGGAACTGTCACCGAGTCTATCAGATCTTTTCCATTAGCATCATAAAGCCCAATCCAATTATCCTTATTGGGATCCAATTTAAAATTCACATGAAAAGTCCCTCTATTGGGCATATCATCTGCCCAAAACAGCAAATGCTGACGAGGAGGCATTTCTGTAAGTACATCGCCTTTGGGAATAGGATACTTTTTGGGATTATTCCTATCGTTTGTCAAATAGCAACTGCGTATATCGACAGTACCGAAGGTCGTATTAAATATCTCTATCCAAGCCGATTGACAACCGTAATCGTCCTGATAATTCGTCTCATTCGTAACCAAGACTTCATTAATACGCAATCCTTTGCGGCCCTGTGCCCACACCGAAGACATCGTAAAAACGGCGAACAGGAATACCCCTAAGATTTTTTTATTCATCGCTTATATACTTTAATGTATTACAAAGGAATATTTCCGTGCTTTTTAGCCGGATTTGTTAACTTCTTAGTCTGTAATTGCTGTAATGCACGTATAATACGGAAACGGGTATTACGAGGCTCGATAACGTCGTCGATATATCCATACTTGGCCGCATTATAAGGATTAGCGAACAACTTGGTATACTCGGCTTCTTTCTCGGCCATAAATTTAGCTGGATCCTCAGCTTCTTTGGCTTCTTTGGCATAAAGAACTTCCACGGCTCCGGCCCCACCCATAACGGCGATTTCGGCAGTAGGCCATGCGTAGTTCATATCACCCCGTAATTGCTTACAGCTCATCACGATGTGCGAACCGCCATACGATTTACGCAACGTGATAGTCACCTTAGGCACAGTAGCTTCACCATAAGCATAAAGCAATTTGGCTCCATGCAGGATCACACCATTGTATTCTTGTCCGGTTCCCGGCAAGAAACCCGGTACATCGACCAAACTTACAATAGGAATATTGAATGCATCGCAGAAACGCACGAAACGAGCAGCCTTGCGGGAAGCATTACTGTCGAGAACACCGGCCAAATATTTAGGCTGGTTAGCGACAATACCGACAGATTGTCCATTGAAGCGGGCAAAACCGATGATGATATTTTTAGCATAATCTCGCTGTATTTCCAAAAATTCACCATTATCGATAATAGCACCGATTACTTCGTACATGTCGTACGGACGATTAGGGCTATCGGGAATAATTTCGTTGAGAGAATCCTCTAAACGATCGATAGGATCATTACAAGGAACCAAAGGAGCTTCCTCCAAGTTGTTCTGCGGTATATAGCTGATGAGTTTACGAATAATAGACAGAGCTTCTTCTCCATTCTCGGCAGCGAAATGGGCTACACCCGATTTGGCAGAATGGACTTCGGCTCCACCCAAAGCCTCTTGTGTAACATCTTCGCCTGTAACGGTCTTTACCACTTTCGGCCCGGTCAAAAACATATATGAAATACCCTTCGCCATGATCGTGAAATCGGTCAAAGCAGGAGAATATACCGCACCACCGGCGCACGGGCCCAATATAGCTGAAATCTGGGGTATAACTCCAGATGCCATGATATTACGTTGGAAAATCTCGGCATAACCAGCCAAAGCATTGATACCTTCTTGAATACGAGCTCCACCCGAGTCGTTCAAACCGATACAAGGCGCGCCCATTTTCATGGCCATATCCATGACTTTGCAAATTTTCAAAGCCATTGTCTCGGACAAAGAACCACCGAACACAGTAAAATCCTGAGCGAAAACATAAACAAGGCGACCATCTATCGTACCATAACCTGTAACGACACCGTCGCCTAAAAATGATTTTTTCTCTTGTCCGAAATTGGTACATCTGTGTTTCACAAACATATCCAATTCTTCAAAACTGCCTTCATCAAGGAGTTGCGCAATACGTTCACGAGCCGTATACTTGCCTTTCTCGTGTTGCTTATCGATAGCTTTCTGTCCACCGCCCAAGCGAGCCTGAGCGCGTAGTTCTATCAGCTCTTGTACCTTTTCAAGTTGATTGCTCATATTCTTATTTATTAGGATTTTCACAAAGTTCGGTTAATACGCTACAAGTGGATTTGGGGTGAAGGAATGCGATGTTCAACCCTTCGGCTCCTTTGCGGGGAGCTTTATCGATAAGGCGTACCCCTTTGGCTTCTACTTCGGCCAAAGCATTGGCGACACCGTCTTCGATAGCGAACGCCATGTGATGAATTCCCTCGCCGCGTTTTTCTATAAATTTGGCAATAGTGCTGTCCTCGCTTGTCGGCTCCAATAATTCGATTTTGGTCTGCCCCACTTTGAAAAAGGCCGTCTTCACTTTCTGGTCGGCAACCTCTTCAATAGAATCTGTCTCTTATACACATCTGACGCTGCCGACGAACTCTAGGG
>OWIX01001260.1_pt1 | contig 13292 bp, 10 predicted proteins | sample 1732851 | NCBI WGS metagenome assembly OWIX01 (sample SAMN05065761, study PRJEB22554) | human gut metagenome | biome: ENVO:2100002; feature: ENVO:00000062; material: ENVO:00002003 | host: Homo sapiens | place: USA
TCTACACCCTAGAGTTCGTCGGCAGCGTCAGATGTGTATAAGAGACAGCGTCCATACAAATAACAGTTGTTTTATACCTAAAAGCCCCTTTAAATATAGAAGAACAGCAACAACACAAGATTACAAGCAATCACCACACCGAACCCTCCCAGAATCCAAGGACGAAGTTTACTTCCTTTCCCGGCAAAGAATAAAGCATAGAACATATTTACCATTATATTACTGATGATAGCCTGCATACTACAAGCAGTAATTATCAATGCAGCAACACTACCCGTATTTTGCAACAAGTTTAATATGAAAGGAGTGATATCACTAAAACCAGATACAAAAGACAGGAGATTCAATCCGCCTGTACCTGCATAAACGAGTGTATAATGAGTTAAGAAAGTAAATACGACAAAGAGTACGGCAAAAATCAAAGCAACTTTAAATTCCAATGGATTGCTGCTATCATCCTCTTCCGCTTCGACAGGCTGGTCGTTGGAACGCTTTTGACGGGAATGAATAAACCAGGCCACAATAGCTGCCACCACTGCCATAGTCAACAGATACGGATAAATAGACAAGAAGATTTCCCGACTGAAAATAAGTATCAATATCATAAAGCGCAGAAACATCATGCTGATAGCCAATAACATGGCAGCAACATAATCAGTAGCTTCCTGTTCCGAAGCTTTCCGGCTTTTACGGGCAAGTACCGAGATAGTAGCCGTACTGCTATATAATCCGCCGATAATACCGGAGACTAATGTTCCGGATTCATGAAATACATATCGCTTTAATAAATAAGAGAGATAAGAAATACCGGATACCACTACCGTTGCCAGCCAAATAGAGTAAGGAGTGAGATTTACATCCGGAAGCAGATTTTTATGCGGAAGCATCGGCAATATAATACCACTGATAGCCAGGAACTTTGCCAACGTAATCATTTCATCATTCTTCATTCGTTGCGCAAATTCCGTAAAAGTATGTTTGAGTTCAGTCAGCAGGAGCACAGTCACAACTACCATGACATAAAACCAGGAAGGTTGGGTAGCTACGATAGGAGCCATACAATAAGTAATCAGGGCAATAATGATGGTAGTTACACCAAAAACATGAAATTGTGATTGCTTTACATAATAGTTTAATCCCAACAGCAATCCCAATACCGCTCCACCTCCCATAAACAGACGCATATCCGTAGGGTCTAAGATATAAAGCAAGTAACCCAGTATACCAATAAAAGTAAAAGTGCGGTCAGTTCCGAAAAGAGTAGTCTCCCCCTCACGCTTCAGACTGATTCGACGTTGCGAAAGTCCAATTAATAAAGAAAACAAGGTTACTAAAACAAAAGTAACCAATTCACGCGGCACATAGCTGTACAACTGTTCCATATCCATACACTGCTCTCTTTTTTATATAAGAACAAATATACGGTTTATTTGTTAACGCTCACCACGTTTTATACGGTTTTTTCATTAGCTGTGAATTATAGTAGCGTATGTCGCCCGTTACCTCCTCACCAATAAAGTCGGGTTTTACAAAAGCCTCATCTTCCGATTCCAACTCTACTTCTGCCACAATAAGTCCTTCATTCTCACCATAAAACTCGTCGACTTCAAATACATGTTTGCCACTACGTACCAAATAACGGGTCTTGTCAATAATCCCCGGTTCGCAAAGCCTCATCAATTCTTCTGCTTCTGATAAGGCCAGCTCCTTTTCCCATTCATAACGACTGGTACCGGAAGCATTAGAAGCTCCCTTTATTGTCAGATAACCTTTATCATCCCGAATACGAACCCGGACAGTACGCCCGCGAGCACTACTGATATACCCCTGCACAATATGACTCTGCGCAAAAGCCGAAGACTTGAATTCACCGATAACTAAAAATTTACGTTCTATTTCCTGTGCCATGGCACAAAGATAAATTAAAAATTGAAAATTGAGAATTAAAAAATGATAGTTTGATACCTCACATCATGTATCAGAAAACTACAATTCTCAATTTTCAAGTCTCTATTTATTTCAGAATCTCGTCATGAACTCAATCACGATTTTGTCCCGTTCCGATTCTTTTGGAACGCCGGAGTTCTTATAGAAATATTTCTCGAAGTTCAGTCGGAGGTCGGCAATGAAAGCTTTGGAAAGACTTAATGTGATTCCGCCTGTCACACGATGTCGGGCATAATCATTTATAATCAGAGCTTTTGTCGTTTCATCCATCTTACCATCACTATGATCGGTCATCATATCATAGCGAACCAGGAAAGAGATTTTATTGAACACTTTCTTTAATGGTAAATCGTAATTAATAAAACTATTCACCGCATGAACATCTTTAAATGCTTCGTGGCCGTACATTTTATATAAATATTCCGCCTCAATATGAAAACGATCATTCTGATAATAGATACCGGCATCATACATATTAATACGCACATTTTCCGGTTTTATCATTTGGGTGCTGAGTGTCAGATTCCAGTTCTTATTAGGTAATAGCTGTGCTTTTATGGAATAATTCAGCGTTTTGTGCCATTCCTTTTGATTGGTCAAACCGGAGCCGTTGAATAATCCTCCTTCAAGGATAAAAGGGAAGCCACCTTTATTCGTATAGCCAGCCGTAAAACCAACGTCACGCACATTTCCTACTTGTTTAGCTATGAATGAGCGATTTGCAAAATACTGTTGATGTGGTGAACGGTGAGCGTCTATCGTGAAAGGAACGCGCATCTGACCAATCGTAAAATTCAGGTCTTTCACCGGAAAAACACGTGCATACGCATCGAGCATCTTGATAGAGCCTTCATCGGAAAGGTCGATTTCCGCTTTATAAGCAACTATCGGATGCACATTTCCCGAAACACTGAAGCGTGCATTACGTACTTCAAAACGGCTTTCACTTGTTTCTGTCTGGTATTCGTACTTTCCCCGGATAGTTCCGTGAATCTCCGGCAGATAATCCTTAAACTCCATGGTCTGCTTATCCAGCTTCTTACCATCCCCTGCATCTTCTTTTGCCTGTCCAAAGGCCATTGTCGCCAGCAAAAGCATAACGACGGTTGTTCTGATTCTACTCATTTCAGTTGTCTGCTACTAAATTCACGGCAAAAGTACAACTGTGAGGATACACGGAGATGACAAATTAACTACGGGAAAATGACAGAAAAGTTACATTTATATTACAGAGAACACAAATGCATTACAAAACAAAGAGTTCGCCACAAATTACGCAGATTAACACAGATCGGATTTGATATTTATCCTATCAATAACCAAACAATCTGGGTTAACCGTATAATTTGTGGCGAACTTATCAGCCGAAAAAGGAAAATGCGATCAGCATAATCAATGCCAAAATAATTAATGAGACGAACACTATTTTGACAACCTTCTGGGCTTGTTCTTCTTCTTTCTTACTAATTGCTACTTTTTTCTTCACCTTACCCATAATAGTTAGCTTTAAAGTTCAACGCTAACAAAGTAAGTACAAATCTATTAACTTTCCAAAAATAATTCTTGCTAATTTTATTTTTTATGATTCTTGTGAAGAAAACTCCATCAAATAAGCTTTGATAAAACCATCTATTTTGCCATCCATCACGCCGTTCACATCCGAGGTTTGATAGTTGGTACGGTGGTCTTTCACACGACGGTCATCAAATACGTAGCTTCGGATTTGAGAACCCCATTCGATTTTCTTCTTACCGGCTTCCACCTTCGCCTGTTCTGCCATACGGTGCTGCAATTCCTTATCATATAAGATAGAACGTAACTGACGCATTGCATTCTCACGATTCTTCGGTTGGTCACGGGTTTCGGTATTCTCGATCAGGATTTCTTCTTCCTCACCGGTATAAGGGTCTTTATACTGATAACGCAAACGGACACCGGACTCCACCTTATTCACATTCTGTCCACCGGCGCCACCGCTTCGGAACGTATCCCAAGAGATATTGGCAGGCAAAATATTAACTTCAATACTGTCATCTACCAACGGAGTAACAAACACAGAAGCAAAAGAGGTCATACGTTTACCCTGCGCATTGTAGGGAGAAACACGAACCAAACGGTGCACACCGTTCTCTCCTTTCAAATAACCATAAGCAAAGTCACCTTCGATATTGATAGTACAGGTCTTGATTCCGGCTTCATCCCCTTCCTGAAGGTTGGCAATGGTAGCTTTATAACCATTCGTCTCGGCATAACGCAGATACATACGCATCAGCATGGAAGCCCAGTCCTGACTTTCCGTACCACCGGCACCTGAATTGATTTTCAGCACACAATCCATCTGGTCGGCTTCATCACGAAGCATATTTTTGAGTTCGAGTGCCTCTACCGCCTCACTGGCTTTTGCATAAGCAGCATCTACATCTTCCTCAGTCACCAGTTCTTCTTTATAGAAATCAAATGCCAGTTCGAGTTCGTCTGCCAGCGTTTTGAGTTCGTTGTAACCCTCAATCCACTTTTGCAGGTCTTTCACCAGTTTCATTTGAGCTTCGGCTCTCTTCTGGTCATCCCAGAATCCCGGAGCTTGTGTTCTTAATTGCTCTTCTTCGACTTGAATTTTCTTCCCGTCGATGTCAAAGATACCTCCTCAGCGCATCAGTGCGCTCTTTCACGTCTTTAAGTTGTTCAATAGTAATCATTTGATTTACAATTTTATTATTTACAAATTTCAGATATCGGGGACAAAGATAAGCAAAATTCTGCTACCTTTGTTTTTGTTATTAAAATGTTGTCATATTATGAACAAACGATTGAAACTTTCTTGCTTGTCACTCTTCCTGGCATTAGTGATTTGCAGCTGTAGCTCACAAAAGAAGTATAGCTACGAAACAGTGCCCAATGACCCGCTAAAAGCCCGCATTTACACACTGGACAACGGACTAAAGGTTTACCTCACCGTAAACAAGGAAACTCCGCGCATACAAACATTTATCGCAGTAAGAGTGGGCGGGAAGAATGACCCGGCAGAAACGACGGGACTTGCCCATTATTTCGAACATCTCATGTTTAAAGGCACCGACAAGTTTGGCACAAAAGACTACGCGGCCGAAAAGCCTCTGCTGGATGCAATCGAACAACAGTTCGAAATTTATCGTAAGACTACGAATGAAGCGGAACGTAAGGCGATCTACCACACCATCGACAGCCTTTCTTACGAAGCTTCCAAGTATGCTATCCCTAATGAATATGACAAATTAATGGCAGCCATCGGATCTACCGGCAGCAATGCTTATACCTGGTATGACCAGACGGTCTATCAGGAAGACATTCCTTCCAACCAGATAGAAAACTGGGCGAAGATTCAGGCAGATCGTTTTGAAAACAATGTAATTCGTGGTTTCCATACTGAATTGGAAGCTGTATATGAAGAGAAAAACATGTCACTCACCCGTGACAACAGCAAAGTACAGGAAGCTATTTTTTCTTCTCTTTTTCCCAAGCATCCTTATGGAACGCAGACTGTGTTAGGTACACAGGAGAACCTAAAGAATCCTTCTATCACGAATATCAAGAACTACTATAAACAATGGTATGTGCCCAACAATATGGCAATCTGTATGTCTGGCGATTTAGACCCGGATGCAACAATTGCATTAATCGATAAATATTTTGGTGGATTGAAACCCAATCCGGAACTCCCGAAACTGGACCTTCCGAAAGAGGCGCCAATCACGCAACCTGTTGTAAAAGAGGTGTTAGGTCCGGATGCCGAAAGCGTCGCATTGGCTTGGAGATTCCCCGGTGTATCCGACAAGGATTTTGAAATCCTGCAAGTCGTTTCGCAAGTATTATACAATGGAAAGGCAGGACTTATCGACCTTGACCTGAACCAGCAACAGAAGGTCTTGAATAGTTACGGTTACCCGATGGGACTGGCAGATTACTCTGCATTGCTGCTAGGAGGACTTCCTAAACAAGGACAAACACTGGAAGAGGTAAAAGACTTGCTACTCAGCGAAATCAAGAAGCTCCGTGCCGGAGAGTTCGACGAGAAAATGCTGGAAGCGAACATCAACAATTTCAAGTTCGGTGAACTGCAAAACATGGAAAGCAACGAAGGACGTGCCGATATGTTTGTCAACTCATTTATTAACGGCACAGACTGGAAAAATGAAGTTACTGCCATCGACCGTATGGCCAAACTGACCAAAGAAGACATCGTAGCGTTCGCCAACAAATACCTGAAAGAAGATAATTATGCCGTTATCTACAAAAAGCAAGGAAAAGACCCGAACGAAAAGAAGATGACGAAACCGGAGATTACTCCTATCATAACCAATCGTGATGTAGCCAGCCCGTTCCTTGTGGAGGTACAGGAAAGCGCAGTCAAACCGATTGAACCAGTGTTTCTCGATTATCAAAAGGATATGAGCCAATTAAAGGCAAAATCGGATATTCCGGTTCTTTACAAACAGAATGTAGCCAATGACCTGTTCCAATTGATTTATGTCTTTGATATGGGAAACAACCATGACAAAGCTTTGGGAACAGCATTCGATTATCTCGAATATCTCGGTACTTCGGACATGACACCGGAAGAACTGAAAAGTGAATTCTATCGCCTGGCTTGTACTTTCTATGTTTCTCCGGGTAACGAACGCACGTATGTCGTACTTTCCGGACTGAATGAGAATATGCCTGCTGCCGTACAATTATTCGAAAAGCTACTGGCAGATGCGCAGGTTAATAAGGAAGCCTATACTAATATGACCAGCGATATACTGAAAGCCCGTTCGGACGCCAAACTGAATCAGGGACAGAACTTCTCCCGTTTGATGAGCTTTGCCATGTACGGTCCCAAATCCCCTGCCACCAATCTACTGACGGAGGCGGAACTGACAAATATGAATCCACAGGAACTGGTAGACCGGATTCACAATCAGAACAGCTACAAGCACCGTATTTTATACTACGGCCCAAGCAGCAGCAAAGATTTACTGGCTACCATCAACCAATATCATCAGGTTCCGGCAGTCCTGAAGGATATTCCTGCCGGAAACGAGTATGCTTATCTCGAAACTCCCGTTACTAAAGTTCTAGTAGCTCCTTATGACGCCAAGCAAATATACATGGCACAGATATCCAATCTCGATAAGAAGTATGATCCTGCCATTGAACCTATCCGCGCATTATATGATGAATACTTCGGAGGGGGCATGAACTCTATCGTCTTCCAGGAAATGCGTGAAACACGTGGATTGGCTTATTCCGCCTGGGCTAGCATAATGCCGCCGAGCTACTTGAAGTATCCCTATGTACTACGTACACAGATTGCCACGCAAAACGACAAAATGATTGATGCCGTCACTACATTTAATGACATCATCAATAATATGCCGGAATCCGAAGCTGCTTTCAAACTGGCTAAAGATGGATTAACCAACCGTCTGCGCACCGAACGTATCATCAAAGGTGACATTATCTGGAGTTATATCAATGCACAAGATTTAGGGCAAAACGTAGACCCGCGCATCAAGCTCTACAACGACATACAGAACATGTCGCTAAAAGATATTGTCGATTTCCAAAAGCAATGGGTAAAAGGACGTACGTATGTTTATTGCATCCTGGGAGATAAGAAAGATTTGGAGCTGGATAAATTGAAAGCTGTAGGTCCTATTGAAGAATTGACCCAAGAACAGATTTTCGGATACTAAAAAGAAACGAGCCGGCCATAAATAATTAGCAGGTGTCAAAGCCCCCCCTAAACACAAAGTTTACCCCTGTTACAAATTGAACTGTAACAGGGGTAATACTTTTAAAGAGAGCTCCAATACACTCTTTATTGTTTCCGATTTATCATTTACGGTTTATCGTTTCATTTTTAACGATAAACCGCTTATCGCCTATTTCTCACTTTCTTCGTACATCTTCTCTATCTGCTCACTATAATTCTTGGCAACCACCGCCCGTTTCAGTTTCAGTGTATTAGTCAATTCTCCACGTTCCATGCTGAATGGCTCAGGCAGTAAAGTGAAACGTTTGATTTGTTCATAGTGCGCAAATTGTTGCTGAAGTGTATCGATCCGGGCACGGAACAATCCTACAATCTTCGGATGCTGCAACAGTTCCGTCATATCCTTATATTCAATACCCTTTTCTTTGGCATACTCTTTCACAAATCCATATACAGGAACAATCAGAGCCGAGACAAACTTACGTTGATCGGCGATAATGGCAATCTGGTCGATATAACGGTCAATGACCAACTTCGTTTCCAAAGCTTGCGGAGCGACGTATTTGCCGTTTGATGTTTTGAATAAATCTTTAATACGTTCCGTCAGGAAAAGCTGTCCATTTTTAAAGTAACCGGCATCACCTGTATGGAACCAGCCATCCGGCTCAATAGCGGCAGCTGTGGCTTCCGCTTTTTTGTAATAGCCTTTTGTGATCGTCTTACCCCGAAGCAGGATTTCATTGTCTTCACCGATTTTCACTTCAATCCCCGGCAGTACAACACCTACCGAACCGATATCATAGCCAACCGGCAGTGTACAAGATACAGTAGCCGTAGATTCCGTCAGTCCATATCCTACCACCATATTGATTCCTACCGAATGAACGAATTCATTAATCTCATCGGGAACGGCAGCACCGGCAGTCGGGAAAAAGTTACCATTCTCAATACCGATTGTTTTTTTCAGCAAAGAATAGATAGTCTTCTCGTAAAACTTATATTTCAGTTGATTCATCACCGGAGGAGTCTTTCCCAGACGCAGATAATCCAGATTATGGATTCTACCTACCCGGATAGCATCCAGCATCAGTGCCTTCTTCAACCCGGTTGTTTCGTTTATTTTTTCCTGTACCCCTGCATACACCTTCTCCCAAAAACGGGGAACACTGCACATCAGTGTCGGGCGAATTTCCTTAATGGTTGTTTGTATATCTGCCGGACGGAGATTGATACAAATCTGCACTCCTTTATGAATACAGAGATAACACCATGCTTTCTCAAACACGTGTGTTAATGGAAGGAAGTTCATCGATACATCCTTATCCGACATCGTCGTCAAACGGTCATCATGTGTATGAAACTGTTCCAGATAACAGGAATGATGAAGCATGACGCCCTTCGGTTCACCCGTTGTGCCGGATGTATAGAGAATGTTTGCCAAGTCATCATAAGAAGCCCGTTCGGTACGCTCTTCTACCGTATCATTATGAGGCAATCCCTCTCCCGTCGCCATAAATTCATCAAAATAGATAGATGATACGTCACGAGGGTCTTTTACCACCGAACGGTCAAAGATTATCAGTTGTTGCAAAGAAGAACAGAAACCAAAGATGCTGAAAGCGGCATCATACTGGTATTGCTCACCGACAAAAAGAAAACGAATCTGCGCATCATTAATGATATATTGCGCCTGCGCAGGTGAACTCGTTGCATAAAACGGAATGGTAACCGCCCGGTTGGCAAATGCACCAAAGTCTACATAGAACCATTCGGGTTTATTCTGTGAAAATATACCGATATTCTCTTGTTCTTCCACTCCCAATGCCACGAAAGCATTAGCTGCTTGCCGTACTGTTCCGGAGAACTGCTTCCATGAAATAGGAATCCATTGAGCTGTCTCATAGTCACGGTATTTTAAGGCTACCTTGTCGCCATATTTTTCGGCCTGACGATGGACCAGGACAGATAAATGATGATAAGTCATACTCTTTGTATTAGTAAATATGGTACAAAGGTATTAGTTTTATTTGAAACTATTGCTCAAAACGACTATCTTTGTGCAAAGATTAAAATATAGATAAAAGATTTGCACTATGAAATATGATATTCCATATATGACAACAGAGGCTGTAAGCCTGCTTAAATCACTGATTAGTATTCCTTCAATCAGCCGGGAAGAAACCCAAGCTGCTGATTTCCTGCAAAACTATATTGAAATGGCAGGTATGCAGACGGGACGTAAAGGAAATAATGTGTGGTGCTTTAGTCCAATGTTTGATCTGAAGAAGCCGACTATTTTACTTAACTCCCACATAGACACAGTGAAACCTGTTAACGGTTGGCGGAAAGATCCGTTCACTCCACGTGAAGAAAACGGTAAGTTATATGGATTAGGAAGTAACGATGCCGGTGCCAGCGTTGTTTCGTTATTACAGGTGTTCCTGCAACTATGTCGCACTTCGCAGAAGTATAATCTGATTTATCTGGCCTCTTGTGAAGAAGAAGTTTCTGGAAAAGACGGAATTGAGAGCGTATTGCCGGGACTTCCTCCAGTCTCATTTGCCATAGTGGGCGAACCGACAGAGATGCAACCCGCCATTGCCGAGAAGGGATTAATGGTACTAGATGTGACCGCAACAGGTAAAGCGGGGCACGCAGCACGTAATGAAGGAGACAATGCTATTTACAAAGTATTGGATGATATTGCCTGGTTCCGTGATTATCGTTTTGAGAAAGAGTCACCCTTGTTGGGTCCCGTAAAGATGAGTGTCACTGTCATCAATGCCGGTACACAACACAATGTGATTCCCGACAAATGTACTTTCATCGTTGATGTCCGGAGTAACGAGCTTTACTCAAATGAAGAACTATTTGCTGAAATCAAAAAGCATATTTCTTGTGAAGCCCAAGCCCGTTCATTCCGTCTCAATTCTTCACGAATTGACGAAAAGCACCCATTTGTACAGAAAGCTATGAAGTTAGGACGCGTTCCTTTTGGTTCTCCAACATTGTCCGACCAGGCCTTAATGTCCTTCCCATCGGTAAAAATTGGTCCGGGACGCTCGTCACGCTCACATACAGCGGAGGAATATATCATGTTAAAAGAACTAGAAGAAGCGATCGGACTTTATTTAGAACTATTAGACGGGCTTCTAATTTAATAAAAGTCATTGGTGAATTGATAGTTGTTATCCTATTATATAGTTCTCAACTATCAATTCACCCATACAATAAAAACAAAGCAACGATTATTCAAACAACTTCGATAAAGCTTCCTCCAGTTTTTCACCCCTTAAATTTTTGTCTATAACAATTCCCGTAGGATCTACAAGGAAAGTTCTGGGTATAGCATAGATACCATATATATCAGAAGCATCCACATCCAACAATTGTACCCAATTCATTCCAAGTTCTTCAATAGCAGCCCTCCAAGGTTTCAGTTTCCGATCTGTGGATATGCTAATCACCTCAAATCCCTTAGAAGCATATTTTTCATAGGCAGCTTTCACATTGGGCATTTCATGCCGACAAGGTCCACACCATGAAGCCCAAAAGTCAATCAAGACATATTTTCCTTTACCCACATAATCAGACAAGAGCTTCATGTTGCCAGCATTGTCTTTCACTTTAGCATCCGGGAAACGTTCGCCAATCTTTATCTTGGCATCCATTTCCTGCCGTTTCTTTTGCTCTTCACGCTGTTCCGGAGTCATTTTATTTTCAAGTTCCGCCTTCATTCGGAGCTCTGCTTGGTTCTTCTTTTCCACAATATTTCTCACCAAATTATTTTGTGAAAACATAGGCGAAGCTTCTTTCATCAAAATCTTCATATCATCAAAAGGCATCATCATACCTCCAACGGAGAAAAGATATACACCCACTATACTATTCTTATAATCCTTTATACAATGTGATACTGAATCCATTTGTGCAAGAAAATTCTTCTCTATTTTATCATATCTTGCTCTAAATACAGTATCATTCACCATCTTATCAGCAAATTCTTCAGATTTCATTCCAGTCATTAACTTATAAATACTATCTGATGTTTTCAACATATTATCCATTATTAGCTGCATACGATTTAAAGCTATATTCAATGAATCATTTAGAGGCGTTCCCCCTCTCTTATTCGCAGCAATATTTACTGATATTTCTCCTTTTTCGAAAATCAACGGATAGGTTTCTCCATCCATATCCTTGATGATTGCAATATCCGGCATCTGATGTACACCAGAAAAAGAGAACTTACCTTTTTCCACTGTTGTACTGTCCAAAACAACTTCTTTAGCATTCTTTTCATCTCCCTCTCCCATCAAGCATAAATACAACAATTGATTATTCAATTCCTCATTAGCAATACCTCGGATAGAGAATTTCTCTTGGGCAAAAGAAAATATAGCAATAGCACAAAACGTGCATAAAATCATAATTCGATTTCTCATATAGAATAAATTTATATCAAAAACAGTAAACACTCATGTTCAATGCCTGCTATTATCATTTCAAATTCTGATAATCATTTAAACTAATAATAGATCTTCTTATTTTTCTTACCGAAAGCAACCTGATAATCTTTCACCTTTACATTAAAATATGATTTAGACTTTCCATCATCATTAGAAGGTAACTGTTCTTTATCTTTTTTGTGTGGCAACTCAAGAATATCTATTTCTTTCACACTCTTCTTCAGTTTCGGGAATAAAAGACTGATATAAATATATTTATGATTAAATCCTTTGACAGCCAACAGCCTACCCATCGGAGCTCCACCATCATATCCCCGTACATTATACTCATCGCCACTTTTCTTATCGATAATCTTAAATCCCGGACTATAATACAACCATTGCCAGTCCCAATAAATAGGTTGTATGAATGTCACTTTAGTATCATTCTTTCTCCTTTCAATCGAATATAAAGAAGGACTTGTAGACATCCCATTTTCATACGCTTTCTCATACACTTCTTCAGGAACTATAACTATACTATCGCTTGGAAGCATATAGGCTTGTGCATATAATTCTTTATCACGTTTCTTCTTTTGCTCATATTCTTTCAACCGCTGTTCACCTCTTTTTACTCGTTCACTTTTCTCTGATCTAACCACTTTGAATGTCTCTGTCTGGAGTTGCTTCACTAACAACGGCATTGTCTCACGCATAACAATCAATGAAGCCTCTTTATATTTCTTACCTACGGGAGATTCATAAAATGCAGCAACAGCTTTTAATTCTTCCAAAGTTAAATGCTTCTCATAAACAGGCATATACATTTCAAACACCTTACTTTCTATTTTCTCTTTCCAGTTTTTAGAAAACTCATTCCAATAAGCCTCATCCTTTTCCGGCGCATTTAATTTCATCACAGATGTGATTTTTTGGAAGAAGTCATCCGTAGTAGCCGAAGCACCGGAAAGTACCATAATCTTTTTCAACGTTTCTTTGTACTCATCTGTCGCATTTGTATTTTGTGCAGAAGCTGGTAAAATTAAAGTAAACAGTGCAATTATGCACATCATTACTTTGGGAAGGAAAATGTTTTTCATAATTATCTGATTTTATTTCTGTCTCTTATACACATCTCCGAGCCCACGAGACCGGAGCCTATC
>OWIX01001275.1_pt1 | contig 13161 bp, 15 predicted proteins | sample 1732851 | NCBI WGS metagenome assembly OWIX01 (sample SAMN05065761, study PRJEB22554) | human gut metagenome | biome: ENVO:2100002; feature: ENVO:00000062; material: ENVO:00002003 | host: Homo sapiens | place: USA
TCTTATCGTCATATTTCCTTTAGCCATAATAGCACTCCTTTCCTCGTCATTTTTAGCTTGCACTAATATTATATTCAATATTCGTGACATTTGCAAGTGCATTGCAAATGTTTTTTGCAACTTTTCTATGAACAGTGCTTTCTATATGGTAACACCGCAGCGTGTACATTTAGGGGGTGAAAAAGCCTTATTTCGCGCGGTTTTCAAGCCTCGTTTTCGGTGGGGTAATATAAAACCCTTACCCGCCCCGAAAACGCCTTGTAGGGCGTTTCTGTGGCGTTTACAGCCCTTTCTTAAATTCCTCCACCAACAGATCGCTCAAAGCCTGTGATGGGCGTATTTTGACCGTTATATGCCCCTCCGGTACGGTGTCCCACCATTTGCGGATCGTTTTCGGATCAAGTCCGGTGTCCCTATGACAATCGGCCTTGCGTCCCTCTGGATGCTCCTGCCGCCACGCATAGACTTGCGCTTTCTTTTCTTCTGCCCCTTTTCTTCTCCATGTGCCGCCAGGATAATCCACTTCCTGCACCGCCCTTGCTCTTTTCAAATGCTCTTTCTGTGATCTACCATTCCTCTTGTTGCGCTCGATGCGAACATCGGTCAGAGCTTCAATATCGGAAATCGTGAAATTGTAATACTCCTTGTCGTAGGCTTCCAGCGCACTCCGTATATCTTCCTCGGTCAATGCGTTCTCATGCTTCACCATCTGCAGATCATCAAAAGCCTCTTTCATATCCTGCCGGAGCTGCTGCTTCGACACACCGCATTTGTAAGCATAGATAGCAAGGCACATCAAAAAGAAATACCGATGCCCGCCCTTTATCTCTCCGATCTGCCGCAGCCACCAATGGTAGAGCGCATACGGATCATCACCATGCACCTTTCCGGCAATATCCCACTTCTTGCGTCCTTTCTCGCCTCTCACAACAACACGCTCATACCACTCCGGATATGCCTCCCTCGCCTCAGCTCGTGTCATTTTGGATGGGCTGAAAGGCTTATTGACATCCACCCTGTTTTCTGGCTTTGCGTAGGCGTTCAGATAATCCAGCGTTACCCGTTCTCCGGTACGGAAAGCGACCAGCTCCGTCCCATGCTTGTCATTGATGCTGCCCACCATGCGGAAGCTCTGATTGATGGATTGATACTGGATCGCCTTGACCTGCGAAGTGCTGCCATACTCCCATAGCCGGAAAGTGAGGTCATATTTCAGACTTTTAAGCTGAATTTTTATATTCGGGTATAGGTCAATCGGCTGCTGGAAAACATAGTAGATATGCAGCCCTGTCCCCGACAGAACAAGGAAAGTCGGCATCGGCAACCGGCGCACTCGCTCCGGATCGCCGCCAAAGCGCAGAAAGAGGTTGCGCAGCTCGGCAAGACCTACGCCATCCAGATCGAAGATCAGAGCATACATCCGCTGGGCGTTCTCCAGCCTGTTCTCCTTTCTGCGATATGCAAGACCGCTGCACAAAGTAAGGCTGTTCCCCTCGACAAACTCCATGTAATCCTGTTCCCATGTGTCGTTATACATCTTCCTGCGCCGGAGCTTCTTATCCTCGCTCTGTTCGTCCCGATACAGATACACAGCGTTCGGATGGGAAAAATCCGTGTGCCGTTCTCCGGAGTTCTCATTGTCCGGAAACAGCTCTTTATAAAACTCATAGCCTCCGACCTCCGGATATTGTGCGCTCAAATACTCGTAGCAGCCTCGATAATTCTCGGTCATATTACCACCTCACAAAAGAAAAAGTACCAAAAAGAAAATCCGCTGCGGCGGGGATCGCCTGCGGGCGGGAAGGGGGAAAAGGGGGAGCAAAAGAGCGGCGGCTACGCCGCCTTAAAGAGAAAGTCACCTCCCCCTTTTCCCCCTCGCTGCGGGTCATTGAAAGTGCCGCCACTATGGAAAACCCGATGGGTTTACCACAGTGGCTTGGAAAACCTCTAACGAGGTTTACCACACTTCCAACACCCCTCCGCTCACCCCCTTTTTCCCCTCCGACTTTCTCCCTTTCAGAGAGAGAAAATATAGGTTGGGAGTACCCTTACAGGGGGCTTAGATTATCAATACAGCAATTCCCTATTTTCAGTTGTTATTATAGCCTGTCCGAAAGAGATTTTCAAGCCCTCCGGACAGGCTTCTTTTACAGCTCCATGCCGCCCATTCCTCGCTGGTGCTGCTGTTGCTCCTGCTGCTGTCCGATCTCCGGATCGGGCAGCAGCTCCCTCGCCTTTTCAAGCAGAGGACGCAGACGCTCCGGCAAGTGTTCTTCCAAGAAGTCCAGCATCCGACCGATGCCGTCCGTCAGACGCTCGGTGAAGCTGCGTTCCTCCTGCAGCTCGGATTGCAGATAATAGTTTTCATCGCGCAGCCTCCGGTTTTCCTGTTCAAGCCTCTGCTGCCGCTGCGCTTCTTCCAGCCGCTTCTTCATGGACGGCACCTGTGACCGCAGACGGGTGTTTTCCTCCGTCAGCTCCTGTACCTTGTGCCGATCCGTCACGCTGCGCAGTGCCATTTTCTTTAGCTGCTCGACCTGATCCACCGTCACGCCCTTTACTGCCCCTGTGAGCGTCTTTTCCGGCTGAATATCATGCAGGGGTGCATTTACCCTGTCAGCCTCCTTTAAGAGCCGCACAGTGCCTTTCAGAGCGTCCCGCTGCCGTTCCAGCTCAGCAACCTCCCGCTCTACTGCCGCTGTCTGCTGCTGCACCGCTTCCAGCCTCGCAGCCGCTTCCTTGAACTGCGGCAAGTCCATGTGCGGTCTGTTCGTGCCGAGAGAGATAATTTCAAAATCGTGCCGCTGGGCGATCTCCGTCAGAGCTTCTTTCTCCCGTTCCATCCACGCCGCCCATTCGGTCTGCTTTCTGCCGACACCGACAAACCCCTGCTGCTTCAATGCCTGTTTCATAGATACCCTTGTAGAAAGTCCTCTTGACTGCTCCGTTGCCACAGGGATAAAATCGACATGGAGATGGGGCGTTGCCTCGTCCATGTGCAGCACCATATTGAACACCCGCAGATGGGGGTTGCGTTCTGCAAAAGACTCCGCAAAATCTTTCAGAGCTGCCGCCGCCCGTTCTCCGTCCGGCGTACCGCACCCACAGTCGCTCATGTTGCCGATCTGGAAGATCGCTTCATGGAACAGCTTTTCCTGTTTACTCTGCCGGATATGCTCATAGTAGTCCGGTATCTTATCTCTCGTTTTGGTTTTCTTTGCGTTGTAGGCTGCGAGAGCTTCATCAAAGACCATATGATAGACCTGCTTCAGATCCTCGTTGCAGAAAACAATGTTCTGCTCCGTCCGGCTCCGGTCTACATTCGCCGCTGAGAAGCTGCGGTTGTTGTGCCGGATGCTCCCTGCACCTGTCATACCCGAAATCGTAACTCCCATAAAATCGCCCCCTTTCCGCTTATTCTTCCGTCCTCTATTTTATCATAAATTTCCGCTAAAAACAACCTCTTTGTTACTTTCTGGTGAGAAAGTAACGCAAAAGCACTTTCACACCGCCTCCCCTTTGGGGCTGGCAGTATGAAAGTGCTTTGCGCCCTGCCGGGGGCTAAAAGAGCCGGCCTCACAACCATCTCTAAGAACTTCTTCTGTCACTCTACTTCTTCTGGTGCAAGAGGATAACCGCATAATTCTTCTTCCTGTGCAGGAACTTCTGCGTCCTCTGTTTTTACAGGGCCGGTTTCTTCAATCAAATCCGACGGGACAAAACTTACAGCCAACTGCTGTTCTTCCGGCAAGCTATTATACCAATCCAGCCATTCAAGCGTTTCTTTGGAAAGGTCCTCCGCATCCACCATCCGATCACCATATCGGACTTTACTTCCGTCTCCTTCTCTTTGCTCAAAAACGATCCATTTCTCGTTCATAAAAATCTCTATGGTATTGTCTGCCCCGTATTGATATTCAAAGCCTGTCCCAAAATTAGATTGGTTATCCTTTGTCGGTATCTCAGAGCCATCAACCGTTGAAGTAATTTCCCCGTCCATTACCCCGCAACGACCACTTATGGTGCTTTCTTTCCCCGTATCATAGTAGAGTTTTCCATCCACCATTACCATAGGGATTTTATCCCATTCATGCGTTTCTTCAAGCGGCGGATCAGAGGGATTTTCTGACTGCCCCGGCAGCTCACTCTCACTTACAGGAACAATCTCATATTGATAGCTATCCCAACGACCTCCAATATCGGCTGATGTAAAATAATCCAGTTTCTCCGCCGGAAATTTCAGTCTGCCTGACTTTACAGCTTCCGCACAGTAGATGATCTCATAACTTGTATCGTCTGAGAGATTGAACCTAAAACTCGTTATGGTCTCCCCGACAACAGGCTCCGTTTTCTTATCGCTTACCTCCAGTCCCGAAAACAGAGAATAAAGATCAGCTATGTCTTCGCTTTCTGTGATAACTTGCTTTTCGGCGGAGTATGGCTCAGCATTGCGATACATCTCAATGTTATTTACATCAGCAACATCAAAGGGCATAGAAATAGTTTCTTTTTTTTCACAACCAGTGAATACCAAAACCATAGCCGCCACCAAAACAAGAACAATCTTTTTCACTGTATCACACCGCCTTTCTTACTTGTACTGACGAAAAAAATATACTTTTGTTTCCTATCTGCCACCAAAAACTTTTGAAAACCAGCTTTTTTTCTGCTCCACCGTCTGCCCCTGTTGATTTGGATCATCTTCACCATCAGTAAGCTGCTGCCGAATTGTTCCGGCATGAAGTGCCTGGGCGGCCTGGGCAGTCTGCTGTGCCACCACCAGCGCAGAGCTGACCTCTGCCAGCCTTGCATTCAATTCTTCAATCTGCTTGTCCTTTACAGAAAGCTGCCCTTGTAGCGTGTCAATGGTGGCCTGTAAAATTGCTACCACACCAGCCTCTTGCGACTGCTCCGGCACCGCTCCAATGGAGCGCTCCGTATGCGTATCCGTATGCGATCCATTGGGGCAGCCATCTCTCAAAAAGTCTTGTTTTATCAGGGTTTCAGCCTGCTCCGATAGATACAAGACCCCCTGTTCCGTATGCGCATACGGAGCGCAAACCGTATACAGCTTGCCTTTGTACCGCTTATAAACCGCCTGTTTTGATACGCCTATCTCGTCGGCTATCTGCCGGATTGTTTTCATACCTTCACGAACAGGCCAACGGACACACACCCTCAAATCCCGGCGTGGATATGTACCAGCAAGCGGGGCCTGTCGGCTCCCAGGCTACTTCAAGGGTAATCTCGTGCCAGCCATCAGGAAACAAGGCGGTAAAACCCTGCCCTGCGTGTATGCCGTCCCCTTCCAGGAGCAGCCGAGGGTGCGGATCATCGTCTGCCAGATCGGGGAGCTGCAACTGCGCGATCCTCTCTTTATCCCAGCTCATAGACCTTTCCTCCTTCCCCTAAAATAAATCGCTATGCGATCCCGTCCGGGTGAGATATAAAATCAGCTCGTCCCCGTCCACTTCGTAGATCAGCAACCAATCCGGCGTAATGTGGCACTCACGACACCCCGCATAGTCCCCGGAAAGTTGGTGATCCCTGTTCTTTTCCGGCAACGGCTCCCCCGCAGCCAGCTTTTTAATAATATCGGTCAGCAAAGAAATATCAAAGCCGCGCTTTTTCACGCGCTTCAAATCCTTCTGAAACTTTGTGGTTGGTCTTATGTTATACATCGGCAAGCAGCTCCTCCATCATCTGATCGACATTGGAATAGGTCTTGACGAGGCCCGGATTGGCTTTCATTCTCTTTACTTCCTGGATTGCTTCGACGGTTTCAGCGTTCGGCACATCACCGCTGATTTCAAAGGGTATTCTATACTCCCTCACAGCCTTACGCGCAAAAACATTGAACGCCGTTGTCATCGTCATTCCCATATCAGCACAGAACGCCTCAAACTGCCGCTTCAAATCTGCATCCATACGGATATTGATACTTGTATTCGCCATAATAGCAACTCCTTCCGCTTTTATTATAACCCGTTTTATCATATTCATTGTATAGCTTTTTGTTTACAATGTCAACACATTCTCCTATCTGTTTACCAAAGCTCCGGCTCTTAAACTTCTCCCCTGGTATGTACGCATTTAGGGGTAAAAAAGCCTTGATTTATGCGGCTTTACGGGCGCAGTAGCGAGGGAGCCGGTATATTTACCCTCGGAGGGCTGAAAACGACTTCTAAAGCGTAACAAGGGCCTTTCTGGGCCTTATTCCTGACCCTCATTGTGCAGTGCGTCCAGGAGCCAATCGCTCAACTCCTGCGAAGGGGACACCCGCACCGTTATATGCCCATCTTCAAAGCGCACCGCTGGCGGTGGACAATCCCACCATTTGCGGATAGTTTTCGGATCAAGGCCAGTTTCTCGGTGGCAGTCGGCCTTACGGCCTTCCGGGTGCTGCTGCCGCCACTCATAAACCCGTACCTGAGCTGTTCCGCTGCCTTTAGGTCGACCCTCATTGACAATCTCTCCTAACTGTTTTTTTAATGCTTTCATTGTGTTCATCACTTGAATATGCTCTTCCTGCTTACGCCAATTCCGCTTATTGACAGGCATAGTAAGACCAGAGAGCTTCGCTATATCGTCCCTGGGAAATGTCACATAGTCCTCATTGAACATCTCCAGGGCACACACCACATCATCTTTCGTGAAGCGGTTTATGTCCTCCACGCTCATATCATCATAGGGCTGGAGCAGCGCAAAAGCGTCCCGGCGCAGCTCGTCTTCGTCAATCCCACATTTTTTCGCATAAATCGCCAGCGTCATAATGCCATAAAAACGATGGCCTACCCGAATTTCGTCAGCAATCCGGTGCAGCCACCAATCGTAAAGGTCACGCTTGACCGTCCAACGACCCCGCCGTTCCTTCTTGATGATCCTCCGTTCATACCAATCTGGGTACTTCTCCTTTGCTTCATCCAGCGACAGGCGGCTCTTTCTCATAAGCCCCTCAAGCCGCTGCCTCTCCCCGTTGCTGTCCGGAATATAATCGAGCAGCTGCGCCAGTTCCACCGGCCCGCCAAGCCGGAACGCCCTCACAGGGTACTCCCGTCCCAGTTTCGAGCCGGAGCCGACCACCCGAAAGCCCTGCAAAATGCCCTGCATTTGCGGTTCTTTTATCGTGGAGGTATATCGGTTCCAAATCTGCCGAGTAAGGGAATATTTCAGCTCCTTCAAGCATTTCTGGTTGTGCGGATACATAGGCACTGGCTCTTTCAACACATAATATAGGTGAAGCCCCGTCCCGCTGTTTACAACAAAGGTTGCCTGGGGCAGAATATCCTTGTTCATCTGGTGCAGCGTGTCCCGAAGCTGCGGCATACCTACCCCGTCCAGATCAAACACCAAAGCATAAAGATACCTGGCATTTTTACCGCACCGCCGCAGACCAAAATAGGAAATCGGGGACATAATCGTAAAATCAGTGTCTTGTAGCTCCCGCAGTTCGTCCAGCTCGTCAGTGATAGTACACCGTTTCGCCTTACCATCCCCCTCGATCTGCAGGGCGATCCCGGTCGCCTTATCAACCTCAACTTTCTGAACCGTCACCGCAATCCCGTTTCCCTTCCTGTCCTCAAAATGTCCCTTCCTCTCGAAAGAACCCTCCGGGAATATCTCCCGATAAAACTCATACGGCGCCACCGGCTCCAAAAACCTTTCCAAATGCTCATTCTTTTCCTGATAAAGCTCTCTCTGCCGTTCCAAAGCCTCTTGCTGATCCACCATTCCTTACACCTCTTTTCATACATTCTGCAAACCCACAGGGGGAAAAGGGGGAGCCAAAGAGCGGCCCCTCCGGGGCCTTAAAGAGAAAGTCACCTCCCCCTTTTCCCCCTCGCTCTGGGGCATGGAAATGATGGAAAACCTTTTAGGTTTGCCACATTCCCACACCCCGTCGCTCACCCCCATTTTCCCCTCCGACTTTCTCCCTATCCGAGAGAGAATATTTTTATTATTTTTCCCTGGCCTAAAGGCCATAGGGGGGCATATATTATCAATGAGTTTTTTCCCTATTTCTTGTTGTTATTATAGCCTGTCCAGATGGCGCTTTCAAGTCCCCTGGACAGGCATATATTATCAATACAGTTTTTCCCTATCTTATCAAAGCTCCATGCCGCCCCAGGTATGACCTCGTTCCTGCTCCTGCTCTGGCTGCTGCACCTCCGGCACAGGCAACAGCTCCCTGGCCCTTTCGACAAGGGGGCGGAACTTCTCTGGCAGGTGCCGATCCAGAAAATCCATCACCGCACTGACCCCATCCAGGAGCCGATCCGAGAAGCTGCGCTCCTGCTCCAACTCTTGTTCCAGGCACTCCACCTGTACCAGCAGCTTTCGGTTTTGGTTTTCAAGCCGCTGCCTCTCCTGAGCCTCCTTCAGCTTTTCTTTTGTCGAGGGGATTTTCTGCTGAAGCCGCTGATTTTCTTCCTTCAGCTCTTGCACTTTCTGTTCCGCTGCCGCACCTCTGATTGCTGCCGCCTTCAGTTCCTTTACCTGTTCTACGGTAACGCCTTTCACAGCTCCTGTCAGCGTCTTTTCTGGCTGTATGGCCTCCAGATCAGGCTTGACCTTCTCAACCGCCTTTAGGAGCTTCACATTCCCTTGCAACGCTTTTTTCTGCTTTTCCAAAGTTGCTATATCCTGTTCTGCTGCTGCAACCTGTTCCTGGACAGCTTCAAGGCGCTGCGCCGCTGCCCGGTACTCTGGCAAATCCATGTGAGGCCGACCACCGCCCAGGCTGATAATCTCAAAATCGTGTACCTGAGCAATCTCTCCAAGAGATACCTTCTCACGCTCCATCCAGGCTTTCCATTCGGTTTGCTTTCGGCCCAGGCTTTCAAATCCTTGCTGCTTTAACGCCTGCTTCATGGAAACCCTCGTGGACAGCCCCCGGCTCTGCCCAGTGGCCACCGGCACAAAGTCTACATGGAGGTGGGGCGTGGCTTCATCCATGTGCAGCACCATATTGAATACCCGCAGATGAGGATTGCGCTCCTGGAAGGACTCTGCAAATTCTTTGAGAGCTGCCGCTGCCCGTTCCCCTCCTGGGGAGCCGCACCCACAGTCCTCCATGTTACCGATCTGGAAGATGGCCTCGTGAAATAGCTTCTCCTGTTTGCTCTGCCGGATATGCTCATAGTAGTCTGGTATTTTGTCCCTGGTCTTTTTCTTTTTAGCGTTATAGGCAGCCAATGCTTCATCAAAAAGCTCATGGTACACCTGCTTCAAGTCATCGTTGCAAAAAGTGATATTCTGCTCCGACCGGCTGCGGTCTACATTCGCCGCCGAAAAGCTCCTGTTATTGTGCCGAATACTTCCTCGGCCTGTCATTCCCGAAATGGTTGTTTCTATAAAATCACCCGGCCCTTTCTTGTAAAAAGAACTATATCCTACTACCTCTATTTTACCATACCGGGGTGGCTGTCACAACCTCTTTGTTACTTTCTGGTGAGAAAGTAACTCAAAAGCACTTTCACACCGCCGCCCCTTTGGGGCGGGCAGTATGAAAGTGCTTTGCGCCCTGCCGGGGGCTAAAGGAGCTGGCCTCTCGCTGCAATTTACCAGCTGCTCCCGGCCAGCTACGGCTGGGGCTTCGGCTCCGCCGCCAGATAACTCCCCAGCCTCACCTGCTCTATAAACTGGAAGTTTTCATTCTTTAGGCATTTGATCATCAGCATTTCACCGTTCTGTTATTGTCCTTCAAGCAAGTCTATTATTTTTGCGATTGCTAAAAACAATACTCCTATGGCAAAAGACATAAACCAAACAATCAGTGCATCTATGACTGAAAATTGATAAGATATCACATGATTAATCGTTACCATTTTATCGCCTACATCATATCCAATAAATGCTCCGCCTATAAAAACGATGATAGCAATTATCCTTAATATGAATTGCATAGATATTTTTTTCATTTTGCCTCCTCCATAAATTCATATTTATCGAGCTGTCTTAACCCCGAAACAACTTGCTAAACCACCCACGCTTTTGTTCCGGCTCCTGCTGATCCACTCCGGCCTCCCCGGTAAGAAGCTGCTGCTGGATTGTTCCAGCGTGAAGGGCTTGAGCCGCTGCCGCTGTCTGCTGCGCCGCGGCCAGCGTGTCAGTGAGCCGGATAATGGTCTGGGCCTGCTGCTCGATCTGTCGGTCTTTTACTTCAAGCTGCCCTTGCAGCGTATCGATGGTGGCCTTTAAAACAGAAATCACACCATCAACCTCGGCCATTTTTTCTTCATTTTTGGTTGATGGCGCGTCAACCAAACCGTCAACTGCACCCGTCAACTGGTTGGTGGTGGTTGACGGTGCAATTTCAGAAAATGCCTGTTTTATCAGCTTTTCGCCGTCAACCTCTACCATCAACCTACCGTCAACCGTTGCCGTCAACCCCTGTAAACTGGTTGACAGTGGTTCACGCTTAATTTTTTTGAAAACAGCTTGCTTTGATACCCCTATCTCGTCAGCTATCTGCCGGATTGTTTTCATACCTTCACGAACAGGCCCACAGGACACACGCCCTTAAAACCAGGCGTAGATATGTACCAGCAGCCGGGGCCTGTCGGCTCCCAGGACACTTCAAGGGTAATGTCGTGCCACCCGTCAGGAAACAGGGCCGTAAAACCCTGCCCGGCGTGTACGCCGTATCCCTCCAGGAGCAGACGCGGGTGAGGATCGGCGTCTGCTGGATCGGGAAGCTGCAACTGCGCGATCCTTTCTTTATCCCAGCTCATAATCGTCCCTTCCTTATAGAAAGATCCCGTCTATTCAAGTAACGGGTCGTAATCGCTCTTTGCGTATACCACCCGAGCGATTGTTATCAGTTTCTTTTCTTCGTCTACCCAATAAAATATGAAATAGTTCTGTACCAGTATCTTCCGGTATTCATGCTTTAATGGCCGGATCGGGGTGTATGGCGGATTCATATACGGAAATTTAGGGATACTATCCCCGGCGTTAATCAGCTCTGTAGCAAGTCGATCCGCTGCTGCTGGATTTCCTAATTCTCTGCTAATATACCGGACGATCGCAACCATGTCCTGGAGAGCAACAGGCAAGTACTCCAGATTATACAACCTGTTCCCCTCCTATGGCGTCTCTCATGGCCTTCAATACTTCTTTAGAAGAATACCGCTTATCAGTAATCTTCGCTTCTCGTTCTGCCTCCCGCAACTTGAAGTATACTTCGCTCTCGAACTGCAGATTTTCAAATGCATCCATACTTAATACGACCATATCGCCGTATCCATTCTTTGTGAGGAAAACCGGCTGCGCCGTCTCATGCACTGTTTTCGAGATATCAGCAAAATTATTCCGCAAGTCTGAAACAGGCCGGATCATTTTCATAATATCACCTCACCGATATTTTAGCATAATTACGCTAAAATATCAACTCGTTTTATCCCACCACTTCCGAATCGTCTTTGGATCAAGCCCCGTGTCCCGGCGGCAGTCGGCCTTGCGGCCCTCCGGGTGCTGTAGCCTCCATTCTTGCACCTGGCTCTGAGCTGTACCGCTACCTACTGGACGCCCTTCATTCACTGGCTCCCCTAACTGCTTTTTCAATGCTTTCATGGTATTCATCACTTGAAGGTGCTCTTTCCGCTTGCGCCAATTTCGCTTATTGACGGGCATGGACAGGCCAGAGATCTTCGCTATATCATCCCTGGGAAATGTCACATAGTCCTCGTTGAACATCTCCAGGGCGCACACTACATCATCCTTCGTAAAGCGGTTGATGTCCTCCACGCTCATATCGTCATAGGGTTTCAACAGGGCAAAGGCGTCATGGCGCAGCTCATCCTCATCTATCCCGCACTTCTTCGCATAGATTGCCAGCGTCATAATGCCGTAGAAACGGTGGCCAACCCGGATCTCATCGGCAATCCGGTGTAACCACCAGTCATAGAGATCCCGCTTGACCGTCCAGTGGCCCCGCCGCTCCTTCTTGACGATCCGCCGTTCATACCAGTCCGGGTACTTCTCCTTTGCCTCGGCCAGCGAGAGCCGCCCCTTCCGCATAAGGCCCAGGAGCTGTTGCTGCTCCCCGTTACTGTCCGGTATAAACTCCAGCAACTTCTCCAGCATCACCCTCCCGCCAAGCCGATAGGCCGTCACGGGGTACTCCCGGCCCAGTTTGGAACCGGAACCGACCACACGGAAGCCCTGCAAAATGCCCTGAACCTGCGGTTCCTTGATGGTGGAGGTGTACCTGTTCCATATTTGACGGGTAAGAGAATATTTCAGCTCCTTCAAACATTTCTGATTGTACGGGTACATAGGGATCGGTTCCTGCAGCACATAATACAGGTGAAGCCCCGTTCCGCTGTTTACAACAAAGGTAGCCTTGGGAAGAATATCCTTGTTCATCTGGTGCAGCGTGTCCCGGAGCTGGGGCATCCCCACTCCATCCAGATCAAAGACCAGGGCATAGAGATACCGGGCGTTTTTGCCGCACCGCTGACGCCCGAAATAGGAGATAGGGGACATGATAGTAAAATCCGTGTCGTAGACCTCCGACAGCTCCGACAGTTCATCGGTGATGGTATAGCGTTTGGCCTTGCCCTCCTCCTTGATCTCCAGGGCGATCCCCGCAGCCTTCGGCGGCACCGTCACCGCAATCCCGTTGCCCTTTGCGTCCTCAAAACAGCCCTTCCGTTCAAAGCTGCCCACCGGGAAGATCTCCCGGTAAAATTCAAAGGGCGTGACCGACTCCAGAAACTTCTCCAAATGCTCATTCTTTTCCCGGTACAATTCCTGCATCCTCTCCATAGCGGCCTGCTGATCTATCATGCTTTATCCTCACCGCCTCTCCGTAACCGCGCTCTTTCTTGAATTATCATCTGCAAGTACCGCTGGCCGTACCCCTTTATATCAGCCAGAAAAGCAGCCTCTTCACTCTCTGTCATTTCTCTGGTATTTTCTTCATGATAATAAACCGTTACAGGCCCGTCAGTCTGTGTCTCCCATATATAACTCGGCTTTAACGCATCTATTGGAATTCGCCCCAAAAGCCCCCATTGGCGAACCGTCTTACTTTCCTCAGGCTTTCCCTTCCGTCTATGCATCAAAAGAACACCCCCCCAAAAAGAAAAAGTAGCAAAAAGAAAATCCGCTGCGGCAGGGAACGCCTGCGGGCGGGAAGGGGGGAAAGCTGTCTCT
>OWIX01001290.1_pt1 | contig 13026 bp, 10 predicted proteins | sample 1732851 | NCBI WGS metagenome assembly OWIX01 (sample SAMN05065761, study PRJEB22554) | human gut metagenome | biome: ENVO:2100002; feature: ENVO:00000062; material: ENVO:00002003 | host: Homo sapiens | place: USA
ATAAAAATTTGCACAACAAAATTTTTATCCAAATTTTTGAAATGGGAGTTGTTTACGAGGAGGAGATATCCTATATCTCTTCCAGGATCAGAGAGTTGAGGAAGGAGCGACGTCTGACGGTACAGGAACTTGCATACCGTTGCGACATGGAAAGATCCAATTTGAGCCGTATCGAAGCGGGACGTACGAACCTTACGGTCAAAACGATGTGTATCATTTGTAATGCGCTGAGTGTGAGCCTGCGCGATGTAATTCGCTAAAAGGGATATACCTATATTTATATATCCCGGCCTTATCGTCCGAAGGGTTCTTTTTTTGGGCATTTTCGGTAATTTATCGTATATTTACGACCGAAACAAAATAAGGTACAGCTATTTGTGAACACTATCGATTTGATCGTCTGCCTCATGCTGGTGTTAGCCGTCTGGAACGGTTGGCGCCAAGGATTTGTCATGCAGGTATGTTCGTTGGCCGGAATCATCGCAGGCATCTGGGTTGCTTCACGTTACGGTGCCGAAGTCGGCGCCTGGCTCAAGCTTGACGAGACGATTTCAGCTGCCGGAGGATTCGTCGTGGTGCTTCTGGCGGTCGTCCTGCTGGTAGCCATCGCAGGACGGCTGGTACGCAAGTTGTGCCACTTTGCGGGGTTCGGGATAGCCGATATCGTACTGGGCATCGCCGTATCCGTTTTGAAATACATGCTGCTGCTGAGCGTCCTGTTTTCGGCGTTCGACACGCTGAACGAGGACTACACCCTGATCGGGGCCCGTACGATCGAGAAATCAAAAAGTTACAAACCCGTCATGCGCCTCTCCGAGCGTATTTTCCCGTTCCTGGAATGGGTCGGCGAACAGGTGCCGCAACAAGCACGGGAGCAGGACGAAGAATAGCCGATGGGAAAACGGTTCACAGGCGTGGTGATACGCGCCACAGGGAGTTGGTACGAGGTGCTGCACGACGGGGAGGCCGTCCGCTGCCGCATCCGCGGGCGCCTGCGTCTGAAAGGCATCCGGTCGACAAACCCGGTGGTGGTGGGCGACCAGGTCACCTGCGAGTCCGACGACGGGGGCGACTACGTCATCTGCGACATCTGTCCCCGCCGCAACTATGTGATCCGTCGGGCTTCGAACCTTTCGAAGGAGTCCCATATCATCGCCGCAAACATCGACCAGGCATTGCTGCTGGCGACATTGCGGGCCCCGGAAACAGCCACGGAGTTCGTAGACCGCTTCCTGGTGACCTGCGAGGCCTACAAGGTGCCCGTAACGATCGCACTTTCGAAAGCCGACCTGCAGGATCCGTCAGCCATGGCGGAATTCCGCGCCGTATACGAAGGTGCCGGATACCGCGTGCTGGAGGTTTCGGCCACGGAAGGTGTCGGCGTCGAAGCGGTCTGCGAACTGCTCGAAGGCCGCGTGACGCTGTTGTCGGGGAATTCGGGCGTCGGAAAATCGACGCTCATACATGCCATCGACCCGTCGCTCGACATCCGTACGGGGGAGATCTCCGACAGCCACCATAAAGGGCGTCATACCACGACCTTCTCGACGATGTACCCGCTGGCCGGGGGCGGGGCGGTGATCGACACGCCCGGCATCAAGGGGTTCGGGCTGATCGACATCGACGATGCCGAGCTGTGGCACTATTTTCCGGAGATGATGCGCGTCGCCCCTGAGTGCCGCTTCTACAACTGCACCCACACTCACGAGCCGGGGTGCGCCGTGGTCGAAGCGGTCAGGGAGGGGAAAATCGCCTATGCCCGCTACGAGAGTTACCTGAAAATCCTCGATGAAGATGAAAAATACCGCAAATAGGGACACCGCCTGGTATGGCGCGCGTACGGCCAGCCTTGCGGAGTTCATGACACCCGAACGCAATGAGGTACTTCGCCGCACGGTCGCCATGCGTACGCGCTACATGACCGTACTGGCGGAAAACATGTTCCACGGACAGAATGCAGCGGCGCTGATCCGCCATTGCGAAGCCTTCGGCATACAGGAGATGCACACCGTCGAGACACTCTGCAGATTCGACCCCAATCCCGATATCGCCCGCGGCACCGACCAATGGGTCGACGTGCGGCGCCATAGCTCAACCGCTGGGGCGCTCGCCGCACTGCGCCGGGACGGGTACCGCATCGTGGCGACGACACCCCACCGCGAGGATGTGACGCCCGAGACTTTCGACGTCACGCGCGGGCCGTTCGCACTGGTCTTCGGCACCGAGCACGCCGGAATATCGGACGAGGTCATTGCCGGGGCCGACGAATTCCTGCGCATCCCGATGTGCGGCATGGTCGAAAGCCTGAATGTTTCGGCATCGGCCGCAATCCTGATCTACATGCTCTCGGAACGGGTACGGCTCACGGTCGGCGACTGGCGCATGGACGAGGCGCGGCAGGCCGAAGTGCTCTACCGCTGGATGATGTCCAGCGTGAAGGACGCCAAGGGAATTCTCGCCCGCAAATTCGGAAACCTACCATGAATACCATCCTCAGAAAACAATTCCTGGCCCATGTCGGCCAGACCTCGCCGTCCCCGATGCTGGTCGAGGTGGCGCGCGCCGAAGGGTCGTTCTTCTATACGCCCGAAGGAAAACGCTATTACGACCTGGTCGCCGGAGTATCGGTGAGCAACGTCGGGCACTGCAATCCTGCCGTCGTGAAGGCCGTACAGGAACAGGCCGCGCGTTACATGCACGTCATGGTCTACGGCGAGCTGGTCGAAACGCCGCAGGTGGAGTATGCCGCAAAGGTGGCGTCGCTGCTTTCGGGCGGGTTGTCGAGTCTCTATTTCGTCAATTCGGGCGCCGAAGCGGTCGAAGGGGCGCTCAAGCTGGCCAAACGCTATACCGGACGCACGGAGCTGGTCTCCATGCGGCGTGCCTACCACGGGTCGACCCACGGGTCGATGAGCATGATGGGGGCTCCCGAAGGCGAGGAGTGGAAAGGAGCTTTCCGGCCCCTGCTGCCCGACGTGCAGGCAATCGAATTCAACGATTTCGGGGAGTTAGAGCGCATCACGCGCCGCACGGCATGCGTCCTTGCAGAACCCGTGCAGGGCGAAGCGGGCGTCCGCCCGCCTGTCCCGGGCTATCTGGAGGCGCTGCGGCGCCGTTGCGACGAAGTCGGGGCGCTGCTCGTATTCGATGAGATACAGACCGGCATGGGGCGCACGGGAGCGCTGTTCGCCATGCTCAAATACGGTGTTACGCCCGACATCGTGTGCCTGGCCAAGGCATTCGGGGGCGGCATGCCGCTGGGAGCGTTCGCCTCGAGGCCGGAGATTATGCAGACCCTGCAGGAAAACCCCGTGCTGGGGCATATCACCACCTTCGGCGGACATCCGGTATGCTGCGCAGCCGGGCTCGCGGCATTGAATTACCTGCTCGACAACAAGGTCGTCGAAGGGGTCGAGGCGAAGGGCACACTCTACGCACAACTGCTCGGCAACCATCCCGCCGTGCGTGAAATCCGCCGCAGCGGACTGTTGCTGGCGGTCGAATTGGGCGAACCGCAGAAACTCTACCGCATCATGGAACTGTTCAAGCAGGCGGGGATCCTGAGCGACTGGTTTCTGTTCTGTGACACGGCGTTCCGCATCTCGCCGCCGCTGACGATCTCGGAGGAGGAGATCCGCGGAAGCGCGGCACTGATCCTCAAATGCCTCGACGAATTGGGATAGGCCGGGCGGCCAAACGAAAAAGAGGGTCGGAAACCCTCTTTTTTCGTATTACGCCGGAATCTCCCGGCCGCGATTACCCGCAATTAAACATATGCGGCAACTATTTTCCGACGACGGCGCATGCCGGCCGTAATTTTCCGCATCGCCGTGCCTGCTCCGGCTGCGGAGTCAATGGTTTCCTATTCTTCGGCCAATGACTTGAGCAGGGCGATCTCCTCCGGCCAGCGCTGCTCGTCGGGGGTTTCAAGGATCAGCGGAATGCCGTCGAAACGCGCGTCCTGCATGATATAGCGGAAACATTCCATGCCGATCATCCCCTCGCCCAGCGGCGTGTGGCGGTCGACATGGCTGCCCAGGATTTTCATGGCGTCGTTCAGGTGCATGCCTTTCAGGTATTCGAACCCGACCACGCGTTCCAGCTCCGCAAAGGTTTTGTCGCAGGCCTCCGCCGTCCGCAGGTCGTATCCGGCGGCAAAGGCATGGCAGGTGTCGATGCAGACCCCCACGCGCGATTTGTCTTCGACCCGCTCGATCAGGTAGGCCAGGTGTTCGAAGGCAAACCCGAGATTCGAACCCTGTCCGGCCGTGTTTTCGATCACGGCCGTCACGCCGCGGGTCTTGTCCAGCGCGATATTGATCGACTCGGCGATCAGGTCGAGCGACCGTTCGGGCGAAATCTTTTGCAGGTGGCTGCCGGGGTGGAAGTTCAGCCGGTCGAGCCCCAGCGCTTCGCAGCGCTGCATCTCGTCGAGGAAGGCTGCGCGCGACTTCTCCAGAGCCTCCCGTTCGGGATGCCCGAGGTTAATCAGGTACGAGTCGTGGGGCAGGATCTGCGCGGGTGTATACCCGTATTGGTCGCAGGCCGTGCGGAAGGCGTCGATCTGCGCTGCGGTGAGCGGCGCGGCCACCCACTGGCGCTGGTTCTTCGTGAAAAGGGCGAAGCCCGTGGCCCCGATCCCGTGTGCATTGGCGGGCGCGTTTTCCACACCTCCCGCAGCACTTACGTGTGCTCCGATATATTTCATATGATTGTCTCTGTATTAACTTAAGACAAAGTTAAGGATTTTGTAAATAATTTCATAAATTTGCATATTGAATTTGCAATTATAATCGCTTCACTATGAAATATTTTTACCTGCTTTTCGGGCTCATTCCCGCCCTTTTGGCCGGCAACCCCGCGTTCGCACAAATATCCATCGACGAAGTCGATGCCAAAGAGGACAAAGTGACCTTCCAGGACAAACTGAAATCCACCTCCGTCGATGTGGACTATTTCAGCCTGGCCCGTTACAAGGCCGAGCGCGCCGCAATCCGCAAGGAGCGCAACTACCTCGAATTCAGCGGAGGCATACAGGGTTCACTCACGTCGTACAACGACCCGTGGATCTCGGTCTCGGGCGGTGACAACTCCATTGCCCTGACGGCGGTTTTCGGGCTGCGCCACCTCTTCACGAAGAACCTCTTCACGCTCGAAACCAAGTTCAATGCCAAGCTCGGCTACAACCGCATGAAGGTCGAAACGACCCAGAAAGATGACGAAGGCAACGAATACACCGACAGCGAGGGTATCTGGTTCAAAAACCAGGACGAATTCGTGATTTCCGTCGCCCCGTCGTTCAAGATGTCCGACAACTGGTCGTACGGTTCGATCCTGAATTTCCGCAGCCAGTTCGTCAACGGGTACAAATCGCGTACGGAACAAAAGGAGGAGCACCTCAAGAGCAAATTCATGACCCCGGGCTACCTCGACATCTCGCTCGGTATCACCTATAAAAGCCCCAAGGCCAAATTCCCGATCGTGGTCAACATCTCGCCGATCGCCCTGAATGCCACCTTTGCGGAGAACGAACTGATCCGCAAAACGAACGGATTCAACTACGGTATCGAAGACCCCGACAAGACGTCCAAATACGAAGGCGGTTCGTCGATCCAGATCGACTTCGACCGCACGTTCGGCAAGACCGGTTTCCTGCGCTACCGCACGACGCTCTACTCCTTCTACGGCTGGATCACGGACATCGGTCAGAAGAACAAGATCAGCGACTATTCCGAATACCGGATTGCATATGACGACTGGGTAGAGAAGGGCAGCGACATCAAGACCAAGCCCCGCCTGCCGATCCACCCGATCGTACGCTGGGAAAATACGATCGACATCAAGGCAACAAAATACCTCTCCACGTCGTTAAGTTTCCAGTTTTACTACAACCGGGCGCAGAACCTCGACGTGCAGACCCGCACGCTGCTGAGCGTCGGCCTGACGTATACGTTCAAGAACAAGGAAAAACCGCAAAAATAGTCCGGCCGCCGGCCGGCGTATGACACGCAAATGTATAAGAACTCGAAATACACCGTCCTCTTCCCGCTGCTGCTGGCAGCGGGTGTTGTGTTGGGGCTGCTGCTGGGGCAGTACATGGGCCGCAACAGCACCACTTCGGAGATCAAGGGCATGCTCCGCCAGATGGCACTGCCCACCAACAAGTTAACCTATACGCTTTCGCTGATCGAGAATCAATATGTCGATTCGGTGGCGATGGATTCGCTTGCCGAGCACGTCATCCCGCTGCTGGTCAAGGAGCTCGATCCCCACTCGGTCTATATTCCGGCATCGGAGATGCAGGAGATCAACGAACCGCTCGAAGGCGAATTCGACGGCATCGGCGTGGTCTTCAACATGGCGACCGACACGGTGATCGTGCTGAACGTCATCCCGCAGGGCCCAAGCGACAAGGCCGGGATCAAGGCCGGCGACCGTATCATCGAGATCAACGACACGCTCGTCGCGGGGCAGAAAATCCCGCAGCGCGATGTGGTGAAGAAATTGCGCGGCCCGCGCGGCACGACCGTGCACCTCGGGCTGGGACGCCAGGGTATCTCCGACCTGGTGGGCGTCGACGTCGTGCGCGACAAGATTCCGATCAAGAGTGTCGAATCGGCGTTCCGCATTGCCGACGGCATCGGTTACATCAAGCTGGGACAGTTCGCCCGGACGACCTTCGATGAGATGCAGGCATCGCTGGATACGTTGCGTGCGCAGGGCGTTACCAAACTTATCTTCGACCTGAGGGGCAACTCGGGCGGCTACCTCGACCAGGCCATCATGGTCGCCAACGAATTCCTGCACAAAGACCAGCTGATCGTCTACACGGAAGACCGCCAGCACAAACAACTGCGCGAATACGCCGACGGCACGGGCGCCGCACAGGACATGGATGTTGTGGTGCTGATCGACGAGGGCAGCGCGTCGTCGAGCGAGATCCTCGCCGGGGCATTGCAGGATAACGACCGTGGTACGATTGTTGGACGCCGTTCGTTCGGCAAGGGACTCGTCCAGCGTCAGATCCCGTACAGCGACGGATCGGCATTGCGGCTTACTACGGCGCGTTACTACACGCCTACGGGCCGTTCGATCCAGAAACCCTATACGATCGGCGACGACGAAAGTTACGAAGAGGACATCTGGAACCGGTATAAGAACAACGAGTTCTTCTCGGCCGACAGCATCCACTTCGCGGATTCGCTCAAACGGGTGACTCCGGGCGGGAAGGTGGTCTACGGCGGCGGGGGTATCATGCCCGACGTCTTCGTGCCGGCCGATACGACCGACGTAACGAAATATTTTGTCGAGGTGGCGGGGCGCAACATCCTCTACCGCTACACGATCGAATATGCCGACCGTCACCGCGAAGCCCTGAACAAGGTCAGGACGATCCCCGAACTCCAGGCGTTGCTGGACAGCGACAAGGGCCTCGTGGAGGATTTCATCCGCTATGCGGCACGCAAGGGCGTCGCTCCCGATTACCGGGACATCGCCCGCTCGCGCAAGCTGATCGAAGCCCAGCTGAGGGCTTATATCGGCCGCAACACGGCGCTGGAGGACAACGGCTTCTACGCCAACATCTATCCCGTCGACAACGTGGTGGTGCGTGCCATCGGGATATTAAACGATACACAGAAAAATGATTAAAAAACTCATCGGTATTATCGTGGCCGTGGCGGTGATCGTCATCGTCGTCATTGCGGCCATCCGGCGCGACAACTTCCAGTCGATGTTATTGCGCGACGAGATCGAAAACCAAACCTTCCCGGGGCCAGTCGACACCGACCAGCCGGCGGTACCCGTAGCGGGTGAAATCGAAGTGACGGATTCGGTAACCGTCGAGGTGGTCGATTCGATTCGGTAATACCTGTCCGGAAAGCATACGGGAAATACCTCCCGAGGGAGGGCTTTCGTAAATAACCGATTCCTGACACCGGATAATATCTGCTGGAAAATATTTATTTTCCCGGGGAAAACGGATCGAAATCACTTCGGATCGGGATTCACATAACAGGCAGCAGCCCTTGCAGGGGCTGCTGCCTGCCGTATACCTGAAATCCTGCAAAGAGTCCGGACTGCCGTATTCCATATCTTTCCCTACACGGACATGCAGTATCGGGCGGTTTCCCGCATTTATATAGGTAGTCCGTCCCTTTCGGCCGCGACTGCGAGGTCTGCACATATCCCGGCCGCGGGCAGCCAAAGTACATCCTCCGTTTGCATGAATAATCCGGGCTGCACCGACGGCCGGGGATATTGTTCCTCGGGATGGGGTGGTTTTGGCCATCGGGAATGCCTCGCAGATGTCGCAAGCCGTGTGTGGAGGAATTTGAACAACCTCATCCCGTACAGTCGAAAGCGTATAGCATGATTTTCCCCGCCGTATCGCTCACTCATTCGTCAAAAAAATACAGCAGCCCTGCGGGACTGCTGTATACGGCCTGGGTTCTTCCGAAGATCAGAAATATTTGATCTCCCTGCCCTCGATCGCCGAAAGGATATTGTTTGCGGCGGACGATGCACCGATGCGGAACAGGTCGGTCGTAAGCCACTCCTTACCGAGAATCTCCTCAACGATGGTATAGTAAAGTGCGCCGTCTTCGGCCGTGCGGACTCCCCCGGCAGCCTTGAATCCGACCTTGCGTCCGGTCTTCGCATAGTAATCGCGGATGGCCTGGCACATGACGACCGCCGCCTCGGGAGTCGCTGCGACGTCGATCTTGCCCGTCGAGGTCTTTACGAAATCGGCACCTGCGAACATCGACAACAACGATGCCTTGCGGATCAGGTCGGGGGTTTTCAACGCCCCGGACTCGATGATGACTTTCAGTACGATGTCGCCGTCCATCTCGGAACGGATCACCTCGACCTCGTTCGCCGCCTCATCGTATTCGCCCGTAAGCATACGCCCCACATTGAGCACGATGTCGATTTCATCGGCGCCGTTTTCCACGGCCATCGCCACTTCGAGGGCCTTCACTTCGAGGAAGGTCTGGGCTGCAGGGAACCCGCCGCCCACACTCGTAATGCGCATCGGAGTGCCATCGACGGCCAGTCCCACGGTCTCGACGAATGCCGGATAGATACAGATCGAAGCGACATTGGGGATATGGGGATATTTCTGGTAGAACTCGGCAGCCTTGCGGGCAAACTCCGTGACCGAAGTCACCGAGTCATTGCACGACAGGGTCGTGAGGTCGATAGCCGAGTAGCACATTTTGTACACGTCGGTATTGTGGTTGCGTTTCGCGGCTTCGCGGATCCGGGTGACCTCCTGGTCTACCTGGGCTGCGCTCCACGCGGGAGCATATTCGTTCAGATGGTTGGCGTATTCCATAATAATCGCTGTTTTTACAAAATTAGGAAAAAATATTCATACGCGCGGTTCCCGTCCGTAAATTTTTCCCGTCATACCGGCTATCCTGCAAAAAAAGAGCCTGAACCACCGGGTTCAGGCTCTTTTTATCGGTTGACGGCTATTATTTGTTCAGCGCCTTCAGGTTGATGTCGTTGGCAGCCTTCTGAGCCAGTTTCGGGTTCTTCGAAACGGCGCTCTTCAGCTGGGCCTCTGCGGTCTTCAGGTCACCCTCCTTAACAGCGATAACTGCACGCAGGTAGTCGGCGTCGGCCGAGTTGTCCTTGGAGATAGCCTGCTTGGCGGCAGAAAGGTTGTTGCTCATCACCTGGGCCACGGCCTCGTTGTAACCGTCGAGGTTCTGGGCAGCAGCCTTGTAGTCGCCTTCGGCAGCAGCGATAGCGGCCTTGGCCTGTGCATCGGCAGCCTTGGCATACTTCTTAGCCTCGGCGGTGTTGCCGTTGGCCAGGTTGCCCAGGATGAGGTTCTTGGTGATTTCGCTCGACGAATCCATCTTAGCAGCCTTCTCGAACGATTTGAGCGCAGCAGCCTTGTCGCCTGCCTTGGCCTGTGCGATACCCAGGTTGTTGTAAACGCGGGCGTCGTTGTATTTCTTCGAAGCGGTGGTCAGGATAGCAACCTGCTCCTCGGCACCGTTAGCCAGCGTCTCGGCAGCATAGAGGTACTCCTCTACGGTCAGCTCCTGGCCGTTGCGGAACGCAGCCATGATCTCGGCGTCGGTCTTGCCCTGGATGTCGGTGCTGTTCACGATCTGCGAGCGACGCAGTTCGGGAAGAACCTCCTCTTTGAGTTCGTTGAATACCGAAGACATGTTCTTGATTTCGCTCTCACGCTCTGCGGGCGAGTTGTAGAGGCTCAGCACCTGGAGAATGAGGTTCTTGTCCTTGATGTTCGACTTCTCGACCAGTTCCTTGAAACCGTCCCAGTCCTCACCGTAAGCGGCAGCGTCGATGTCCAGGCCCGAATCCTTCAGCAGCTTGGCAACGACTTTCTTACCGGACTCGCTGCGTGACTTCGACAGTTTGTCGTTGAATTTCACGGGGCCATCGGGCGAAGCATAACCCTTCACGGCGATGTTCTGCGTAGCACGGTCGTTCTGCAGTTTGGCATCTACGTCAGCCTTGAACGCGTCGAGGTTGGCTTTCTTCTCGTTCTTCTTGGTTACGACCGAAGAGTTGATCGCATAGAGCAGATCGGTCTTGTCGACGACGGTGGTCACCTTCTTGTAGTTGTTGGCCATCGGAGCCATCAGGTCGGAGTATTTCAGATCCTTCTGGAGCGTGTTCAGGCCGTAAGCTACGGTCAGGCCGAATTCCTTGGCCAGAGCGGCCTTGGCAGCCTCGTCGTTACCGGCCAGCACGGCAGCCTGCTCCTTGGTCGGGATGGCGCCGGTGTTCAGGTTCACGAGCGTGAATTCCTTGCACTTGCCGCCCGGGCACTTGATCTCGGCGCGGAGCTGCAGGGCGCACTTGTCCATACGGGGATCGTAGGGGAACTCTACGTGCTGCGTGAAATTGCCTCCGTTCTTCTTGTCGATGACCGTGTAGTTCTCGTCGACTTTCGAACCCTGGAGATATTTGGCGGCACCGGCAACCTCGCCACCGTCGAATACGATCACGGGAGTTACTTTGATAACGGCTTTCGCGTTGAAATACTTAACCGGGAACGTAACATTGATGTCAGCGGCAACGATACCGTTGTTCAGCGTCAGAATCTCGGGGGTAACCGTCAGGTTGATGTCATCCCGGTTCTTGGCCATCTTCTTGAAGCAATTACAGCTCGAGAATACCAGTGCGGCAGCTACGAGCACAACGCTCAATTTCATTAGATTTTTCATAATCGGTTAATTTAATGTGTTTATTTAAATGTTTGCCTTTTTATCTGTCTTTCGGCCCTGTTCGTACGGAATTCGCGGTATTGCATCTTCCAACTCCCCAGCCAGAACAACGCAAATATAGAAAACTCTTGGTAATTGTGCAATATTTCAGGCGGAATTTCAGTACTTTTCCGCCCGAAAATATCACATTAACAGTCGTTTTACTCTTCTTTGCGTTCAGGACGTCCGTGGCGTTCGTGGCGTTCGCCGCGCTCGGGACGCTCGCCACGCGGACGACGCTCCCGCTCCACATAACCCTCGGGCTTGGGCAGCAGCACCTTGCGCGACAATTTGAGCTTGTTGGTCTTCGGATCCATACCGATCAGCTTCACGTCGATCTCATCGCCCTCTTTCAGGCCGGTCTCCTCCATGGTCTCGAAGCGCTTGTAGTCGATTTCCGAGATGTGGAGCAGGGCGTCCTTGCCGGGCATGATCTCGACGAACGCACCGAAGGTGACGATCGAACGGATCTTGCCGTGGTACGTCTCGCCGATCTCCGGGATCGCAACGATGGCCTTGATGCGGTTCAGCGCGCCGTCGAGTGCGGTCTTGTCCTGGCCGAAGATGTCCACGATACCCTTATTGTCGACCTCGGTGATCGTGATGGTCGTACCCGTGGTCTTCTGGATGTCCTGGATGACCTTGCCGCCGGGGCCGATCACGGCACCAATCATATCCTGCGGGATAGTGATCTGTACGATGCGCGGTACGAAAGGCTTGTAGTCCTCGCGCGGTTCGGCGATGCACTCGGTGATCTTGTCGAGGATGTGCAGGCGTCCCTTGCGGGCCTGCTCCAGCGCTGCGGCCAGCACCTCGTACGAGAGGCCGTCGACCTTGATATCCATCTGCGTGGCGGTGATACCGTCCTTGGTACCCGTCACCTTGAAGTCCATGTCGCCCAGGTGGTCTTCGTCGCCCAGGATGTCCGACAGCACGGCCCACTTGCCGCTCTGCGAATCGGAAATCAGCCCCATGGCGATACCCGAGACGGGCTTTTTGAGTTTCACACCGGCGTCCATCAGGGCCAGCGTGCCGGCGCAGACGGTAGCCATCGACGACGAACCGTTCGACTCGAGGATGTCCGATACGATACGCACGGCGTAGGGGTTCTCCTCACCCAGCGGAACCATCGGTTTCAGGGCACGCCATGCCAGGTGGCCGTGGCCGATCTCGCGGCGGCTCAGGCCGCGTGCGGCCTTGGCCTCGCCCGTCGAGAAGGGCGGGAAGTTATAGTGCAGCACGAACTGCTCGGTACCCTGTACCAGCACTTCGTCCTTGACTTTTTCGTCGAGTTTCGTACCGAGCGTAACGCTGGTCAGCGACTGCGTTTCACCGCGCGTGAAGATCGCCGAGCCGTGGGCTGCGGGCAGGTAGCCCACCTCGCACCAGATCGGACGGATCTCATCGGTCTTGCGGCCGTCGAGGCGCTTGCCCTCGTCGAGGATCATGTTGCGCATGGCCTTTTTCTGCACGTCGTCGTGGAAATATTTGTGGATCAGCGGGGCTTTCTCCGCCAGTTCCTCCTCGCTGTAACGCGCTGCGAACTCGGCCTCGAGGGCGTTGAACTTTTCCTCGCGCTCGTGCTTCATCGTGCCGCTCGTGGCGATGGCGTAAGCCTTGTCGTAAAGCTCGCTGATAATCGTCTGGCGCAGCTGTTCGTCGTTGACCTCATGGCAGTAGGTGCGTTTCACGTCCTTGCCCAGTTCTTTCGCGAGTTCGATCTGTACGGCGCAGTGCTTCTTGATCTCCTCGTGTGCGAACTTGATGGCCC
>OWIX01001311.1_pt1 | contig 12891 bp, 13 predicted proteins | sample 1732851 | NCBI WGS metagenome assembly OWIX01 (sample SAMN05065761, study PRJEB22554) | human gut metagenome | biome: ENVO:2100002; feature: ENVO:00000062; material: ENVO:00002003 | host: Homo sapiens | place: USA
GAGATAGGCTCCGGTCTCGTGGGCTCGGAGATGTGTATAAGAGACAGCTCTTGGCACGGCGCTGACCGCGATGATCGAGTTGGTCTAAACCAACCCCGCAGTCGAAAGCTGAATTATAAGTAAAAAGCCCTTTTGTATGGCAGATCGCGAAGCCATACAAAAGGGCTTTTTATCGTTTCTGAAAAGGAAAATTGACTAGCGAGGCAGAATGCTGTCAAAACGCACAGAGCAGAGTGACTTGCCGATTGTATCAATTCCCGCTGTTTGCAGCAGGATTCCCAAATGCAAAAAAAGAAGAGCGGAATTAGTTGTTCCCCCCTGACAGGGGTAACAACTAATTCCGGGGATACCCCGACAGGTTATCGTGTTTACGATGCCTGTCGGGGTTCTTCTGTTTTCCGGGGTTGCAGGCTTTCCATATCTTGCTGTTGGCTGTCCACGAAGCCGATGCCGTTGTAGTAGATCTCCACGGTCTGAGGCGCGTGTTTAGACCACTTCACCTCTTTTTCGTGTACCACGATCTTCTCAATAAACAGCCGCAGCAGTTCCGGTGTCAGTTCCGTAATGTCCGTATAACGCTTTGCCTTATCGAGGAAGTCCTCCGTCCCGCTCACCGTTTCCCGCAGGCGTTGGATGTCCGCTTCTTTCTGCGGGATACCTGCGGCGATTTGATTCTGCTCCTCCATATAGCTGCCGGAAAGCGTCTGGAACTGCTCCGTGGTGATACGGCCCAGCACGCTATCCTCATACAGCTTCTTGAAGATGGCGTCCAATTCCATTTTCCGCTTTCGCATGGCAGTTAGTTCTTTTTCCTGCCCGCGAATTTCCCGCCGAATCTCGGCGGACTGCCTGCTGCCGATATAGGTGGCAAATTCCTCCGGATGTTCCCGCGCTATGGCCGTTACTCTCCGCAGGTCCTCCAGCACCACCTCATCCAGAACGCACTCCCGAATGTAGTGGCCTGTGCAGGCTTCGCCATCTTTTTTATAGGTGCGGCAGGTGAAGTGGTTGTAGCTGGCAGACATGGTATGTGCCCGGTGCAACACCATATTGAAGCCGCAGTCGGCGCAGAACACAAGGCCGGAGTACTTGTTCTGCTCATCCATATTGGTTCTTCGGCGCTTGTTCTTTCGTACCCGCTGCACAATGTCCCAAACTTCTTGTGTAACGAGAGCGGGATGGGTATTCTCAAACACCAGGCATTCTTCTCTGGAATGCTCCACCCTCCGTTTGTCCTTGTAGGACTTGGTGCTGTATTTCATGTTGACGGTGTTGCCCAGATAGATTTCGTTTTCCAGCATATCGGCTACGGTATCCCCAGACCAGTGATATGGGCGCTGGGTATCCAATCCCGTATGAGTCATACTGTACTTGGTATAGGCGTACATGGTGGGTGTCAGCACCTGTTCTTTTTTCAGGATTCTGGCGATCTGGCTAGGGCCGTTGCCACTGGCGCACATGGCGAAGATCCTGCGGACGATGGCCGCCGCTTCTTCATCTACCGCCAACTTCTTTGTATTCTGGTCCTTGATGTAACCGTAGGGCGCTCTGGTTCCCAGCCGTTCTCCGCGTTCCGCCTTGGCTTTCAGCACCGCCCGGATTTTCCGGCTGGTGTCCCGAATAAACCACTCGTTGAACAAATTTTTGAACGGCATGAGGTCGTTGCTCTCGCTGCTGTCAGTGTCCACATTGTCATTGATGGCGATGTAGCGAACGCCGAACATGGGGAAGCGTTCCTCAATGTAGAGGCCGGTATGGAGTTGATTTCTGCCGAGGCGGCTGAGATCCTTGGTGATAATGATCCCGATTTCACCGTTCTCCATATCGGAAATCATCTGCTGGAACGCGGGCCTTTGGAAATTGCCGCCGGAGAAACCATCATCCACATAGAAGCAGGGATTAGGGAAATGGTGGTCTTCGGCAAACTTTTGCAGGATATTTTTCTGAGACGAGATCTGTCAAGGGTATTTTCTGTGAAAGCGCGTCTAATAAGCTATGGCGCAAGAACCTTGCCACTTCTGCATTATTTTTATATTGCAATCATACATATCTGAATAAGTTCCCAAAAGGTGCTTACCCAACAATCTTCAAAAGGCCTTCCCCCTCAAATCCCAGTGAGAGATAAGACCAGTTGCCAATCCATATTTCTGCCACATCCCTATGTCTTCCAGTTTCGCAACTTATCTTATGTTATCTATCCGCAGATAGGTAAGAAGGTAAGGTATCTCCATCATAGACATAACAGGGTTAACTTCCAACTTCAAAAGAAGGGGGCGCGGGAAACTTGTTCCCACGCCCCCCTTAAAGTTTTATACTTATTGTGATACTGCGACAATGACCATCTGCACTCCCTGCCTTATCGCCGAGATATTTCTTTCAATCAATATATACAATTTTAACACCGTAAGGTAAATTCCGGAGGCTGACAGTATCCAATGACCCGTGACACAATATATTTTGTACACTAGGGCATTGGCTAAAAGACATGCTCTCGATCTTCTCTATAGTAGATGGCAGGTCTATAGTTTCAATTTGAGAGCAGCCATAAAACGCATTTTGTTCAACAATTTTTACACCTTCCGAAAGAGTAATTGTGCCGCTTAACTGATAGCAACCCGAGAATGTTCCCTGCGCTATTATTTCTACGCCGCTCGGTATCATAAGTTCGCCTGTGAAACCAGAGCAGTCCTTAAAGGCCATTTCCCCAATCGAGCAAAGAGAATTTGGAAGATGTAATTCACCTGTTAGTCCCGTGCATCCATAGAAAGCCGCTTCGCCAATTTCAATAACGCTGTCAGGAAGCATCAACTCACCGGAAATACTTGAGAGATTGCAAAAAGCGGATTCTCCTATGTATGTAAGGCTGCTTGGAAAGCTAATCTCTTCGAGTGATGTAAAAAGGAATGCATCCCTGCCTATCCGAGCAAGTGAATCAGGGAGTGTTACCTGCGTGACATTCGAGAGATTCCTGAAGCATTCATCTCCAATAGATGTAATTCCATCAGCTACAACAATTGAGGTAATATCAAATCGCACATTTGCCCACGGTTGGCTATCATAACTATCTAAGTCCAACATATCCCCGCTGCCCGAAATCGTCAAAACACCATTTTCTAGTTTCCATGAGGCATTTTTCCCTTCAGGCTCAGCACCGCAATATCCTCCAACGGCACTGGGGTTGCCGCTTGGAGACAGTTCATATCGCTCGAAAACAAAATCTGAAACCTGCTCCTCTACATCGACAGTAAGCTGTTTCACATTCTCCCCCGTGTTTTCGTTGTTGAATTCCTGAATTTTTTCAACGAGTGTCCCATCCGTCTTCGCTCTCCAAAATCCCTTGTCCTGTGACCCGTAATAAACCCATTCTCCATTAGGGTAAAGCTCGGACACCCACTCATCTATCCCATGGCCAGCGCCATATGCCAAGGCCACTTGAGCAGAGAGATTTGACGTCGGTGCCATACAGAGAACATATTCTTCATTCAGCTTACTGTATTGCAAAAAGTAGAGGTTTCCATTAGACACATTAAACACATAATCCATTAATATATCATCATTAAAAGTCAGCAAATTAGTTTCTAGCCCTGTACCATCAAACTTGACTCTTGCTAAGCTGCCTTCACCTGCTTTACCAGAATCAACTACATAGTAAATATATCCATCGTCAATGCAACATCCTCCTTTACAAAAGTCATTTCCTTCAAAGACGCAAACAGCGTTATTTGATGAAAGATCGAGCGTCCATATTTGGTCGCCGTTGTCGATTATGACCGCTGTATTGGAGAAAATCCCAAAGCAATTTACATCTATTGAGTCAAAAACTTTTTCTACGTTCTTCGCAATGAAGAGCTCTTTGTCATCCGAGCTCCCGTAGTATTCCAGTTCGTTGCCGCTACAACGATATAGTATTTTCTCTTGAACAAAATAGAAATCACCTTTATATGGCAAAGGATTCCCTACAATATATAAGGTTTCATCACTCTCTTTTTTCATGGATATCTGCCAAGCGGCAATTTCACCATTTTTATTTGCAGAGTAAATAACACTCTGCTCCCCGTTATAAAAAACACCGTTAATGATCACGCCATGTATCACGCTTTCCACAGCATCCAGATCTTCATAGCGAGTAACTTGTTGCCTTGGCAGATAAGATACGAAGTCATCATCATCTCTTAATGTATAATAATTCGCTATATCTTCAAAATAAACAGTGTTCTCGTCAAAAGCAAAAGTTGGTCGCCCTGTGTATCCTCGCATACTTCGCAAATAGTTGTTCATATTGCTCGAATCGGTATAGTCTGCTTCCAAAGATTTGTTTTTCAGCAGATTTTTAATGATACCGGTTTCATCTTTCACTCCGCAGGAGCAAAGAGCCAGAACGATTAAAAGAAGCATCGAGGATACTATCCACTTATGATTTCGCATATGACAATCCTCCTCAGTCGATATATAAAAGCTTCCAACTTCCATGTTCCTTTACCATCGTAACCTGAACAGCGATACTTGTAGACGAAGATCCCTTTTTTGCAGTAACCTCTATATCTGCGATCTTAACCTGTGAGATAGAACTCACATCATAATCCGGGAAACTGGCTTCAACTGTATCCAATATGCTACTCAGCTTGCGTTCAGGAAGCGTATAAATATCTTGCACATCATATCGAAGTTTGTAATCATGCCCCACATAAGCCTCAAAATAATCCAAATCTTCGCCTAAACTGTATTGTCTACAATGACTTCTGCACCGTCTGTTGCCGCATCAATAATGGGAGAGATGGTTTCCAGCAGATGTGCTCCACCCACAAAGTCCGAAGCAATACCTACAATATCCATAGCATAATCAACACCATCTTTAAGGTCATCGTATTGACTTTGGTTTTGGACTTGTTCTGCAATGTTACCGCTCTGCATCATAACCAAATTCGCAAGTATTTCAGCATAGTCCTGCTCGTCTGGATACTCGCCAATGATTTTAGACGCTTTCTCAATAGTCCATTTTAAGAAACCATTTTCTTCGGTATCGTTGACCATGCTCCAGTAAGCTATGGCAGTGTCACTACCAAAGAGAGCATCTAACATATGCTCGTTATTTGTGTATTTCGTCAGGATAAATTCTTTTTCGTCATTTGTGTATTCGTTGACAGAATTTTGAGCGAATGCAGAAAGCGGAAGCGCAGAGAAGCATAATGTAATGACGAGTAACATACTGATTATCTTCTTCATCATTCCACCTCCGATAGAGCGTTGATTGCATTGATCAGAGCTTCTTCAAGTAGCTTATGAACAACCTCGTCCGAGTGGATAGTAGTCACATCATCGGCAACGGTAACAGTTACAACTTCTTCATATTCTCGAATTTCATAATCCCCTAAAGCCAACGCTTTCACTAAGTATTGATCTGGATTTTCAGAAGCATATGCTTCCTTAAACAACAATTCATAGTTAGGCATTTTAACGATAACTGTTGCCGTACCCTCGGTATCTGTCTTCATGACAATATCTGTTTTCTCTACAACAACAGCTCTTTCATTCAAAGTTTCAAGAATATTGTCCTCATTAAACTCTGATAAAACAGGTATGTCGATTATACTCATGTATGAAAGTCCAGCGATTGCACCACCGGCAATAACAACGAGCAGTATCAACCATAAAAACAGTTTCAGGAAAAATCTGCGCACTTTCTGTCCGAAGGTCATGCTTGCCCATTTTTCTTTTTTCTTGGCTTTTTTTGCCGCTTTCTTATCTGCCTTGCGCTGTTTCTTGGCTTCTTTTTTACTTAGCGGCTTCTTCGGCTCTGAAGCCGTGTCCTGCTTCGGTTTTGGTTTCTCAACTGCTTCCGGCGTTTCGGTTTGCTTATTCAGTTTATCGGCATCGCAGTTTGGACACAGCCCGGTAGCTTCATCCAGCTTCGCACCGCATTTTCCACAAAATTTAGCCATATCGTTTTCATCCTCACTTTCCCTACAACGGTCAAGGGGCAGAGGACAGGTTTTTATCTGTCCTCTGCCCCTTGACACATTACATGTACTTGTTAATCAGCTTATCAACAACAGGGACAGAAATGCTTCCCTGGTTCAGGGCTTTCAGTCCAAGACCAATGAACAGAACCTTTTCGATAATATCAATTGCGCTTGTTGCGGCATTTACCAAGTTAGAAATAAACGCGATATGGAAATTACCGCCGAACATAGAAACGATATAATTGATAAAGCTAATTACGTTAGGAATCAAGTTGATTACTACGATAACGAAAGAGAAAAACACTGTTAAGGACACAGCTTTCACTGCATTCTTCCTCAGCCAATCATTCTCTTCAAACAGGAGTACATAGCCAGTCAAGATAACCGGCACCAAATAACCGCTAAATAAGCTTGTAAAATAGATAGCGGCACCCAACAGGCCAACAGAAATTCCTAATTTTGCCTTTTGCATATCCTTTTCCTCTCTCTTTCCTTTTTATTTACCTGTTGCTGTCTTATAGCAATCATCACACACAAAAACAATACCCAACAGGCTTTCGTAATGTTTCGTGGCTTTCTCTCTGCCGCAGATCATGCACTCACTGCTGCAATCTTCACAGACATACACAGAAGTTCCATCGCTTTTTTTGTATTCTTTAGATGGACTGTGATTGCAATACATACATGGCTCATCGACAGTAGAAGAGCATGCGGTCAACATGGATATCGCCAATAAAGAAACCAGCAAAATACTTGCGATTTTTCTAAACATGCCTCGTTTCCTCCTCTTATAGTTTAGTTCCGCATTCTGTGCAGAACGCAATGTCACCCTCTATTTCTGCCCCACAGCTTGGACAAACTTTTTTAGTGGAGGGTTCCTCTGACGCATTTAGATGAGGGGTATCTTGTGCTGCTGGAAGCGCCATAGGTTTGCCGCATGAAGTGCAGAAGCGCATCCCCCGCTTTACCATCGTTCCGCAGTTTTCGCATCTGGCGACATCATCAGGCAGGGAATTTTCAACTTTGGGCATGGGTGCTCCGCAGGAACTGCAAAAAGCAACACCTCTTGCCACCTCCGCACCGCATTTCTCGCAGCGCTGGACGCCTTTTATGTTTTGAATCTGTTTACGATAGTCGTTGATTTTCTGTTCACCTTCAAGGACTGCGGCAACCATTCCCGAAAAATTCTCTTCACCGTCTGATCCATGCACAGAAACATATAACTTGCCAATTTGATAGTATGTAGCGTTAATTTTCTTTTCTTCTTCCGAAATAAGAGAATTGACCCGTGAAATTTCAGATACCTCCTGAGCTTTCTGCATAGCTTTTGCAGTTGCTTCTGATACCTTTTTTCCTAAATTATCAAAAAATGCCATTTTCCATCCTCCCAACTGATTGTTTGATTGGACATTGTCAAAAGGTGTACCTTTTGACAATGCTTACTCAAGCCATCGTCACCATTTTCCGAGGCCAAAATATATGTCGAAAAACGCCTCAAACCACTTGAAGAACCAAGGGCTATAGTGTAAAATGAATGCTGAAATATGGCTATCAAAAGGTACACCTTTTGATAGCTGTTTATTATTTATTCAGCAGTCTGTATTCCCGTAATCTGCGATAAAAAGTAGCTTCGCTCATATTGCATTTCTTCAAAACTTCCGAGAAGGGAAGATTTTTTTGTTCCCATGCTTTGACGATTTTTCTGAAATCATCTGGTACTTCTTTCTCAGGTCTGCCGAATTTGACACCTCTCGCTTTCGCTGCGGCAATTCCTTCCACCTGTCGTTTCTTAATGTTTTCCCGTTCGCTCTGTGCGACAAAAGAGAGAATTTGCAGCACAAGATCGGCGATAAATGTTCCCATCAGGTCTTTGCCCTGACGAGTATCTAAAAGCGGCATGTCAATCACGCAAATATCAATGCCTTTTTCTTTTGTCAGAACCCGCCATTGATTTTGTATTTCCTCATAATTGCGTCCCAGGCGGTCAATACTCAGAATATAGAGTAGATCGCCGGCTCTTAGCTTACGCACCAGTTTTTTATATTGCGGTCGGTTAAAATCCTTGCCGGATTGCTTATCAATATAAACCTTTTTATCGTCCACTCCCTTATCCCGCAGGGCAATAAGCTGACGATCTTCGTTTTGGTCTGTGCTGGATACACGCACATATCCGTATATCTCCATATAGTTTCCTCCTATAATTTCAGTAAATAAACAAGCAAGGGCCTACCCGCAAAAAATCAAGCGGATAAGCCCTTTCATCATAAAATATTGATTCCTTCTATCGGATCATCGTTCCCAATCCCGATTTTTCTTTTTCTTTTTCTTTGGCTGATGCTCCCTTTGCCTGCATCTGTTCTCGATTTCCACCCGCCGGATACGTTCCCGAATGGAGCGTTCCTCGCCATACTCATCCAGCAAAGAAGAAACTTCCCGCTTGCCTTCTGCTATAAGCTGTGGGTCATATTTCTCTCCATAGGCTTTCTGAAGCCGGGCAGCTACATCCCGCTCCTTATCGGGACGCAGCTCCTGCCTTGCGTTGTAAAGCTCTATCGGGTCAAACTCATTTGCCTGTTCCTGCAACTCGGCGTACTCTTTGAGCGCCAAATCCAGCTCGGCAGCGTACTTTTCTTCCTGCCGCAAGATTTTCTGCAAGCTTTCCTCCTGTGCGGAAATATCTCTTTTAACAGCGGAGATGCCCTTGTCATCGTCACAGCTCAAATATTGCAGTACGATGTTTTTCTCGCTCCGCAATTCCTCGATCTGCTCGGTCAGTTCCGCAATACGGGCGGCCAGCTTCTTCGCTTTCGGAACATTCCACAGCGGCGTGTCCTTCTTTTCCGCAAGGAGCAATTTGCGCTCTTTGGATTTCTCCTTGATCTCGCCCACAAGGGAAGTATAGTGTTCCAGCTCCGGCTTTGCCGCTTCCAGATACCGCTTCACATTGTATTTCCCTTTGCGGATATGCCCCAGCTGGTAGCAGAAAATCAGCATATTCCTCCGCACGTTTTCCATCGCTTCGGCAAGAGAGGGAAGGTTGTTTTTAACAGCCTGCAAGAGTTTCTTCATAGCAGCTTTCAGCTCCCGCAGCAGGGCATTGTTCGCCTTGATCTGCCGATTGATCTCGCAGCGGTCAGCGATGATTCCTTTCCGCTCCAGCGCCCGTGCCGTCACGCCCTCATGGATGGTGGGCTGCTCATCCAGACCTCTGGCAGCGTTGCTGCGGTGGTCAATGCGTTCCTCCCGCCCGGCGCGTTCCAGACAGCGGTTGGACACATCTGCCCATGCTGCCCGCCATGCCGTAAGCTGTTCTTCGCTGTTACAACGTTCGGAGATGGGATTTTGCCTGCCATAGCGAGTGCTTTTGGGATGCTTGTCAGCCCGGACAAGCCCCTGCGTCTCAGCAGCAGATGGTGTCATGTACACCTTCTTTTTGCCGACCTTGTAGGGATATTGCTTCTCCCAGCCATCGTTCTGCGCCGACTTGAACTCGGCGGCGGTGAAGCCGCGTTCCTCGCCGTTTTTCATACAGAGGTATTCTTTCTCGGTCTTGTACTGCCACTTGCCTCGTTCATCCAGCGGGCGCACCGTCAGCAGAATGTGGGCATGAGGATTGTGACCATCGGTGTCATGGATGGCAGCATCAGCACACATCCCGTCTGATACGAACTGCTCCCGGATAAATTCTTGCAGCAACTCGACCTGCTCCTCACGGCTCAATTCTATTGGAAGCGCAACCACGAACTCCCGCGCCAACCGGCTGTCCTTCGCAGTCTCCACTTCCTCCACGGCGTTCCAGAGCTTTTCTCTGTCTTTCCATTCCTGCGGGGCATACTCCGGCAGAAACACCTGCTGCCAGACAAGCCCTTGCTTTTTTGTGTAGTCATGCTGAATCCCGTCGTAATCGTTATACAGACGGGAACAGCTCAGATAAGCGGAAGCGGCCACGGCGGAGCGCCCTGCGCCACGGCTGACCACCTTCGCTTCCAAATGATAAATCGCCATATCTTTTTCACCTCATTCTTTCTTTTTCTGTTTCTCTTTCGCAAAAGAGAAAAGGGCTATAACGCATCGTGATAGCCCTCTCTGCGGCAAAGCTGCCGGTGGCAGGTTTGCGCAGGCAGGCGGCAACAGGGGTAGAGAATATCTACCCCTGTTTCACTGCGTTCATCGCAGGGAATTGCCGTCTGCGCAGACGATGGCAGCAGCACCCGCAGGTGTTGTGGCATTGTCTGGAGGCTGCCGCAGCAGCCGCATTCGCCTCGCAGAGCGCACGATTTCCGCAGGAAATACCACTGCCCTTCAGGGTGGTGAGTAAGTGCGCCCTTCGGGAGAAAAAAGAGGAAGGCCCCCGGTTTCCCAGAGACCTCCCATCTGAAATTTAGATTTCTTTTCCCAGCTTCCGTGAAAGATACCCCTCCAGCGCAGGCAGCTCCATCGTCCGCACCTCCGGCAGCACCTTTTCCAGAATTGCACCCTCCTGAATGAGCCTGCGAGTGCGGGCTTTTCGCTCCTTGACGCGATCCCGCGCCTGTGCTTCCTCCAATCGGTGCTGCGCCTGCAACAGCTTCTTTTCCGTATCCGTCATGTGAACATCCTCCTCACTTCCGCCTCTGCCAGACGATCTCATAGCCCAGCGCGTCGGCAAGCTGGACAGCCTCGACATAGCGCAGGGACTCCCGCTGGAGCTTGTTTGAAAGGTTGGAAACGCTGTCAGACCAGCCGTGTTCGTCCCGCAGCAGATCGACGACCTCCTGCATGGTCATGCCCTGACGGACGATGTATGACTTGATCTCATTTCTCAGATTGGATTTCATCAACTTTTACCTCCATATTTTCGTGATATTGGTTTTTGAGTAAGTGAACTGTGTGCGCTTTGTGGTGAAAAATCTGCTGTGCCGCAAATCCGCTCAGATTTCCGTCCGTGACGCCCTGTTCGTAACAGTACCCTACCAGCTTCATCGTTTTGTGCGAAAGCATACGAAATGGCAGGATATGCCACAGTCCAGTGCGGCGGCTTCACGCTTCGGTAAATCACCGGATGGTGCAGCGCGTTCGACCTACGGCGAAAATCTTCACGGATTTCACAAGCATTGATTTTGGGGCTGCAAGATTGAGCCGCCGGTGTACGGCTCGGTACAGAAGAGCCCTCTTGTGTACGCTTCTGTACGCCGGTTTTGTGTACCAGCCGTCGGTTCAGCGGCAGATTTTACACGTTGACGTGAAATACTCCACGGTGCTCACAAGCAAAAGCGGTTTTTAAGAATGAAATCAAAAACAGCCGTACAGAGTGTACGGCGTGTACGGCAGTTTTGAAGTCCGTTTCTTATTTTCAATACGGCGGCGGATTGATCACCTCAATACCCACAAAGCCCCGCACCCGCTTACCGCCGACATGGACATTGTTGGTGGCCTCTACATTGTAAAGCCGCTCATTTTGTGCAAGCTCAGAGCTGACCCGGTTGGCAGACATGGGCTTCTGCGCGTTGTCGTCGCACCATCTTGTGTAGGCTTCATAAATTGCCTTGGAGCTGGCCTCGCTGTCTGCCCGAAAGCGTATATAGCCCTCAGATTGCAGAAACTCGATCACATTGTTGCTGCTGCGCTTGACCGTCTCCATATTTTCTCTGGCTTTGCCCGAAATGCTGAACTGATAGTTGTTCCCAATCAGCCGGTGCAGCCCCTCCAGACACCATAGGAAGATACCATCCTTTTCCCGCAGCAGCTTGTCCACCAGAAACGGATCATCCGCTCTGCCTGCGGGCCGGTCTTTGGTGGTCAGCACGATCTGGCGGCGAAAAAAGCCGTCGGACTTGTCGTGCAGGGCGGTCAGCGCACCGTTTCCGAAGCAGAGGAAGCGAACATAAAGCTGGCTCTGATAGCTCTGAACGCCCTTGCGCTCCATGTCCATCTTGCACTCCGAAGTCACGATGGATTTGATATAATTCGTCTTGGGCAGGGCGCTCATATCCATATCATCGTCCACCATCAGGAGCTTGTTTTCCAAGTCCGCGCGGCTGAACCGGTTGCTCTCGACTTTCTGGATGCTGGTGGTATTCATACTGTCGCCCAGCAGCGAGCGCATGACCAGTCCGATGCGGCTTTTGCCCTCGCCGCCCTTGCCGATGAGCATGAGCATCTTCTGTCCCTTGGTGGTTGGCAGCAGACAGTAGCCGAGAAACTCCTGCAAGGTGGGAACGTCCTCCGGTTGCAGCAGCTCGGACAGGAATTGCAGCCAGCGTTTTGGCTCAGGCGCGTCTGGGTTGTAGGCGACCGTCAGCCGGTTGTTGCAGTAGCTCTTGTCGGCGGTGAAGCTGCCATCCATGAAATACGTTCCGTTGGCAACATGGATGCGATCCGTTTCAATGGGCAGCGGCGGTGAATAGGCTTGCAGCTTGATGCTGGCAAGCAGATTTATCACGACTTTGGACAGTCCGGAGGTCAGCACACCGGAGATTTCCTCCAGAATGAGATTGCCGATCTGCCCCTCGTCCTCTATCAACCCGTCTACCGTGAACAGCCGCCCGCGCACACATTTCATGGGGTGCTTGTCCAAAAACTGCTGGCAGAACAGCACTTCATTGATATGCCTGCCATCGTACCAGTCAGGCCACGCCTGCGGTGTCATTTCCATCTTCCAATTCCTCCTTGTGAATTTCCTCTAATCTTCTTCGCAGCCTGTCCAGCTTGCCGTCTTCCATCTGGTGCTGCACCACTTCGGCGCGTTCATGGGAATCCCCGGCGCACAAAATATCCAGATAGTATTCCGTTTCATCGAGCTTGCGACAGGCTTCCGTAAACCGTGCGTGAACAGGTTGATCAGGTGACTGCGGCGCATACCGCACCTTCCAGTTCCGCAGCACACGGGCGTAATCAGACAGAACAGAAAAGCACAGCCGCTCGTTTTCCATGAGCTGCTGTGCTTCTGTTC
>OWIX01001350.1_pt1 | contig 12579 bp, 10 predicted proteins | sample 1732851 | NCBI WGS metagenome assembly OWIX01 (sample SAMN05065761, study PRJEB22554) | human gut metagenome | biome: ENVO:2100002; feature: ENVO:00000062; material: ENVO:00002003 | host: Homo sapiens | place: USA
CTACACCCTAGAGTTCGTCGGCAGCGTCAGATGTGTATAAGAGACAGGGTTTGTATTGCGGCTTGGGTTACGTTTGTAATCCTGCAATATAATTGATGAACTGCTGTGCGGTACGACCAGAAACACCGCCGTGGCGGATTTCCCAGCGGTTCGCGGCTTGCAGAAGCTCGTCTTCGGTCAGGGTCAAGCCGTCGGGTAGGCGCGCGGCGATGCCTTTCACGATGTCGTGGTACTGCTGGCGGTTCGGGCTGACGTAGCAGATGGCGCAGCCGAAACGCGCCGCCAGCGACAGCTTCTCTTCCATCGTGTCTGAACGGTGGATATCGCCGTTGTGTTCCATGTCGTCGCGGTCCTTCCACGTCTCTTGGACGAGGTGGCGGCGGTTGGATGTCGCGACAATCAGCACATTCGCCGGGCGAGTCTCCACACCGCCCTCAATGACGGCTTTCAGGAACTTGTACTCCACTTCGTGTTCCTCGAACGACAAATCGTCGATGAAAATCATGAAGCGGTAGTTGCGGTTCTTGATTTTCGCAATCACCTGCGATAAAAGCCCAAACTGGTGCTTGTAGATTTCAATCATCCGCAAGCCGCGGTCAGCGTATTCGTTCAGAATCGCCTTGACGGAGGTGGATTTGCCCGTGCCCGCGTCGCCATAGAGCAGCACGTTGTTCGCCGCGCGCCCCGACACGAACGCTTCCGTGTTCTGTCGAAGCTCCTTCTTCTGCGGCTCATAGCCAATCAGGTCGGAGAGCAGGACAGAATCAATGTTGTTGATGGCGTTGAGCGTAAACGAGCCGTTTTCATCCTCCTGAATGCGGAATGCCCTGTTCAAGCCGAACATGCCCACGCCGCAGTCACGGTAGTGCGCCGTCACGAGGTCGAAAATCTCGTTCTCGTCCTTTGCGCCCGCGATGGCGGCGGACAGCGCCCGCACCTTTTCTGATACCGTGCGGTAGTACATCTGCGCCTTTTTCGGGATGGCGGTGTAATTCTCCAGCACGGTAAAGCAGTCGATGCCCAAATCCTGCTCGATGGGGGCGAAATCGAAGTCAAACAGGCGCTTAAAAACGGCAAAATCCGCCTTGGCGAAGTGGTTGACGCTGCCGTCGCTTGCGCCGACCCGCTCACAGGTCAGCGAGAAGCTGTTCTCGTTCATCATCAGCACGAACGTCAGGTAGTCATGCCACAGATTGCAGTTGAAGCCGTAGCGCGTCGCTAAATCCAGCAGGCGCTTGACCTGCTGATAAATGCGCGACACCAGCACCGGCTTTTCGCATTCGCCGTGCGCCCAGTCGGAGAAAATGCCGGACAGTTGGCGCAGGATGCTGTCCTCGCCCAGATTGGAGTAGAGCAGCAGCTGCGATACCTCTCGATACATAGATTATCCTCTTACAGGCGCGCAAGAATTGCGTCCGTCATTTCGGTGCAGGTCAGCGGCTGAATGTCCGACTGCCCGGCGATATCCGCCGTGCGCAGCCCGTCGTTCAAGGCGGCGTCCACCGCGCGCTCGATGCAGTCTGCCTCGTCCGCCATGTCGAAGGCGTAGCGCAGCATCATGGCGGCGGAGAGAATGGTGGCAATTGGGTTCGCTTTGTTCTGCCCGGCAATATCCGGCGCAGAGCCGTGAATCGGCTCATACAGTCCGCACTTTGTCGCGCCCAGAGACGCGCTCGGCAGCATCCCGATGGAGCCGGTAATCTGGCTCGCTTCGTCGGAGAGAATGTCGCCGAACATGTTGCTCGTCACGACGACATCGAACTGGCTCGGACGACGGACAAGCTGCATGGCGGCGTTGTCCACCAGCATATCGCTGACGGTCACGTCCGGGTACTCCTGCGCAATCCGATGCACCGTCTCGCGCCACAGCCGGGATGTTTCCAGCACGTTCGCCTTGTCGATGGAAATCACGTTCTTGCGGCGCTTGCGGGCGGCGTCAAACGCGGCGCGGGCAATGCGCTCAATCTCCATGACGCTGTACCGCTCGGTGTCGTAGGCTTCCGCGCCGTACTGTCCCTCGCGGCGGCCACGCTCGCCGAAGTAAATGCCGCCGGTCAGCTCGCGCACCATCATCAGGTCAAAGCCCTGTGCGACGATGTCTGAACGCAGGGGGCATTCGTCCTTCAAGGCGGGATACAGCTTCGCCGGGCGCAGGTTTGTGTACAGCCCCATGGCGGCGCGGATGCCGAGAAGCCCCTTTTCCGGGCGCAGATTCGCAGGTTGACTGTCCCACTTCGGGCCGCCGACCGCGCCAAGCAGCACGGAATCCGACGACAGGCAGCCGTCAATCGTCTCCTGCGGCAGGGGATTGCCCGTTTCGTCAATCGCCGCGCCGCCAATCAGATAGCGGGTGAAGGTGAACGTATGCCCGAACTTTTCCGCAACGGCTTCCAGCACTTTCACGGCGCTGTCCACGATTTCCGGGCCGATGCCGTCGCCGCGCAGCAGTGCAATGTGCTTTTCCATTTTATTCTGCCTCCATGTTCTGCTGACGTGCCTTCAAATAGGAGAGAAGCCCACCGTGCGCAATAATCTTCTGGATAAAGGGCGGGAAAGCCGTCGCGTGGTATGTTTTCCCGGTCGTTTCATCGGTGATGGTGCCGGTCGCAAAATCAACCGATACTTGGTCGCCGTTTGCAATCTCCGCCGCCGCTTTGGGGCATTCCAAAATCGGGAAGCCGATGTTGATGGCGTTGCGGTAGAAAATGCGCGCGAAGCTCGGCGCAATGACGCAGGAGACGCCGCACGCGCGGATGGCAATCGGCGCATGTTCGCGGGAGGAACCGCAGCCGAAGTTCGCGCCGCCGACGATGATGTCCCCCGGCTGCACCTTCCGCGCAAAGGTTGCGTCAATGTCCTCCATGCAGTGCTTCGCAAGCTCATCGGGCGAGGGGGCGTTCAGGTAGCGCGCGGGGATAATCACATCCGTATCCACGTTGTCGCCGTATTTGTAAACCTTGCCGCTGGGCATGTTACTGCGCCTCCTTTGCAATGTCGTTCGGGTCTGCGACGCAGCCCATGATGGCGGATGCCGCCGCAACCGCGGGGGATGCCAGAATCACTTCGCTCTTGACGTGTCCCATGCGCCCGACGAAATTGCGGTTCGTCGTCGCGACGGCGCGTTCGCCCTCGCACATGCAGCCCATATGTCCGCCGAGGCACGGGCCGCATGTCGGCGTGGACACGGCGCAGCCCGCTTCGATGAAGATTTCGGTCAAGCCTTCCTTGATGCAGTCCAGTGACACCTGCTGCGTCGCCGGAATGACGATGCAGCGCACGCCGTCATGCACATGATGTCCCTTGAGGATTTCCGCCGCCTGCCGCAAATCGCTGATGCGCCCGTTCGTGCAGCTGCCGATGACGACCTGCTGAATCGGCAGCCCCTTCACTTCGCTGACGACCTTGGTGTTGCTGGGCAGGTGCGGCAGGGAGACAGTCGGTTCAAGCGCGGAGAGGTCAATCTCCACCGTGCGCTCGTATTCCGCGTCGGGGTCGGCTTCATATGCCGTCCACGGACGGTCAACACGCCCGAAAACGTACTCAACCGTCCTTTCATCCACCGGGAAAATGCCGTTCTTGCCGCCTGCTTCAATCGCCATATTCGCAATCGTGAAGCGGTCGTCCATGGTCAGATTGCTCACGCCTTCGCCTGTGAACTCGATGCTCTTGTACAGCGCACCATCCACGCCAATCAGCCCAATCAGGTGGAGGATAACGTCCTTGCCGGAGACGTAGGGACGCATTTTGCCCGTCAGCACCACTTTGATGGCGCTTGGCACGCGGAACCAGTTTTCGCCCGATGCCATGCCCGCCGCCATATCGGTCGAGCCGACACCGGTCGAGAACGCGCCGAGCGCGCCGTAAGTGCAGGTGTGGCTGTCCGCACCGATAATCAGTTCTCCCGGCGCGACGATGCCCTTTTCCGGCAGCAGCGCATGTTCAATGCCGACCTGCCCGACGTCGAAAAAGTGGGTAATCTGGAATCGGCGGGCGAAATCGCGCGCGGTCTTGCACAGCTGGGCGGACTTGATGTCCTTGCACGGCGTGTAGTGATCCAGCACGATGGCGATTTTATCCTTGTCGAACACGCGGGTGAAGCCGGCTTTGTCAAACACGCTGACGGCGACGGGGGTCGTTACGTCGTTGCCGAGCACGAGGTCGAGCTTTGCCTCAATCAGGTCGCCCGCTTTGACTTCGGGCAGCCCCGCGTGGGCGGCGAGGATTTTTTGCGTCATGGTCATTCCCATGGATTTACACTTCTCCCTTCGCGTGCCGCGCAGCGTAGGCACGGAGCTTGTTCATGGCGCTGATGTAGGCGCGCACGGATGCTTCGACGATGTTGGTGTGAAGCCCGCGCCCGGAGAACGTGCGGTTGTCACAGCTGAGCTTGACCGACACGTCGCCCATGGTGTCCTTGCCGGGGGAAATCGAATTGATGCGGTAGAGGTCGAAGGAATGCTCGACGGGGCGGATAATCTGGTCAATCGCCTCAAACGCGGCGTCCACCGGGCCGTCGCCGGAGCAGACAGCTTCAAACTGCTGCCCGTCCAGTTCAAGCCGGACGACGGAGGTCGAAGTCGTCATGTTGGAGGTATGCACCGCGAACCACATCAGCTTGTAGCCGTCCACCTCAGCATCGTCGGTCGTGGTGGAGTGGGTGACGATGGCGAGAATGTCCTGATCGGTGACGTTCTTCTTCTTGTCGCAGAGGACTTTGAACTCCTCGAAGCAGCGAGCAAGCTCTTCGTCCGGCAGCTCGTACCCCATTTCCTTCAGCCGCGCGGCGAAAGCGTGCTTGCCGGAGTGCTTGCCCAGCACGATGTTGTCCATGCGGATGCCGACGGATTCGGGCGTGAGAATCTCGTAGGTCTTCTTGTTCGCCAAAACACCGTGCTGGTGGATGCCGCTTTCGTGCCGGAAGGCGTTGACGCCGACAATCGGCTTGGTCAGCGGCGCGCTCTGGCCGATGATGTTGTAGACGGTCTTGCTCGCGCGGGCGATTTGCGTCGCGTCGATGCGGCAGGGCGTGTCGCCGAAAATGTCCGGGCGTGTGCGCATCGCCATCACGACTTCTTCCATCGCGGTGTTGCCCGCGCGTTCGCCCAGCCCGTTGATGGTGCATTCAATCTGCCGTGCACCGCCCAAAACGCCCGCGAGGGAGTTCGCGACCGCCATGCCGAGGTCGTTGTGGCAGTGGACGGAAAATTCCACCTTGTCGCTGTTCTCCACGCCCGCCATCACGTCTTCAATCAGCTTGCGCATTTCGTCCGGCGTGGTGTAGCCGACGGTGTCAGGCAGGTTGATGACGGTCGCACCGTTCTTGACGGCGGCGTTGACGACCTGAATCAGGAAATCGGTATCCGAGCGAGTGGCGTCCTCGCAGGAGAACTCGATGTTGCTGGTGTACTGCTTGGCGTACTTGACCATTTCTGCCGTGCGCGCCAGCACCTGTTCGGGCGTCATTTTGAGCTTATACTCCATGTGGAGCGGCGACGTGGCGAGGAAAACGTGGATGCGCGGGTCAGCAGCATTCTTGACGGCTTCCCATGCGCAGTCAATGTCCTTCTGCGTCGCGCGGGCGAGGGAGGCGACGGAGCAGTCGCGCACCGTCTCCGCGATGGTCTTGACGCTCTCAAAGTCGCCGGGAGAGGAAATTGCGAAGCCGGCTTCGATAACATCCACCTTCAGGCGCTCCAGACACTTCGCCACCTCGATTTTTTCCTTCAGATTCATCGAGCAGCCGGGCGACTGTTCGCCGTCGCGCAGTGTCGTATCAAAAATCTTAATCTGATTCATGCGCGGGAAACCATCCTTTCAAACAGTGCGGGGACTGTAAATAGTGGAAATAACGAGTGATTATAATCAGCTTTATTCGAGGATTGCGCCCTTATCCGCAGAAGATACCAGCTTCGCGTAGCGTGCCAGATACCCCGTTTTCACCTTCGGTTCGGGGCAAACCCACGCTGCTTTCCGCTTTGCCAGCGTCTCCTCATCCACCTTCAATTCAATTGTGCACTTCGGAATATCAATCGCAATCCGGTCGCCCTCTTCCACCAGCGCAATCAGTCCGCCCGCGGCGGCCTCCGGGCTGATATGCCCAATCGAGGCACCGCGCGTCGCGCCGGAGAAACGCCCGTCAGTCAGCAGGGCGACGCTTTCGCCTAAGCCCATGCCGCAAATTGCGGAGGTCGGGTTCAGCATCTCGCGCATCCCCGGCCCACCCTTCGGGCCTTCGTAGCGAATCACAACCACGTCGCCCGGCACAATCTTCCGGGCGTAAATCGCGGCGATTGCGTCCTCTTCGCTGTCGAACACGCGCGCAGGACCTTCATGCACCATCATTTCCGGCGCAACGGCGCTTTGCTTGACGACGCAGCCGTCTTTTGCCAGATTGCCCTTCAAAACGGCAATGCCGCCGCTGGTAGAATACGGGTTGTCAACCGGGCGGATGATGCGCTCGTCGCGGTTGACGACGCCTTCGAGGTTCTCCGCCATGGTCTTGCCTGTGCAGGTCATCACCGACGTGTCGAGCAAGCCCTTCTTCGTCAGCTCCTTCATCACGGCGAGGACGCCGCCCGCGCGGTCGAGGTCTTCCATGAACGTATCACCCGCCGGCGCAAGGTGGCAGAGGTTCGGCGTGTGGGCGGAAATCTCGTTCGCGTGGTCAAGGTTGATGGTCACGCCTGCTTCGTGCGCGATGGCGGGCAGGTGGAGCATTGTGTTCGTGGAGCAGCCGAGCGCCATGTCAACGGTTTCGGCGTTGTTGAACGCGGCGGGGGTCATGATGTCGCGCGGGCGGATGTTCTTCTCCACCAGCGTCATAATCTGCATCCCGGCGTGCTTGGCGAGGCGCAGACGCGCGGAGTACGGCGCGGGAATCGTGCCGTTGCCCGGAAGCCCCATCCCCAGCGCTTCGGTCAGGCAGTTCATGGAGTTTGCGGTGTACATGCCAGAGCAGCTGCCGCAGGACGGGCAGGCGTTCTCCTCGTAGTTGCGGACGCCGTCGTCATCCAGCGTACCCGCCTTGTATGCGCCGACTGCCTCGAACATGTGGCTCAGGCAGGTGCGGCGACCGTCGGTCAGGTGTCCAGCGAGCATCGGACCGCCCGAAACGAAGATGGTCGGGATGTTCAGCCGCGCCGCCGCCATCAGCAGCCCCGGCACGTTCTTATCGCAGTTGGGAATCATCACCAAACCGTCAAACTGGTGGGCAATCGCCATTGCTTCAGTGGAATCAGCAATCAAATCGCGGGTGACGAGGGAGTACTTCATGCCGACGTGCCCCATGGCGATCCCGTCGCAGACGGCAATCGCGGGGAAGAGAATCGGCGTGCCGCCCGCCGCGCGGACGCCCGCTTTGACGGCTTCGGCGATTTTGTCCAGATTCATATGCCCGGGGACGATTTCATTATAGGAGGAAACGACGCCGATGAGCGGCTTGCGGATTTCCTCATCGGTCAGACCGAGGGCATAGAGCAGCGAGCGGTTGGGGGCGCGTTCCACGCCCTGCTTGATATTTTCGGACAGCAAGGTAATTCCCTCCTGATGCTTATTGCTTCTATTTTCTGATTGGTGATGAAGCGCTTTTGCCGGGTCATGCCCCGGCGGGAGCGGCAGGACAGCAGAAATGTGGATACGCCTGCTTTCTGCTGCCGGGATGTTGGGTACATCAAGTTTGAAACTTGTCTTTCCTAATTGAGTGGTCTTGACCGCGAGTTCCAGAGGGCTTTGCGATCGCCCTCTGGACTCCTTCGCCCTTCGTCCACCATGCGAGTAGATTTGTCATGCAAGTAGGATTGTTGTGCTACTTGGATAAACACGCGGGCAAAGTATGTAGATGCAACCAACTCAATCGCGCGAAAGGGTCAAGGGAGGAACTCCCTTGCGGAGTCCAGAGGCAGAGCCTCTGGTTAGTTGGACGCGTTGTCGAGGTTGGAGTCGTTCTTCCAGAGCATCTGCTCGCGCAGCTGCTTGCCGATGACTTCCATCGGGTGCTTGGCGAGGGCGTCGCGGTGGCTGTTGAAGAAGCAGCGGCCGTTCTTGTTTTCGGCAATCCACTTGCCTGCGAACGTGCCGTCCTGAATGTCGTTCAGCACCGCCTTCATGTTCGCCTTGGTTTGCTCGTAGGGGAGGATGCGCGGGCCGGAGACGTACTCGCCGTATTCCGCGGTGTCGGAAATGGAGTAGTTCATCGCCGCTACGCCGCCCTTGTTGATAAGGTCAACAATCAGCTTCATTTCGTGAATGCACTCGAAGTAGGCGTTTTCGGGCTCGTAGCCGGCTTCCACCAGCGTCTCGAAGCCGCAGCGCATCAGCTCGACGATGCCGCCGCACAGGACAGCCTGTTCGCCGAACAGGTCGGTTTCGGTCTCGTCGTGCATGGTCGTCTCCATGATGCCCGCGCGCGCGCCGCCGATGCCCGCGATGTACGCCAGCGCGGTGTCAAGGCAGTGACCGGACGCATCCTGCTCGACCGCGACCAGACACGGCACGCCCTTGCCCACCACATAGGTGCTGCGGACGGTGTGGCCGGGGCCCTTCGGCGCTGCCATGAACACGTCCACGCCAGCCGGGGGCACAATCTGCTTGTAGCGGATGTTGAAGCCGTGCGCGAAGGCAATCGCCTTGCCCTCGGTCAGGTAGGGGGCAATGTCCTGCTTGTACATGTCCGCCTGACGCTCATCGTTGATGAGAATCATGATGATATCCGCCTTCTGCGCGGCTTCCGGAACGGTCATCACGTCGAAGCCGTCCTTGACTGCCACGGGCCAGCTTTTGCCGCCCTTGCGCAGACCCACGATGACGTCCACGCCGGAATCGCGCAGGTTCAGCGCGTGGGCATGCCCCTGCGAGCCGTAGCCGATGACGGCGACGGTCTTGCCGGTCAGCTTGTTCAGGTCACAATCCTTTTCATAGTACATTTTTGCCATAGTCGTATTCTCCTTTTACTTTGGTCTGTTCGTCAATGGTGAATTGCCCGCGTTCCAGCGCGACCATGCCGGTGCGCACCAGTTCGAGGATTCCAAACTCCCGAAGGAGATTCTGGATGGCTTCAGCCTTGCTCTCATCGCCAATGACAGCAAGGGTCAGCGACGCCACGGAGACGTCGATGATGGAGGCGCGGAAGATGTTGGCAATCTGAATCACTTCGTTGCGCGTTTCGCTCGTGGCGGCGCTGACCTTAATCAGCACAAGCTCACGGCGGATTGCGTGTTCGGCGTTGAGCGTCTTGACGGAGTGAACGCAAATCAGCTTCCGCAGTTGGGAAGAAATGAGGTGCGTCTGATCTTCGCTGGCGAGGATTTCGATGGTGATGCGGGAGATGGCGGGATCGTCGGTCGTGCCGACGGCGAGGGACTCGATGTTGTAGCCCTTGCCGGAGAAAAGGCGCACTACGCGGGAAAGGACGCCCGCCTCGTTATCCACCAGAACGGCGAGGGTTTTGCGTGTCGGGGTGTTCATGGGGCTGCCTCCTTTCGTCAGTTGAGCATAAATTCGGTGATGTGACTGCCGCCGCCGACCATCGGGCGAACCTTCTCGTCGATGTCAATCATGCAGTCGATGATGTAGCCGTGACCGCACTGGAGTGCTTCCTGAATGGCTTCCTCCAGTTCTTGCTGGTTGCGCACGCGCCGACCGGAGAGCCCGTAGGCTTCCGCTAATTTGACGAAATCAGGCGCACGGTCAAGCGTTGTGGCTTCGTAGTGCTTGTCGTAAATCAGCGTCTGCCACTGGCGAACCATGCCCAGCGTGCCGTTGTTGAATACGATGTTGATAATCGGCAGATTGTAATACTGCTCGGTTGCCAGCTCATTGCAGTTCATGCGGAAGCCGCCGTCGCCGGTGATGTGCAGGACGACCTTGTCCGGGTGAGAAACCTGCGCGCCGATGGCAGCGCCCAAGCCGAAGCCCATGGTGCCAAAGCCGCCGGAGGTGAGCAGCTGACCCGGATAATCGAAGTGGAAGTGCTGAATCGCCCACATCTGATGCTGACCGACGTCGGTAGAGACGATGGTATCCTGCGGCGTGAGTTTGGCGAGGGAGAAAAGCACCTGGCTGGGGGTGAGGTGGTCGTCCGCCTCGTCGTACTCCGTCTCCGTTTTGAAGGAGAAAACGTACTGCTTCCAGTCGTCGTGCTTCATGCTCGGCACGCGCTCCAGCAGCAGTTCCAGTACGCGCCGCGCATCGCCGATGATGTGGTGGTCGGTTTGCACGTTCTTGTTGATTTCGCTGCGGTCAATGTCAATTTGGACGATTTTCGCGTTCTGGGCGAAGGTGGCGGGTTTGAGCGCCACACGGTCGGAGAAGCGGCAGCCGACGGCAATCAGCAGGTCGCATGCATCCACCGCCATGTTTGATGCTTGTGAGCCGTGCATACCGATCATGCCTGTCGTCAGCGGATTGCGCCCGCGGAAGCCGCCCGCGCCCATGACCGTGATGGCGACAGGGGAGTCGATGCGGTTTGCAAGCGCCTCGAATTCGTGGTGCGCCCGCGCGCGGACAACGCCGCCGCCGCAGATGAGCAGCGGCTTCTTCGACGCGGCAATCATCTCGACCAGTTTGTCGATGTCGCGGTGGTCGGGTTCGGGCGCCTTGAAATTCTGGCTTGAACGCTTCATCAGCTTGCCCAAACGTCCGGACGTGCCGTGCGCCGAGCGGGGCAGCGGCTCGTAATCCGCTTTCTCCGCTGTCACGTTCTTCGGAATGTCAATCAGCACCGGGCCGGGGCGGCCGCTGCGGGCAATTGCGAAGGCTTCGCGCACCACGTCCGCCAGCTCATCCACCGAGCGCACCAGATAGTTGCACTTCGTAATCGGCATCGTGATGCCGGTGATGTCCACCTCTTGGAAGGAATCCTTGCCCAGCAGGGACGTGCCGACGTTGCAGGTGATGCAGACAATCGGCGAGGAATCCATATACGCCGTGGCAATGCCGGTGACAAGGTTGGTGCAGCCGGGGCCGGATGTGGCGAAGCATACGCCGACGCGCCCAGTCGAACGCGCGTAGCCATCCGCCGCGTGACACGCGCCCTGCTCGTGCGCGGTCAGAATGTGCCTGATGCGCCCGTCACCCTCATAGTTGTACAGCTCGTCGTATACATTCAGAATCGTGCCGCCGGGGTAGCCGAAAATGGTGTCGACACCCTGTTCGACAAGGCATTCCATCAGAATCTTTGCGCCGGTACACTGCATGAAAGAACCTCCTTCGCTGTTTGAACGGCTTCATTGCCGCATAAGATTGATTCAGGTATATAGAAAAGCCTGCCGCCGAGAAGTTTGGCAGCAGGCTTTGCAAGAACTTGTCCATCCATGATGCGGAAATCCCATGCGCCTTTGCAGGGTTCAGGAAAGTCCATCAGCAGGTTTGGCAATACTGGCAAGGCAGTGCGTAACTTTCAGCGCGGAGAGACGGCTTCGTAATCATAAGTCGTACCAGCAGGCTAATCAGCAGCGCAATCAGAACCAGTAGTGCCAATACAGCATTCATGGTAACAAGCTCCATCCTTTCGTTTCGTTCCACCAAAATTGTAGCACAGAAATCGGGTCATGTCAATGTTTTTTCAATGTACTTCCAAATTCGATATTCTTCGTCTGTGAAAAGCTCGAAAAAGCGGGAAAAATCATGCGGTACGGGAATTCTATGAAATCATCAAATAATGATGAAAACAGAACTAAAACTTGTGGAAAATCCATCCGGTTTCCGAAAATATGGCATATGCTGTAAATTCGGATTCATCCGAACAATTTGCGCGGAAAGGGGAAAATCCTACGCCAATATGTCAAGGGAGAGAACACAGACACCGTCTGTTTTCATCGCCCACTTGTCGCCTACACAGAGGCGAACCCCTGTGCAAAAGCACAATTTTGTAGAAAAAGCATATTGACAAATACCCTCATGGGGTATATAATCAACATACCCCGTGAGGGTATCTTGTCACAGGAGGAATCAGTCCATGGATTGCTGCAATCATCAGTGTGAAGCCTGCCATAAGCATAAAGAGCGAACGCCGGAGGAAATGAAAGCCCTCATCAACCGCCTGAACCGCATCGAGGGGCAGGTGCGCGGCATCCGCGGCATGCTGGAAAAGGATGCCTACTGCGTGGACATCCTTGTGCAGGTGGCGGCGGCGAACTCGGCGCTGAACAGCTTTTCCAAAGAGCTGCTGGCACAGCACATCTCCACCTGCGTGGCGGACGACCTGCGCGCGGGCAGCGAGGCAAAGCTGGACGAGCTGGTGAATCTGCTGCCCAAGCTCATGAAATAAGAAGCCCGTTCCCGTGCATACTCAACGTAGGAGTGATATTTTATGGAACAATACAACGTTACCGGCATGAGCTGCGCAGCCTGCTCCGCCCGGGTGGAGAAGGCCGTGAGCAAGGTGCCCGGCGTTGCCAGCTGTTCGGTGAGCCTGCTGACCAACTCCATGGGCGTGGAGGGCACGGCCAGCGAGGCGGCCATCCTCAAAGCCGTGCAGGACGCCGGTTACGGTGCCAGCCTCAAGGGTGCGGCCAGCAACGCTGCCCACAGCACCAGCGCCGATCTGGACCTGTCTCTTATACACATCTGACGCTGCCGACG
>OWIX01001354.1_pt1 | contig 12572 bp, 10 predicted proteins | sample 1732851 | NCBI WGS metagenome assembly OWIX01 (sample SAMN05065761, study PRJEB22554) | human gut metagenome | biome: ENVO:2100002; feature: ENVO:00000062; material: ENVO:00002003 | host: Homo sapiens | place: USA
TTTTTTTCAAGCAGAAGACGGCATACGAGATAGGCTCCGGTCTCGTCGGCTCGGAGATGTGTATAAGAGACAGACGTGAGGATAATTTTCGTCTGCCTGCTGGCGGGCATGCGGGAATCGGAGATCAAAAAGCGGCTTCGGGCGCTTTGAAGGAGGCGGCATGACGGGAAAGATGGCGATTGTCGGAGACGGCGACAGCATTATGGTATTCAAGGCGGCGGGCGTGGCGACGTTTCCCGCCGAAAACGAGAAAAAGGCGCGCGATACCCTGCGCAGGATTGCGAAGGAGTATCAGATTATCTTCCTCACCGAAGAGCTTGCAAGGCCCCTTAGCGAGTTTTTGAAGAGATTCGACGAGGAACCCTATCCCGTCGTTTTGAGCATTCCCTCCAAAAACGGCAGTTCGGGACACGGCGAGGAGCTTTTGAAAAGCGCGATGGAAAGGGCGCTCGGCGTGGATATTTTGTTTAACAGAGAGTAAGAGAGGACACGACACATGGCAGGTAAGACAGTAAAAATTTCCGGACCGCTGATTATAGCCGAAAACATGGCGGACGCGAAAATGTACGACGTCGTCCGGGTTTCGGAAAAGGGACTCATCGGCGAGATCATCGAGCTTCGCGGCGACAAGGCGTCCATTCAGGTCTATGAGGAAACTTCGGGCCTGGGGCCGGGCGAGGAAGTGTATTCCACGGGGGAGCCGCTTTCCGCGGAGCTTGCCCCCGGGCTGATTACGGGTATTTTCGACGGGATACAGCGGCCTTTGACCGCGCTCTATTTCAAATACGGCGACCGCATTTCCAGGGGCGTTTCCGTCAATAACCTCGACCGCGAAAAGAAATGGCACTTTATCCCCAAAGTCAAGGCGGGCGATACGGTTTCCGAAGGGGACGTTTTGGGCGTCGTCTGGGAGACCGAAATCGTCGAGCACAGGATTATGGTCCCCAACGGCATGAAGGGAAAAATCGTTTCCGCAAAAGAGGGCGACTACACGATCGAGGAGACCGTGGCGGTGCTCGAGACGGAAAAGGGGGATATGCCCGTCTGCATGCTGCGCAAATGGCCGGTGAGAAAGGGGCGGCCTTATCGCGAAAAAATGTCTCCCTCCAAGCCCATGGTGACGGGACAGCGGGTAATCGACACGCTGTTCCCCATCGCAAAGGGCGGCGTTGCGGCGGTGCCCGGACCGTTCGGTAGCGGAAAGACGGTGGTGCAGCACCAGCTGGCGAAATGGGCTGACGCGGACATTATCGTCTATGTGGGCTGCGGCGAGCGCGGCAACGAGATGACGGACGTTTTGAACGAATTTCCCGAGCTTAAGGACCCCAAGACGGGCGAGCCTTTGATGAAGCGCACGGTGCTGATCGCCAATACCTCGGATATGCCCGTGGCGGCGCGCGAGGCGTCTATTTATACGGGCATTACGATTGCGGAATATTTCCGCGATATGGGCTATAACGTGGCGATTATGGCGGACTCCACCTCCCGTTGGGCGGAGGCGTTGCGCGAAATGAGCGGCCGTCTCGAGGAAATGCCCGGCGACGAGGGCTATCCCGCCTATCTATCCAGCCGCCTGGCGGAATTTTACGAGCGCGCGGGTATCGTCAAGCTGCTGGGCGCGGGGGACAGGAGGGGTTCCGTCAGCGCGATCGGCGCGGTTTCCCCGCCGGGCGGAGATTTGAGCGAACCCGTTTCGCAGGCTACCTTGCGCATCGTCAAGGTATTTTGGGGGCTGAGCGCGTCGCTCGCCTATAAGCGGCATTTCCCCGCGATCGACTGGCTGATCAGCTATTCGCTTTACGCGGACAGAATGAAGGAATGGTACGACGAAAACGTGGGCCGTGATTTCTTCAGATATCGCCAGTTTGTCATGACGATTTTGCAGGAGGAAGCGGCTCTGGACGAAATCGTGCGGCTCGTCGGCATGGACGCCCTCTCCTCGAAGGACAGACTGACCATGGAGACGGCGAAGATTATCCGCGAGGACTATCTGCATCAGAACGCTTTCCACGAGGTGGATACCTATACCTCCATGAACAAGCAGTTTTTGATGCTGAAGCTCATTTACGAATTCAACCGCCTCGCGGGAGAGGCGATTGCGAATTACGCCGATCTCGACGATATTCTGGCCTGCTCGTGCAAGGAAATGATCGGGCGGGCGAAGTATATCCCCGAGGAAAATATGTCCGCGTTCGACGAGATATTCAAAACCATGAACGGCGAGCTGAAGGCGCTTGCGCAGGGAGGCAACGACGATGTTTAAGGAATATAAGACGATCCGCGAAGTGGTCGGCCCCCTGATGCTGGTAGAAGGCGTCGAGGGCGTCAAGTATAACGAGCTGGTGGATATCGTCAACTCAAACGGCGAGATCCGCCGCGGCAAGGTGCTGGAAATCAACCGCGACAAAGCGGTGGTGCAGCTGTTTGAAAACTCGCAGGGGCTTCAGATTTCGGGCTCGAAGGCGAGATTTCTGGGGCACAGCCAGGAGCTGGCGGTGTCGCAGGATATGCTGGGCAGGGTGTTCGACGGCATGGGCAATCCCCGCGACGGCGGCGCGCCCGTCATTCCCGAAAAGAAAATGGACATCAACGGCGAGCCGATCAATCCCGCCGCCCGCGATTATCCCAACGAGTTTATTCAGACGGGCATTTCCGCGATAGACGGACTCAATACGCTGGTCCGCGGACAAAAACTGCCCGTGTTTTCCATGAGCGGCCTGCCGCACGCGGAACTTGCGGCGCAGATCGCCCGCCAGGCGAAGGTGAGGAGCGGCGACTGCAAATTCGCCGTCGTATTCGCCGCCATCGGCATTACCTTCGAGGAAGCGCAGTTCTTCGTGGACGATTTCAAAAAGACGGGCGCCATCGAGAGGACGGTGCTGTTTACTAACCTCGCCGACGACCCCGCCGTAGAGCGTATCGCCACGCCGCGCATGGCGCTGACCTGCGCGGAATATCTGGCGTTTGAGTGCGGTATGCACGTGCTCGTCATCATGACGGACATCACCAACTACGCGGAAGCGCTGCGCGAGGTGTCGGCGGCGCGCCGCGAGGTGCCCGGCCGCCGCGGCTATCCCGGCTATCTCTATACCGACCTCGCTTCGCTGTACGAGCGCGCGGGACGTATCCGCGGCCGCGAGGGATCGATCACGCAGATACCCATTCTCACCATGCCCGAGGACGATAAGACGCACCCCATACCCGACCTTACGGGGTATATCACGGAAGGACAGATTATCCTGTCGCGCGACCTCTATAAAAAGGGCGTCAATCCGCCCGTGGACGTCCTGCCCTCCCTCTCCCGTCTCAAGGACAAGGGGATCGGCCGCGGCAAGACGCGGGAGGATCATGCGGACACCATGAATCAGCTGTTTGCCGCGTACGCGCGGGGCAAGGAATGCAAGGAGCTTTCCGCAATTTTGGGCGAGGCGGCGCTGTCGGATACCGATAAGCTGTACGCGCGGTTCGCCGAGGAATTTGAAAAGGAATACGTCAATCAGGGTTTCGAGGCGGACAGAACGATCGAGGAAACGCTCGATTTGGGCTGGAAGCTGCTTAAAATTCTGCCCAGAAGCGAATTGAAGCGTATCCGCTCCGAATATATCGAAAAATATATGACCGCAGAGGACGGAGACGATGGCGAGGCTTAACGTAAATCCCACCCGCATGGAGCTGAAAAAGCTGAAGGCGCGCTTGTCCACCGCCGTCAGGGGACATAAGCTCCTCAAGGACAAATCGGACGAGATGGTGCGCCGCTTCACGGTGATCATCAGAGAGGACAAACGGCTTCGGGAGGAGGTGGAGCAGGAGCTTTCCCTCACGCTGAAGCAGTTTTCCGTCGCCCGTTCGGTGACGCCCGCCTATCGCGCGGAGACGGCTTTTTCCATGCCCTCTATGGCCGTAAACGTGGAGTGCGGGACGGAAAGCATCATGGGCGTGGAGGTGCCGAAGGTGGGGCTCGTCAAGGAAAAACGTTCGGACGGACTGCCTTACGCCTACGTGGAAATCACCAGCGAAGCGGATTATTCCGTGGGAATGGTGTCCGCGCTGCTTCCGAAAATGGTGTTGCTGGCGCAGACGGAAAAGGCGGTGCGCATGCTGGCCGACGAGATCGAGCGCAACAAACGCCGCGTCAACGCTTTGGAATACGTCATGATTCCGCAACTGGAAGAAACGATTAAGTATATCAAGGACAAACTCGACGAAAACGAGCGAGCCGCAGTGGTGCGGTTGATGAAAGTGAAGAGCAAGGCTTAAACGAAAAAATGAAAAAACGGAATTCCGCAGGAAGCGGAGTTCCGTTTTCGGTTATAGGAGAAGTCAGCCGCGTCGGACGCCGAGAATATGTATGCCCCGTACCCGCTGATAGGAATAGGAGGACAACGGACGGTTGTAGGCGTCGAACGTATGGGCTGCCACGAGGATTTTTCCGCGAGAAAAGCCGCACACGAAGGGCGTGTGATAAAAGTCGCCCGTCTCGCTGCCCAGCTGGACAAAATCGCCTATTTCCAGCTCGTCGAGCGGCGCTTCTTCGCCGAAAGGCCCCGTGCCCTCGTTTTCCGTCAGAAAACGGAAAAAATATTCGACGCCCGTCCAGGAGGCGGTTCGGTCGTTGGCCGTCTTATAAAACCAGCCCGTGACGGGGGTAAAGTTCATGACCCCGCTGCCCGCGTACAGGCATTGGGAAGCATAATTGGTACAGTCTCCGCCCAATTTATCGAAATTGTAATAAGCGGGATTGCGTCCGAACGCCCATTTTTTTGCATAGGCCGCCGCGGCGGCTCGATTATAGATAAGAGTTGCCATACCTTCAGTATATGACCGCACGGAAAAATGCGCGCCTCGGGACGAGCAAAATAAGTCGCTTTTGTGATAAATGAGTTGTTTTGACGAAATTTGGTTTTTGCGGCGAAAATTCCGTTGACTTGTATGAATCAATCGAATATAATTATCTCACACTAAAAGATAAATTCGGGTATAATGATATGATAAGCGATTCGCAGGTAAACGAGCTGTTTATTTTGCTGGGTAAAATAATACATCGCAACTTCCGAAGGCGGGAGGCGGGCGTGACGGTGGGCGAAGGCGCTCTCCTCGCCTGTCTGATCGACAAAGGGAGCCTTACGGTGGGCGAGCTGTGTGAAATTGCGGGGTTCGGGTCGGGAAGGATAGCGAATCTTCTCAAGGCAACCGAGGCGAAGGGATACGTCGTGCGGCGCCGCGACGAGGAGGACGGCAGAAAGGTATGGGTGACGATCACGGACGCGGGCCGAGAAGAAGGCGTACGCCGAAAAGAGGAGATCGTTTCGCGGTGTAAGGAAGTGCTGGAGCGTTTGGGCGAGGAAGATACGGAAAACATTCTGCGTATCCTGCGCAAGCTGATCGATTTCGGACTGTAAAAGGCAAACTTTAAGAACGGAGGAAGCAATGTTCAAATTATACAAAAAGCTGAGGCCGATAGACTGGGTACTGCTGATCGTACTCGTCGGGCTGACGGTGCTGCAGGTCTATTGCACGATGCTGCTCGTCGATTATACGAAAGACATCATTCAGTCGATTACCCTGCTCGATTATTTCAACCACCCCGAAAAGCTGGACGAAGCGGGGGCGTTGGCCGCATTGATCGGCTCGCTGGGCGGCTGGGGGAACGTGACGGCCGAAGCCCTTGCGGCTGCGGGAGTGGAAGGCTCGAAGGCAGGGGAGCTTATGAAGATCGCTTCCGCTTCGACGGGGGATATCTGGCGCAGCGGCGGCCTGATGCTGGCGGTGGCGCTCGGCAGCGCGGCGGCGCAATGCGCAGTGGGACTGATAGCCTCTTACGTTTCGGCGGGGCTTTCGACGAATATTCGCTCCGCAGTATATAAAAAGGTGGATTCTTTCTCCGCGTCGGAAGTGGATAAATTCTCCACGCCGTCCTTGATTACGCGCACGACCAACGATGTCCAGCAGGTGCAGATAGCCAACATCATGATGCTGCGAATGGTTGTCGCCGCGCCCATTACGGCCGTTTGGGCGATATGCAAAATTCGCGCCACGAGCATGAAGCTCACCTGGGCGACGATCGTCGCGGTAGTGCTGACGCTGGCGTGTATCACGGCGATCATGATCGTCGTCATGCCCAAGTTCAAAAGCATGCAGAAGCTGACCGACAAGCTCAACGGCGTCTCGCGCGAAAATCTTACGGGCATCCGCGTCGTGCGCGCTTACAACGCCGAAGGCTATCAGGAAGAAAAGTTTGAGAAAGCAAACGTTGCGATTACGAAAACGCAGTTGTTTACGGGCCGCGTCATGGCGTTGATGTCCCCGATCATGACGCTGATCATGAACGGCATTTCTCTGGCTCTGTATTGGATCGGCGCCTCGCTCATCAATAAGGGGGCAACCGATTTCCCGACGATTTCTTCCTTTATGATGCTGGCTTCGCAGATTATCATGGCGTTTATGATGTTGATGATGATGTTTGTGCTTTTGCCCCGGGCGCAGGTCTCCGCCGAGCGTATCAATCGGGTGCTGGGTACCGAAGTGTCCGTGAAAGATCCCGAAACGGACGCGGAGCGCACGGAAACGGGCACGGTGGAATTCAAAAACGTTACGTTCCGCTATCCCGACTCCGACGAGGCGGTGATAAAAAATATCAGCTTCAGGGTAAACAAGGGAGATACCGTGGCGTTTATCGGGTCCACGGGCAGCGGTAAATCGACGCTGATTAATCTCGTGCCCCGTTTCTTCGACGTCACGGAAGGACAAATACTCATCGACGGCGTAGATGTGCGGGAGATCAAACAAAAGACGCTTCGGCACATCATCGGCTACGTCCCGCAAAAGGGCGTGCTGTTTACGGGCACCGTCAAGGAGAACATCGCGTTCGGCAATCCCGCGCTTTCCGACGAGGAGATCGTCGCGGCGGCAAAGGTGGCGGAGGCGGACGATTTTGTGTCGCGGATGGAAAAGGGCTACGAGTCGGATATCTCCCAAGGCGGTAAAAACGTTTCGGGCGGACAGAAGCAGAGGCTTTCCATCGCGCGCGCCGTCGCCATGAAACCCGAAATTTTTATTTTCGACGACAGCTTTTCCGCTCTCGATTACAAGACGGACAAAAAGGTGCGCGAAAACCTCAGGGAAGCCGCCGCAGGCACGACGAAGCTGATCGTCGCGCAGCGTATCGGCACGATCATGGACGCGGATAAAATCGTCGTTTTAGACAGCGGGGACGCCGTGGGCGTAGGTACTCATAAAGAGCTGCTGGAGACCTGTCCCGTCTATCGGGAGATCGCCCTTTCCCAGCTTTCGAAGGAGGAGCTCGGCTTATGAAACACAATCGTATGATGCCCGCCGAAACAATGTCCAAGGAAGAACGGTCGAAAAATTACAAGCACCTCCTCAAAGCGATGTCCCCGTATTACGGACAGATTGCCCTGTCGGCGGTATTTATCGTCGTTTCCACCGTTCTTGCGGTGCTGGCGCCGCAGTGGCTCTCCAAGCTCACCGACGAAATCATGGATCATGCGGCCACGCAGTCGATTGATCTGAAGCGGATTATGAATATCGCGATCGTGCTTATTGTGTTTTACGCTTCGAACGCGATTCTCAATTATCTCTCCAACTTCATCATGACGACGATTACGCAGAAATACACCAAGAAGGTACGCGGACAGATTTCCCGCAAGATCAACCGTATCCCGCTGAAATATTACGACTCGCATCAGTACGGCGATACGCTGTCCGTCATCACCAACGACGTCGATACCGTCGGTTCGTCCATACAGCAGGCCGCGTCCATGTTCATTTCCTCGATATGCCTTTTGACGGGCGTTTTGATTGCGATGTTTGTTACCTGCTGGCAGATGGCGCTGACCACACTTTTGATTGTTCCGCTCATGATGATCATGCTCGTCATTCTGACAAAATTCGCTATGCCGCAGTTCAGAAAGCGTCAGCAGTATCTCGGCGAGCTGGAGGGCAAGGTGGAGGAGAACTTTACGGGGCAGACGGTGATTAAGGCCTTCGACGCAGGCGAAAGAAAGGGCGCGGAATTTGAAACCGCAAATAAAAATATGAAAGGCGCGATGTTCAAGGCTCAGGCGATTTCGGGCGTTATGCAGCCCCTGATGAGCTTCGTCTCGTATTTCGCCTACGCGGCGGTCTGCGTCGTCGGCGGCCTGCTGATGAACGCGGGAGATATCGTCACTTACGGCACGATTACCGCATTCCTCGTGTATGTAAACCTTTTCCAAAGCCCCATGAGCCAGATGGCGCAGGCGATGAACAGCCTGCAGATGGCGGCGGCCTCCGCAGGACGGGTCTATGAATTCCTCGGCGAAGAGGAGCTTTACGACGAGAGCGGCAAAACCCGTAAATTGCTGGGCGCGGACGGCCGGGAGCATATCCGCGGAGAAGTGGAATTCAAAAACGTTCATTTCGGATATACGCCCGAAAAAATTATTATTCCCGATTTTTCGGCTAAAGTAAAGCCGGGCATGAAAGTGGCGATCGTCGGTCCGACGGGCGCGGGAAAAACCACGATCGTCAACCTGCTGATGCGCTTTTACGAGGTTTCGGGCGGCGATATCACCATCGACGGCGTTTCGATCAAGGATATGCCCCGCGAGGAAGTACACGACATCTTCGGCATGGTGCTGCAGGATACCTGGATGTTTGAGGGTACCATGCGTGAAAATATTCTGTTTTCCAAAACGGGCGTTTCCGACGAGCGGCTGAAGGAAATCTGCAAAGAGGCGGGCATCTGGCACTATGTGCGCACTCTGCCGGGCGGCCTCGATTACGTGCTGGAAAACGAAGCGAGCGTCTCGGGCGGACAGAAACAGCTGATTACCATTGCGAGAGCCATGGCCGAAAACGCGCCGCTACTCATTCTCGACGAGGCCACCAGCAACGTGGATACGCGCACGGAGGAGCTTATTCAAAAGAGTATGGATAAACTTGCGGAGGGCAGGACGAGTTTCGTCATCGCGCACCGCCTTTCCACGATAAAGAACGCCGATCTGATCCTCGTCATGAAGGACGGCAACATTATCGAGCAGGGCACGCACGACGAACTGATCGAACGGAACGGTTTTTATGCGGGGCTGTACAATTCGCAGTTTGCGGGCGAATAACCGAATATCGGAAAAGGATTTCCTTTGCGGGGAATCCTTTTTTGTAAAACCCTGCGTAATCTACGGAAAACGAAACATACTGACGGTATGAAAAAGCTTTTTTGCGTGTCGGCGCTGCTTGCGGCGGTATGGATAGGCTCTGCGGCGGGGGCGGGACTTTGCGCCCGCGCCTATGAAGTTGAACGGACGGTGATTTCCGAAAAAACGGCCGTGATAGACGGCAAGCCCGTCGAGGTGCGGCTCAGCGGCGTCGGAAAAACCTATATTACGGAGATAAGGCTGGACGTTTTACAGGGGGGAAAACCTGTCTGTTCGATTGTTCCGCCCAATGATTTCGGCTTCGATCCGTTTATTGGATTTTACGAGTTTTCAAAGGGCGAGCCCTTCCTTTTCTATTCCGCGCAGTCGGGCGGGAGCGGCGGCTACGGCTTTTATAACGTCTATCGGCTGACGGGCGAAAAATGCCGGCAGGTATATGACCAGGCGCAGGACTCCGCGAAAAACCGTTTTGCGGGAGAATTTATCGACGGCTGCAAAATGGTTTTGCAAAACCTCAATGAAAAAAACAGCCTGACGGTGGATGTCGGATATATGGCGTCCGAATTTTTGAAGCTGATATTTCCCGCCGATTGCCGTCCCGCAAAGCAGGAGATAAACATCAACGATATTTCGATTGTGTTTCCCTATTTCAATTCCGCCATGGGGGTTTATCAACTGAGTACCTATCGCTCGGTGACGGCCGTCGCGGAGGTCAATCGTCTGGGATATATTTCCCAGAATTTAGAGCTTGCCGAAGGTGGTTTCACGCCGTATTTTACAAATTTTTTAATCGGCTTCTGACGTTTGGACGCCCGAGACCCGCAGGGGATTGTAACCCCCGCGGGCCTTTTTTTCATAATATATGATACAACGACTATAAAACGAATACCGCCGTGCGCTTCGGTTGTTGACGGAACGTTAAGCGGTATTTTTTTATCCGAGGTTAAAATATGCCTATTATAGAAAGATTCTCAACCATCAAAAACGGGGGAATCGTCTTTACGGGAAACACCTTGGGCTTAAGCAAAGCGGCCAACGCGACCTCTCCGGGGACCCTCGGGTCCATCGGAGCGTTTGTCAGCTTGAATAATGCCCTGCAGGTGTCCTCATTTCCTCCCGGGACGACCCTGGACTATACGCAGAACGGTTCCGCCGCCGTGCTCACGCTTCCCGCGGGAAGCACGGTGCTGTACGCGGAGCTCGTCTGGGGCGGGTTGTTCCGTTCTACGGCCAATAACATTTCTTCCTTGCTGGATAACGCCGTAAGGTTTACCACTCCGCTCGGAAGCAACGATATTGCGCCCGATCCTTCGACAAAACAAAATTTTAATATAACCGAAGACGGCGGGACGGTCGGCTTTTACGTCCGGAGCGCCGACGTGACAACGCTGGTGAAAAACGCGATGTCGGGTACCTATTCGACCGGCAGGGTGCCCGCGCTGATCGAGGCGCTCGACGCACGCACTTTAGAGACCAACCATGCGGGCTGGACGCTTGCGATCGTATATGAAAATCCGTCCCTGCCCCTGCGCGATCTCACGCTGTGGTGCGGCGGCGTGGTCGTTTCTCCTTCCGCGGGAAGCGCGGACATCACGCTGACCGATTTTATCACGCCCGACCTTCTTCCCATCACGGGAAGGCTGTTCGTCTCCGCGCAGGAGGGCGACGCCGTCCTCGAAGGGGACAGAATGCTGTTCGGCAGAGACGCTGCCTCCCTTGCGCCTATCTCCGGGCCGAACAATCCTGAAGATAACTTTTTTGCGTCCCAGATCAACGATCAAAACGGCGTGCTCGATACGTCGGGCACGTTCGGCACCAGAAACGCAAACGCCGCGGCGGGAACCAATACTTCGGGCTGCCGACAGGGCTGGGATATCACGGCGATCGACGTCTCCGCCCGGCTTTCCGTAGGGCAGACGACCGCCGCAGTGCGTTTCGAAACGGACGGGGATCTCTACGTTCCCAACTGCCTCGGATTGCAGATAGACAGCAAGGGCGCGGTTTTGCAGGTGCAAAAGAGCGTGGATAAAGCTTCTGCCGAGATCGGAGAACCCATCAATTATACGGTAGTTGTCACCAATAACGGCTCTATACGTGCAGAGACGGTTGCGCTGTACGATCTGCTTCCCAACGAGACGACGCTGATCCCCGGTTCCGTCACGATAGACGGTACGCCTTACGGCGGAACGCTTCCCGTCACGTTCGGGCCGCTGGAGGCGGGCGCTTCGGCAACCGTTAAATTTTCGGTGACGGCAAACGCCATTCCCGCTCAAAATCCCGTTTTTAACGTCGCGCAGGCGGTATATACCTTTATTCCCTTCCCCGGGCATACCGTCACCGATGTTTCCACCTCGAATTACACCTACTGCTATATCATTCACGTGGAGGTGAGGCCCGTTAAAAGCGTCGATAAGGGGGTCGCCGTTTCGGGCGAGGAACTGCTTTATACGACGGAAATCACAAATGTCGGTTCGCTGCCCATTTCCGACGTTTACTTTACAGACCCGATTCCCGTCGGAACGACGTTTGTGAACGGTTCCGTCACCGTAAACGGCGCTTCCGTCCCCGCGGCCGATCCCGCGCTCGGCTTTCCGCTGCCCAATATTCTGCCCGGGCAGAGCGTTACCGTAACATTCCGCGTTACGGTTGACTGACCCCCAATCAATTTAAGGAGAGATAATTATCATGATAGTGACCAACCAATCCAACGTAAAATACAGTTATACCATTCCCGGCGAGCCTACGCAAAGCGGAGAGGAATACAGTAATCCCGTCGATACGGAAATCCTTTCCAGTGCGATTTCAAAGGTAAAAACCTCCGATCGAACCACTATCGGCGAAGGCGAAACCGCCCGTCAGACCGTGGTGATTACCAATAATTCGGGCGTGGCTTTGCAAAACGTGACGTTTAAGGACGTCATGACCGACGGTGCAACCTACGTTTCCGGAAGCGTCGAGGTGAACGGCGTCTCGCAGCCCTCTTACGATCTCATAACGGGATTTCCGCTTCCCGATATTCCCGCGGGCGGCAGCGTTTCCGTATCCTATACGATTATTGCCGACAATCCGTTAACGACGACTCCCGTCACAAACTACGCGACGATTACCTATACCGTCAACGATCCCAACCGCGGCCCCGTCACCTATTCCGAGAATACCAACGACGTTTCTATCGACGTGGTTTCCGTGCGCATGACCAATGTGAAGAGCGTGGATAAGGGCGTCGCCGTTTCGGGTGAGACGCTGCATTACACCTCCGTTATTACCAATGCGGGAACCGTCGATAAGACGGATATCACGTTTATCGATCCTATCCCCGCAGGGACGACGTTTGTGCCCGGCAGCGTAAGGATAAACGGAACTGTTTATCCCGCTTATAACTGTCTCTTATACACATCTCCGAGCCCACGAGACCGG
>OWIX01001380.1_pt1 | contig 12429 bp, 10 predicted proteins | sample 1732851 | NCBI WGS metagenome assembly OWIX01 (sample SAMN05065761, study PRJEB22554) | human gut metagenome | biome: ENVO:2100002; feature: ENVO:00000062; material: ENVO:00002003 | host: Homo sapiens | place: USA
TGGTCATTAGTTTGCTGGCCGCCTGCTTCTCGACCGAGATGCCGTTCTGCACCACTTCGGCAGGAAGGCGCGCCTCGGCCTTCTTCAGCCGGTTCTGGATATCCACGGCTGCCAGGTCGGGATCCGTCGAAATGTCGAAGGTCACCGTGGCGGAGAAACCGCCCGAGTTGGAGCTCGACGACTCCATGTAGATCATGCCGGGAGTACCGTTCAGCTCCTGCTCGATGGGCGTAGCCACAGCCTGCGTCACGGTCTGCGCATCGGCACCTGGGTACGACGCCGAGATACGCACTACGGGAGGTACGATCTGGGGATACTGGTCGACGGGCAACAGTGCCAGGCCGATGAAACCCACGATCACGATGATGATGGACAGCACCGTCGAGAAGACGGGCCTGTCGATAAAGAAGTCCGCTTTCATAGGCTACTGTTGTTTTTCGGCCTCCTCATCGCGGCGCGGAGCGACCGGTTCGACTTTCATGCCGTGCTGGAGTTTATGGTAGCCCTCGACGACGATATCCTCGCCCCGCACCAGGCCGCGTTCGACGACGATGTTGTTGCCCCATTCGGGGCCCGTCTCGACAAAACGCTTCTCGACGATGCTGTCGGGGCGCACCACGTAGATGTAGGCGCCGCCCTTCTCGATCTCGATAGCCTTCGACGGCACGACAACGGCATCCTCACGCACGTCGAGCAGCAGCCGCACCTTGGTGAACTGCCCCGGCAGCAGGATGTGGTCAGGGTTGGCCATCTCGGCTCGCACGGAGAAGGTACCCGTCTGCGGATCGACCTGCGGGTCAGCGAAATCGACCAGGCCGCGGTAGGGGTATTCCGAACCGTCGGCCAGGGTCACGGTGATGTAGGGATCCCACTTGCGGGTAGAATCGCGGTGCCCGAGGTTGACGTTGCGCGCCTTGCTGCGCAGGTAGTCGAGGGCCGTCATGCTGAAATCGACACGCACGGTATCGCTCTTCACGACCGTGGCGAGCAGCGATTTGCCGCTCGGCCCCACGAGCGTACCGATGTCGGCGTTGCGTTCGGAGATATAACCCGCAATAGGCGACTGCACGGAGGTATAGCCCAGGGTCATCTGCGCCTGCGTGAGGTCGGCCTCGCCGACGGCCACGTCGGCCACGGCACTCTCGTAAGCCGCCGTGGCATTGTCGAGTTCGAGCTGGCTGGCGGCACTCTGTTCGAAGAGCGGACGGATACGGTCGAGGTCGCGCTTGGCTTTCAGCGCCTGCGCCCGGGCCTTGTTCAGCTGCGCCTTGGCCTTGTCCACGCGCGCACGGTAGACCCGGGGGTCGATCACGAAGAGGGTTTGTCCCTTCCTGATGTAGGTACCTTCGGCGAAGAGCATCTTTTCGAGGTAGCCCTCGACGCGGGCGCGGATTTCGACGAACTGCTGGGCGCGGATGCGGCCCACGTAATCGCCGTAAATATTGACGTCTTCCGTCTCAACGGGTTCGACGGCCACGACCGGAAGCGTGACCGATGCAGGCCGCGGCCGGAGCAGCACCACAAGCAGTACGCCCGCGACGATCGCGGCGCAGGCTATCGCAATCCACTGCCTGCGGCTCAGCTTCACACGGACACGGGCCGCACGCGAAGCTGCCTTCTTCACGCCGGCCAGATTCAGGTTCTGCAAATCGGGTTTCAACTTATCAAATTTCATAGAGTGTTTATAAAATGAGGGTACAGAGCAATCGTTCAATCCTTGCGCCAAGATGCACCCGTATGTTTAAAACATTTATTAGCAGCAAAATACCGTCCAAATGCGGCTCAAAGATATGCAAAATTGTGTAGAATTATTCCACACGGCTGTGGAATAATTCCACAACGCCCGACCCGGAGAGCGGCCCGAAAATCCCTGCGCAGAGGCCCTGCCGGGCACATTCCGGCCGCGGCGGAACTTCGGCCGCACCTCCGGCGACAAAAAAAAGGACCCGCCGGGGGTCCTTTCAGATTACATTTCGGGAGGAAGAGACTGCCGCAGCAGCCCTTTTCACGGCTTACCGACGGGTTCGAACCAGACTGCCGTCATCGGCTACACGGAGGGTCTTTGACGTCTCCCGAAGGCTCCCCCCCCCTCACGGTGCTCCCGATCCTCTGGGAGCCGGAGTCCGATGGGATGGGCGAAGATAAAGCGGGCGCCGCCCGTATAGGTCGGATCGACCCAGATGCGGCCGCCGAAGATCATGGCGATCTGACGGCAGATGGCCAGTCCCAGTCCGGTACCCTTCTTCTTGTTGCCGTCGAGTTTCTCGAAGCGGTTGAAGATCATCTCCTGCTTGTCGAGCGGAATGCCGGGACCGGTGTCGGTCACCGAGAAGAGCACCTCGTTTTGTTCGGGACAGATCTCCACCCCGAGTACGATGCTGCCTTCGGAGGTGAACTTGGCCGCATTGGTCAGCAGGTTGATAAGTATCTGCGACAGGCGGTGGACGTCGGTAGTGAGCATGTACGAATCGACGGCGCATTCGAGACGCCCCTCGACCCCCGGCTGACAGGTATGGGCCGTGGTCATGAGGATATGCTGACAAATCTGCACGATCTCCTCCGCAGAGTAGTTGAACCTGATCTTGCCGCATTCGAGCGACGAGATATCGAGGATGTCGTTCAGCAGCGTCAACAGCATTTCGGAATTGTTGACCACGATGGCGCAGTATTCGGCGCGCTCCTCCTGCGAGAGTTCCTCGCCCTGCATGAGCGACGAGAAGCCGACGATGGCGTTCAGCGGAGTACGTATCTCATGGCTCATATTGGCCAGAAAGGCCGATTTGAGCATATCGGACTCCTCGGCTTTCTCGCGGGCGATCACCAGCTGGCCTTCGCGCTCTTCGAGCGTGCGCTTCAGACGCCGCGTACGCAGGAACAGGAAGGCCACGAAGATCAGCAGCAGCACCAACAGTACGATTCCGACCACGAGCAGCTCGATATAGTGCGAATATTTCGAGAGTTTGGCAGCCACCGTATCCTCGATAACGCTGCCTTTCGGCAAAGCGTACTCGGCGATCTTCAGCTCCTTGAGCTTGCGCGAGTCGAAGACGTACCCGCCGTCCGAAAGATGGAAATGCGCACCCTCCATGCTGCCGGTCTTATAATACTCCTTGATCTGGGCCGCGATGACGTTGGCGCCGTTCTCGTAGTTGGGGACGAAACCGCCCACGGCCACGTCGCCGATGCCCGTCTGGGTGATCGAGAAGACCGGGAGACGGGGATTGAGCTGCACCAGATCGTTGAGCGAACGCTGCATGAGGTATTCGCCGTCGCTGCCCACGCGCCACGTGCCGAGCATCACGGCCGACCGGGGCGGAAGCGACGCATAGGCCGCATGCGAAGCCTCGTCGCCGTCACGGCTGTCCACCAGCACCAGATTCAGGTCGGGATAATTCTCCATCTCCTCACGCACGAGCGCCTGCAGCGAGATGCCGCCGTAGGTGTTGTCCGAAATAAAGGCGATGTTCTCGACTTCGGGATAGAGCGTACGGATCAGCTCGATGTTGCGGCGCACGTCGTATTTGTTGAGCAGGCCGCCCACGTTGTGCAGGCTGTCCACCATATTCATATAGTTGATCGACGGGGGCATCCAGACGCCGGTGCTGTCGGCCGGCGGCGGCAGCACGATGCCGTTCGAGCTGACAAAGCAGCTGAAGCACATCACCTCCTTGGGAATGCGTCCCAGCGAGACGAACGACGCCCACGCCTCCTGCCCCAGCAGCACGATGGCCCGCAGGCCCCCTTTGGATTCGTAACGGGTTATCAGGTTGTCGGTCTGCGAAATCCAGAGGGGCGCGTCGTTGATGCTCTTGCATTCGAGCGTCTCGACGTAAATATCGCACGGCACGCCCGACGCCACGACCTGACGCTCGAATTCCGTGATGAAACTCGACATGCGGCGCGTGTCGGGATTGTAGGACGAAATGATCAGAATGCTCTCCCGTCCGCGGGCCTCCTCGGCCCGAAGCAGCGAGGGCAGCAGAATGCAGCAACTCAGGAGCAGCAGCGTCCAGTGTTTTATCGCTCGATTACCGGTCATAGTTTTTTCTTTTACCGCGAAAGCAGCGAAGCGATACGGCTGCGAAGCTCGTCCGCGCGCAGCGGCTTAGCAAGGCATTCGTTGAATCCGGCCTGAAACATACGCTGACGATCGGTTTCGAAAGCATAGGCCGTAAGTGCGATGACGGGAATGTCGGGAGCACGCTCGCGGATAAGCCGCAGCGCGTCATAACCGTCCATGACGGGCATGTTGATATCCATCAATACCAGATCGGGGTGTACTTCGGCGAACATATCGACGGCCTGCCGGCCGTCCCATGCATGCACCAGTTCGTAATCACGACGCAGCAGCACTTCTACCAGTTTGAAATTACTCGGATTATCCTCGGCAACGAGTAACCGGGGACGGCCGTCGTCGGAATTTACGCATTCGTTACACTCCATCGCTTCATCGGTTTAACAAAACCGTCCGGATGCGGAAAGTCCGGACAATTGCACAAAACTACCATTTTTTTTGATTAACACCATAGTATTTCCGGAAAAAATTAATATCATCGCAGTCCGGGAGCATGGAAATCCGGGCGTTTTTGCGTTATAAATTACCTCAAAAGTTCATAATGACAAATATTTTTCCGATATTTGCAACGGGAAAAAAGTGACTCATAGCGAATATTTACTACATTTACTGTCGAAACTCAGGCCAGACCCTCCGCAGGCGGCCCGCATGCCCCCTGCGGCACGCACCGGAAGCGGAGAGACATAGCTGCGACACACCCACGGCAACGAACGAACCGACATGAACAAGAAACAAATACTGATCGTAGACGACAAGGAGCAGATCGCCAAAATTCTTTACGCATACCTCCAAGCGGATTACGACTGCCATTACGTGCAGAATCCGCTGCACGCCATCAAACGGCTGCTCGCCGGCCACATGCCGGACCTGATCATCTCGGACATCCGCATGCCCGAAATGCGCGGCGACGAATTTCTGGAATACCTCAAACACAACGAATTGTTCAAGCAGATCCCGGTCGTGATGCTTTCGAGCGAGGACAGCACCTCGGAACGCATCCGCCTGCTGGAAGAGGGCGCGGAGGACTACATCGTCAAACCGTTCAACCCGCAGGAGCTCAAAATACGCATTAAAAAGATTCTCGATTGAAATACCCCGTCATCTACATCAAAGGCAAAGGCAGCCACACGGCCCGCTTCTCGGAAATGGTCGAAGGCAGGATGTACGTCGTGGGGGACATCGGCTCGGCGATGCGCACGCTGACGTCGCTCAGGACGGATCATGCGTTCATCCTCTACGAACAGCGCGACCCGGCCGCCGACCTCTCCGATATCCGGCTCCTCAATTCGTGGCCGGGCGGGGGCATCGTGCTCATCACCTCGCGGGAACTGACCGAAAGGGAACGCCGCGAATACCTGCGCGCAGGGGTGAACAGCGCCATTGCGGGAGACATGCCGCGGAAGGATTTCCTGCGCACGCTGCAATTCATGGGCGACTACGCCTTCACGCACAAACCCGCAGCGCAAAACAGCCCCGAAGTGCAGATTTTCCGCATGCCGCTCTGGAAACGGGCCTTCGACATCGCGGCATCGCTCTCGGCGATCCTCCTGCTCTCGCCGCTGCTGATCGTCGTGGCGGCAGCCATCAAACTCGATAGCCCCGGACCGGTGGTCTACAAATCGAAGCGCGTCGGCAGCAACTACCGGATTTTCGACTTCCTGAAATTCCGCTCGATGCGCACCGACGCCGACCGGCGGCTCAAAGAGCTGGGCGAACTGAACCAGTACGCCGCCCAGCCGCAGGAGGCCGATTCGGGGAAAATGGTCCTCGGCGAAGAAGAGATGCGCAGACTGCTGGAAGACACCCAAAACGGGATGCTGTATGCGGACGACTTCGTGATCGCCGAAGAGACCCACCACCACAAGGTCGAGACCGAGCAGGAAAACGCCTTCGTGAAGATCGAGAACGATCCCCGCATCACCCGTCTGGGCCGCTTCCTGCGCAAATACAGCATCGACGAGCTGCCGCAGCTCTTCAACATCCTGCGGGGCGACATGTCGGTGGTGGGCAACCGCCCGCTGCCGCTCTACGAAGCCGAACGCCTCACGAGCGACGAATATATCGAACGTTTCATGTGTCCTTCGGGCCTCACGGGCCTGTGGCAGGTCGAAAAACGCGGACAGGCGGGCAAGCTCTCGCCCGAACAGCGCAAGCAGCTCGACATCGAGTACGCCCGCAAAATGTCGCCGTGGTTCGACCTGAAGATAATTCTGCGCACACTCACGGCGTTCATACAGAAAGAAAACGTATAAAAACAGCAACTATGAAAAGAGCGGTCTTCACACTATGGCTGCTGCTGGCTGCCGTCGCCGCGACGGCACAGGGCAACTCCCCCGACTTCGAATTCGAATACAGCGACCTGCAGCTTTCGCCTGACGACTACATCGGCCTGCAACTGCCGCCGCTGCACCAGCTGCTCGAAAACGCACGCAATACGCCGCAGGTGGAGTATTACAACAAAGCCGTCGAGATACAAGAGCGCGAACTGAAGAACGTGCGCCGCAACTGGCAGCACTACTTCAAGATCAACGCCAACTACAATTACGGCTCGTCGGACATCTACAACCAGAACTATCAGGACAACAGCAACCAGATCTGGACCACGACCACCACGGGCCGCGAGCAGAGCTGGTGGAACGTCGGAGCGTCGTTCTCGCTGCCGATCGACGAGATATTCAACCGCCGCAACAAGATCAAGCAGCAGAAACGGCGCATCGAACAGGTCGAGCTGGACACGGAACGCTGGCTCGAAGAGCAGCGCATCAAGGTCATCCAGCAATACACGCTGGCCGTCCAGCAGCTTTCGGTCCTGCGGAGCGCCGTCGAAGCCATGGTCACGGCGCAGGCGCAGTACCGCCTGAGCGAAGCCGACTTCATCAACGGCAAACTCGACGCCCAGACGCTGAGCCGCCAGAAAAACATCGAAAACGTGGCCATCCGCGAGTATGAAGAGGTCCGCCGGAGCCTGAACAACGCCCTGCTGACGCTCGAAGTGCTCACCCGAACGCCGATCATCAGCAAACCGGCGCCCGCAACCGCCCCCCAAGCCCCTAAAACCGAATAGTCCATGAATTACATCGCTTATACCGCCCGGTTTCTCTACCGCATCAAGTGGTGGCTGATCCTCGCTCCGACAGTCGTAGCGCTGGCCGTCTTCTTCAAAATGGGCGCCCAGCCCCGCAACTACAAATCCATGACGACCGTCTACACGGGCATCGTTTCGGGCTACGACATCACCACCACCGAAGGCACGCGTCAGGACTGGAACATCATCAACAACGCGATGGACAACCTGATCAACATCATCCTGTCGCAGACCACGCTCAAGAACGTCTCGATGCGCCTTTACGCGCAGGGACTCACGCACCTCGATCCGGACAACGACAACCAGTACCTGACGGCCCGCACCTCCCGGTACCTGCTGAACCGGACCCCCAAAGAGGTCATGGACCTCGTGGACCGCACCTCCGAGGAGAAGACGCTTGAAAACCTGCGCAGATTCGAAGAGGCCGACCACGACAACCACGTATACGGCATGTTCCACTGGAACCCGCCCTACTACAGCTATCAGGCGCTGAGCCAGATCAAGGTCAAGCGCATCACCAGCAGCGACATGCTCGAAATCAGCTACGAGAACGACGACCCGTACATCGTCTACAACACGCTGGTGATCCTCAACGACGAATTCGTCAAGCAGTACCGGGACCTGCGCTTCGGCGAGACGAACAACGTGATCGCCTACTTCGAGTCCGAACTGGCCCGCGTGGGCAAGAACCTGCGAGAGCTGGAGGATTCGCTGCGCGACTACAACGTCGAGCACAAGGTGATCAACTACGACGAGCAGACCAAGCATATCGCCGCCCTGTCGCGCGACTACGAACTGCGCTACGAGGAGATCCTGCTCAACTTCGAGAGCGCCGAGAAACTGCGCAAGTCGATCGAAGAGCAACTCGAAGGGTTGCAGACCTTCCACAACAATGCGCAGTTCATCGAGAAGCTCCATACGATCGGCAGTCTCTACTCGCACATTTCGGCGGCCGAAGCTTTCCAGCCTACGCCCACCGAGAGCGGCGAGACGCTCTCCGACCGTCCGAGCATAGCGGCCAGTCGCAGCAATACGGGCGACCTGCGCAGGAAACTGGCCGAGGAGACCCGCAACCTGCAGGAGATAACGACCAACATCGCCAGCCAGCAGTACACCAAAGAGGGGCTTTCGACCAACTCGATCGTGGCGGAGTGGCTCGCCGCCGTACTGCTCGCCGAGAAATCGCGGGCCGAGCTGGCGGTCATGAAACTGCGCAAGACCGAACTCGACGACAAGTACACCCACTTCTCGCCCGTGGGTTCGACGCTTAAGCGCAAAGGCCGCGAGATCAACTTCTCGGAGCAGTCTTACCTCTCGATCCTCACGGCCCTCAACACGGCCCGCCTGCGCCAGAAAAACCTGCAGATGACCTCGGCGACGCTCAAGATCATCAACCCGCCGGTGCTCCCGATCAACGCCGAGCCGAACAAGCGCAGGCTTGTCGTGGCCGCGGCGTTCCTCGCCACGTTCCTCTTCGTGCTGGGATTCTTCATCCTGCTGGAACTGCTCGACCGCACGCTGCGCGACAAGGTCCGCGCCGAGCGCATCACCGGCGGCAGGGTCATCGGAGCTTTCCCCGGCAAAGGACGCTTCGGACAGCGGCGCTACGCCAAGCAGTACCGCGAAATCGCGGCGCGCTATATCGGCAACGCGGCGATCAACTATTTCGAGCCGTCGCGCCGGCCCAACATACTCAACATACTGAGCACCGAGGCCGGCGACGGCAAGAGCACGATTTCGGAACAGGTGGCCGCCTATCTGCGCGAAGCCGACATGAAAGTCCGCGTGATCTCATGGAACAAGGACTTCGACGTCGAGCAGAAATCCTACCTGCTCGCCGGAAAACTCGAAGATTTCGTGCAGGACAGACCGGGTGACCTTCCGCTCTGCGAAGCCGACGTCGTACTGGTGGAATACCCGCCCTTCTCCGACAAATCGGTACCCAAGGAGCTGCTGCGGAACGCCGCGCTGAACATCGTCATTGCCCCAGCCAACCGCACGTGGAAGGATACGGACCAGCTGCTTTTCGAGAAAACCGAGAAACTCGCGGGCCGCACGCCCGTGACCCTCTGTCTCAACTGCGCGCGCCGCGACGTGGTGCAGTCCTTCACGGGGCTGATGCCGCCCTACACCCGCATGCGCAGACTGGGTTACCAGATCAGCCAGTTCGGATTCACGGCCGTCAAATAAAAGCGCAGCCCGTTATCCGTCTCAAAAAAAGCCCGCTATGGAACGCTACGGCAGCATAACCACACCCGTCAGCATCCCCCGGTTCATCATCGGGGGCATGCTCGTCGGCGGCGTGGCCGTGGTCGCCATGGCTTTCCTCAACTACGGACTGCTCGCCGGGACCGTCGTCGCCGCCATTCCCGCCGCACTCTGCATCCTGTGGGTCACGCTGCGCAATCCTGCGCTGGCGATGCTCGGACTGTTCGTGATCAATTACTTCATCATGGGGCTGACCCGTTACGCCCACGACCTGCCGTTCGGCATGATCCTCGATGCGCTGATATTCTACAACATCCTGATAATAAGCCTGCAGGCCATGATGCACCGCATCGAATGGAAACGCGCCAGCTCCGGGCTGACCGTCGTCGCGGCGATCTGGGTGGCGTACTGCGTGCTCGAAGTGGTCAACCCCGAATCGGTTTCGGTTTCGGGATGGTTCTCGTCCGTGAGGTCCGTGGCGTTCTACTTCTTCTTTATCGTGGTGCTCACCCAGCTCACGATGAACGAATACAAGTACCTGAAATACATGCTCGTCATCTGGTCCGTCCTGACGCTGATCGCCGTGGGCAAAGCCTGCATCCAGAAGTTCTTCGGCTTCAACGCCGCCGAAAACTACTGGCTGTTCGTTCTCGGCGGACGCTCGACGCACATCATCCACAGCGGGGTCCGGTATTTCTCGTTCTTCAGCGACGCCGCCAACTTCGGCGGCTCGATGGGACTTTCGATGGTCGTCTTTTCGATCTCGGCGCTCTATTACCGCAATCCGTGGATGAAGATATACCTGCTGCTGGTCGCCGCCGCGGCCTGCTACGGCATGCTGATTTCGGGCACGCGCAGCGCGCTGGCCGTGCCGTTCGTCGGCTACACGGCCTTCATCATGATGTCGCGCAACATCAAAGTCATCGTCATGGGCGTCCTGCTGGTCATCGCGGCGTTCGTCTTCCTGAAGTTCACCTCGATCGGGCAGGGCAACGCCTTGGTCCGGCGTGCGCGCAGCGCCTTCAACTCGGAAGATCCGTCTTTCAAGGTCCGTCTTGAAAATCAGGCCAAACTGCGCGAAATAATGGCGGACAAACCCTTCGGCGCAGGCTTGGGGCACGGCGGCGGCAAAGCCAAGACTTTCACCCCGACCGCGCCGCTGTCACAGATTCCGACCGACTCGTGGTTCGTGATGATCTGGGTCGAAACGGGCGTCGTGGGCATCCTGCTGCACATCGGCATCCTGCTCTACATACTGGCGCGGGGCGCCTATCTGGTGGTCTTCAAGCTGCGGAACACGCAGCTCAGGGGATTCACGGCGGCGCTCACGGCCGGAATTTCCGGCATCGTCGTCATGGCCTACGCCAACGAGATTCTGGGACAGATACCCACGGGCGCCATCCTCTACATGAGCATGGGCTTCATCTTCCTCGCGCCGCGCTTCGACCGCGAGCTATCGCGCAAGGAGATTCTCGACAAGGCGACCGCGGCACAACAGCCCCCTCTGCGGGAAAATTACGAATGATGGAGAGGCGGATATCGGTCATATCGGTCAATTACAACGGCTACGACCTCACCTGCGCGATGATCGACTCGCTGCGGCGGCATGTCACGACTCCGCTGGAGATCGTGATCGTGGACAACGGCTCAACGCGCGACGAAGCGGCCCCGCTGCGGGAACGCTACCCCGACGTCAAGGTGCTGCGCAGCGAACGCAACTTAGGGTTCGCCGGCGGCAACAACCTCGGATTCGCGGCGGCGACGGGCGATTATCTGCTGCTGCTGAACAACGACACCGAAGTCACCGAGGACACCCTGCACTACCTCCGCGAAACCCTCGACAACGACCGCTCGATCGGCGCGGTCTGTCCGAAAATCCGGTTTTTCGCTCCTCCGCAGCATATTCAGTTCGCGGGCTACACGCCCCTGACGCGCATCACGCTGCGCAACGCCCTGATCGGCTTCGGGGAACCCGACGACGGGCGGTACGACACCCCGCACGACACGCCCTATGCGCACGGCGCGGCGATGATGGTCCGGCGCGAAACACTCGAAAAAGCCGGACCGATGCCGGAGGTCTACTTCCTCTATTACGAGGAGCTGGACTGGTCGGTACGCATCCGCGAACAGGGCCGGCGCATCGCATACGATCCCCGCTGCACGGTATTCCACAAGGAGAGCGCGACCACGGGCCAACAAAGCCCCCTGCGGAGCTACTGCCTGACCCGCAACCGGTTGCTCTTCGCATGGCGCAACCTCAGGGGCGGCGCGCGGCTGCTTTCGGTCGCCTACCAGCTCTGCATAGCGGCGCCCAAAAACGCCGTCTCGGCGCTCGCGCACCGGCGCGGCGACCTCGCGAAAGCCGTATGCCGGGGCGTACGCGACTTCTTCACCCTGAAAAACAAGCAGGCATGACGACTCTTCTGAACATAGCCGACTGGATTTTCATCTTCGTACTGGGACTTCCGGTGCTCTATCTTTTCGTCTTCGCGCTCTTCTCGACGCGCAAAAACATGGACGACTATCCGCAGGCCAAACGCCGGCGGAAGTTCGTGACGCTGATTCCCGCCTACAAAAGCGACGCGGTGATCGTCCGCACGGCGCAGGCGGCCCTGCGGCAGGAGTATCCCGCGCAGCTGCACGAGGTGGTCGTCATCGCCGACCGGCTGAAACCCGAAACACTCGCCGAACTGCGCACGCTGCCGATCCGCGTGCTGGAGGTCTCCTTCGAAAACAGCTCCAAGGCCAAGGCGCTGAATTTCGCGGTCGAAGAGCTGGGTCCCGAAGCCGCCGAAGCCGTCACGATCCTCGACGCCGACAATCTGGCCGGCGAAGATTTCATCGCCCGGCTCAACGACGTCTTCGACAGCGGCGTGCAAGCCGTACAGGCCCACCGCACGGCCAAGAACCGCGACACCGACACCGCCGTGCTGGATGCGGCGAGCGAAGAGATCAACAACGCCATATTCCGCCGCGGACACGTGGCGCTGGGACTCTCCTCGGCGCTCATCGGTTCCTGTCTCTTATACACATCTGACGCTGCCGACGAACTCTAGGGTGT
>OWIX01001396.1_pt1 | contig 12294 bp, 6 predicted proteins | sample 1732851 | NCBI WGS metagenome assembly OWIX01 (sample SAMN05065761, study PRJEB22554) | human gut metagenome | biome: ENVO:2100002; feature: ENVO:00000062; material: ENVO:00002003 | host: Homo sapiens | place: USA
CCGGCGGCATGGGCACCATTGCCCCCAACCCCTGCTACACGCCCGAACTGGCGCAGCGCTGCATGGACGAAATCTTCCTGCCGACGATTGCCGCCATGAACGCCGAGGGGCGCACTTTCACGGGCTGCCTGTATTTCGGTCTGATGATGACGCCCAAAGGCCCGAAGGTTATCGAATACAACTGCCGTTTTGGCGATCCGGAGACGCAGGTGGTGCTGCCGCTGCTGAAAAGCGACCTGCTGACCATCATGCGCGCGACGGTGGACGGTACGCTGGCGGATACACCCGTTGAATTCGCGTCTGGCGCGGCGTGCTGCGTCGTACTGGCATCCGGCGGCTACCCGGTCAGCTACAAGAGCGGCTACCCGATTTCCGGCTTGGATGAAGCGGGAAAAACCGCGACCGTGTTCCACGCGGGTACGAAGCTGATTGACGGGCAGATTGTCACCGCGGGCGGGCGCGTTCTGGGCGTCACCGCGACGGCGGATACGCTCGAAGCTGCGATTGACAAAGCGTATCAGGCGGCGGACAAAATCACCTTCACCGACATGCACATGCGCCGCGACATCGGTCAGCGCGCCTTGGCATCACGAAAGGAGAGCCATTCATGAGCGTCAAACGCATTTATGTGGAAAAGAAAGCCCCCTACGCGGTGGAGGCGAAGCAGCTCCTGTGGGAAATTCGCCATATCCTGCAAATCAAGACGGTCACGGGTCTGCGCCTGCTGAACCGCTATGATGTCGAGGGTGTCGACGACGCGCTGTACCAGAAGTGCCTGCCGGTCGTGTTCTCCGAGCCGCAGGTGGATGTGACGTACACGGAACTTCCGCATAGCGCGAAGGCGGTTTTTGCGGTGGAGTACCTGCCGGGTCAGTATGACCAGCGCGCGGCGTCCTGCGAGGAGTGCATCCAGCTGGTGGGGCAGTGCGCCCGCCCGACGGTTCGCAGTGCGCGCGTGTATCTGCTGGACGGCGATTTCACGGCGGATGAGCTGGCGCGCGTGAAGAAGCACGTCATCAACCCTGTGGAGGCGCGCGAAGCCGACTTGGGCGAAAAGACGACGCTCCAGCAGCAGTACGACACGCCTGACCATGTGGAGACGCTGACGGGCTTCACGGCGATGAATGCCGATGAGGTGGATGCGTTCGTCAAGAAGTATGGCTTGGCGATGGATGACGACGACCTTGCGTTCTGCCGGGATTATTTCGCGTCCGAGCACCGTGACCCGACGCTGACCGAAATCCGCATGATTGACACCTACTGGTCGGATCACTGCCGTCACACGACGTTCCTGACGACCCTTGACGCGGTGGATGTGCGCAAAGCGGCGGTCGAGAAGGCGTTCCAGCGCTATTTGGCGGCGCGCAAAACCGTCTACGGTGACCGCGAACGCCCCATGAACCTGATGGACATCGCGACCATCGGCGGCAAGTACCTGAAGAAAATCGGGCAGACCCCCAACATTGACGTGAGCGAGGAAATCAACGCCTGCTCCATCAAGATTGATGTGGATGTGGACGGCGTGAAAGAGCCGTGGCTGCTCATGTTCAAGAACGAGACGCACAACCACCCCACGGAGATTGAGCCCTTCGGCGGCGCGGCGACCTGCATCGGCGGCGCGATTCGCGACCCGCTGTCCGGGCGCACCTACGTCTATCAGGCGATGCGCGTGACCGGCGCGGCTGACCCGCTCGTTCCGGTCAGCCAGACCATGCCGGGAAAATTGCCCCAGCGCAAGCTCGTCACCACGGCGGCGGCGGGCTATTCCTCCTATGGCAACCAGATTGGGCTGGCGACGGGGCTGGTGGACGAAATGTACCATCCGGGCTATGCCGCCAAGCGTCTGGAAATCGGTGCGGTGGTCGGCGCTGCGCCGGAGAAGAACGTCCGCCGCGAAGTGCCTGCCCCCGGCGACAAGATTGTCCTCCTTGGCGGGCGCACCGGGCGCGACGGCTGCGGCGGCGCAACGGGTTCGTCCAAGTCCCATAAGCTGGAATCCATCGAAACCTGCGGCGCGGAGGTGCAGAAGGGCAATGCCCCGACCGAACGCAAGCTCCAGCGCCTCTTCCGCAACGGCGAAGTCACCCGGCTCATCAAGCGCTGCAACGACTTCGGCGCGGGCGGCGTGTCCGTGGCAATCGGCGAACTGGCGGACGGCCTGCTGATTGATTTGGACAAAGTGCCGAAGAAGTACGACGGTCTGGACGGCACGGAGCTGGCGATTTCCGAATCGCAGGAGCGGATGGCGGTTGTGCTTGCGCCGGAGGATGTTGACGCGTTCCTTGCGGCGGCAAACCGCGAGAACCTTGAAGCGACCGTCGTGGCGGAAGTGACCGCCGAACCCCGTCTGCGCATGACGTGGAAGGGCGTGACGATTGTCGATTTGTCCCGCGAGTTCCTCAATTCCAACGGCGCGGAGAAGCATACGACTGCGTCTGTCCCGGATGATGATGTCAAGCCTTACGAGTTTGCGGGCGATACGGTGACGGAGAAGCTGGCGGATATGCTTGGCAACCTCAATATCTGCTCCAAGCAGGGCTTGAGCGAGCGGTTCGATTCTACCATCGGCGCGGCGACGGTCTTGATGCCTTTCGGCGGCAAATATCAGCTGACCCCGAACCAGACGATGGTCGCAAAGCTGCCGGTTCGTCATGGTGTGACGGACACCGTGTCCGGCATGGCGTACGGGATGCACCCGGAAATCCTGTCGCAGTCGCCGTATGAGGGCAGCTATCTGGCGGTCATCGAAAGCGTGACGAAGCTGGTCTGCGCGGGCTTTGACTACAAGCAGGCGTATTTGACCTTTCAGGAATATTTCGAGCGCATGGGCGCTGACCCCACGCGCTGGGGCAAGCCGTTCGCGGCGCTGCTGGGCGCGCTGGATGCGCAGCTGGATTTGAACATCGCGGCGATTGGCGGCAAGGACTCCATGTCCGGCACGTTCGAGAAGATGGACGTTCCGCCGACGCTCTGCTCCTTCGCGATTGCCCCCGGCAAGGCGAGCGAGGTCATTTCGCCCGAATTCAAGGAAGCGGGGCACGCCATCCGCCTTGTCTCCTGCGATCCGCATGACACCGCCGCGCTGACCGCGAATTATGATGCCGTTCTGTCCGCCATTCGCGCGGGCAAAGTGGTTTCCGCGTGGGCGCTGGGTCTGGGCGGTGTGGCGGAAGGCCTGTTCAAGATGGGAATTGGCAATCAGATTGGCACGCGTATCGACGATGATTACGACGGCAATCTCTTCGCGCAGCAGATCGGCGCGATGCTGCTGGAATGCACCGAAGATATCGACCTCGGCGTGAAGGTGGGCGACACCGTGCCGGAGTGGGTGCTGGAATACGAGGGCGAGCGCATTGATTTGACCGCCATGCAGGAAATCTACGAGGGCAAGCTGGACAAGGTGTTCTCCTACCGCGGTCACACCGGCGAAACGACGGAGAAGTTCTCCTATTCGGCGGAAACCTACCCCGTGCCCGCCGTCAAGACGGTCAAGCCGCTGGCGTTCATCCCGGTTTTCCCCGGCACGAACTGCGAGTACGACACCGCGCGGGCGGTCGAGCGCGCAGGCGGCGCGGCGGAAATCCTCGTTATCAACAACCTGACGCCTGAAGCCATTACCCAGTCGATTGCCGAGGCCAGCCGCATGATTGCGCGCAGCCAGATGATTGTCCTGCCTGGCGGCTTCTCCGGCGGCGACGAACCCGATGGCTCGGCGAAGTTCATCACGGCGTTCTTCCGCAATCCTGCCATGAAGGACGCGGTGCATGATTTGCTCCAGCGCCGCGACGGCCTGATGCTGGGCATTTGCAACGGCTTCCAGGCGCTGATTAAGCTGGGGCTTGTGCCGTATGGCGAAATCATCGACACGTCCGATCAGTGCCCGACGCTGACGTTCAACGAAATCGGCCGTCACCAGTCGATGCTCGTCCGCACGCGCATTGCGTCGAATAAATCCCCGTGGCTGTCCCGCTGCAAGGTGGATGACATTCACACGGTCGCCATCAGCCACGGCGAAGGCCGGTTTGTCGGCCCGGAAGCGCTGATTCGTCAGCTTGCGGCGAACGGGCAGATTGCCACGCAGTATGTGGATTTGTCCGGCGCACCGTCGATGGATATGCGTTTCAACCCCAACGCCAGCTATTTCGCCATCGAGGGCATCACCAGCCCGGACGGCCGCGTGCTGGGCAAGATGGGTCACACCGAGCGCAGCGGCGAAAATCTCTACAAGAATGTACCCGGCGACAAGTATCAGCCGCTGTTTGAGGGCGGCGTGGATTACTTCCGCCTGTAACGAATGAATCTTGTCCCTCCTGTTGCCTTTTGCCGCAAAATCTGCTATGATAGAGGGCAAACGGCGGCAGGAGGGAATCACCATGCTTTTGACGGATTTTGATGCGTCGCGCCAAGCAGTCATCAACCCCGATATGCTCTTTTCGCCTGTGCCGGATTTGCCGGAGACGGTCGTCAGCTGCTTTTCGCACGTCACGTTCGAGCGGATGCTGGATATGGCGGCGGATGTGCGCGTGCTTGCCGAACTCGGCGACGCGAACGCGAAATACCCCATTTACCGCGGTTTGTGGCAGGGGACGCCGCTGACGTTTGCGCTGGCGATGGTCGGCGCGCCGTCCTGCGTGGCGATGCTGGAAGAGCTGCACGCGCTGGGTGCGAAGCGGTTCGTCGTATTCGGCAACTGCGGCGTGCTGAATCAGCAGATTCGCGACTGCGGCATCATCATCCCGACCGCCGCCGTGCGCGACGAAGGCACGAGCTTCCACTACGCGCCGCCGTCGGACGAGATTCCGGCGAATCCGAAATACCGCGAGGCGTTCGAGACGATTCTGCGCGAAACGGGCGTGGACTTCACCGAAGGCAAAGTGTGGACGACGGACGCCTTCTACCGCGAAACCCGCGCGAAGGTGGCACTGCGCAAGGCACAGGGGTGCGTCTGCGTGGATATGGAGTGCTCGGCGCTGATGGCGCTGGCGCAGTTCCGTGGAATCGACGTGTTCGAGTTTTTCTACGCGGGCGATAACCTTGACCGCGAGCAGTGGGATCCGCGCAGCCTGTCCACCCATGCCAAGCTGGATGAAAAAGACCGTGCGGCGTATCTGGCGCTGGAATTGGCGCGGAAAATCACCCTTTGAAATGAAATCGGAGGAAAGCATTATGCCTCATGACAGCTATATCAGCCCATTTTCGACCCGCTATGCCAGCAAGGAGATGCAGTTCATCTTCTCCGAGGACAACAAGTTTCGCACCTGGCGGAAGCTGTGGATTGCGCTGGCGAAGGCGGAAAAGAAGCAGGGGCTGGACATTACCGACGAGCAGATTGCCGAGCTGGAAGCCCACGCGGACGACATCAACTACGACGATGCGCAGCGCCGCGAGAAGGAGTGCCGCCACGACGTGATGAGCCACGTCTACGCTTACGGTCTGCAGTGCCCGAAGGCGGCGGGCATCATCCATCTGGGCGCGACGTCCTGCTATGTGGGTGACAACACCGATGTGATTATCATGCGCGAGGGCTTGCAGGTCGTGCGCCGCAAGCTGCTCAACGTGATGAACCTGCTGGCGAATTTCGCGGATAAGTACAAGAACATGCCCGCGCTGGCGTACACGCATTTGCAGCCCGCCCAATTGACGACGGTCGGCAAGCGCGCGACGCTGTGGCTGAATGAATTGTACATGGACTATTGCGAGCTGGAACACCGCCTGTCCTCCCTGGCGCTGCTGGGCAGCAAGGGCACGACGGGCACACAGGCGTCCTTCATGGAGCTGTTTGGCGGCGACAGCGCGAAAATCAAGGCGGTTGAGCAGGATATTGCCACGGCGATGGGCTTTGACAAGGTCGTGCCGGTGTCCGGGCAGACGTACTCCCGCAAGATGGACTATCAGGTGGTTTCCGTGCTGAGCGGCATTGCGCAGTCCGCAAGCAAGTTCGCCTATGACCTGCGTCTGCTGGCAAATTTCAAGGAGATGGAGGAGCCGTTCGAGAAGAGCCAAATCGGCTCGTCTGCCATGCCCTACAAGCGCAACCCCATGCGCTGCGAGCGCATCAACGCCTTGGCGCGCTACGTCTGCGTCGATACGCTGAACACGGCAATGACATCCTCCCTGCAATTCTTCGAGCGCACGCTGGATGACTCCGCGAACAAGCGCATTGCCGTCGCGGAGGCGTTCCTCGGTGTGGATGCTATCCTGAACATCATGATGAACGTGTGCGACGGGCTGGTGGTGTACGACAAGGTAGTGCGCGCGCGCGTGATGAACGAACTGCCGTTTATGGCGACGGAAAACATCATGATGGACGCGGTGAAGAAGGGCGGCAATCGTCAGGAGCTGCATGAGAAGCTGCGCGTGCATTCGCAGGCGGCGGCGCGCGTGGTGAAGGAAGAGGGCGGCAAGAACGACCTCATCGATCGTATCTGCGCTGACCCGGCGTTCATGATTACCCGCGAGGAAGTGGAAGCGATTCTGCGTCCCGAGCAGTTCACGGGCCGAAGCTGCGAGCAGGTGGAAGAGTACCTGCGCGACGTGATTCGTCCGCTGCTGGCGGAAAATGCAGATTTGCTGGGCGAAAAGCAGGAATTGAGCGTCTGAACATCGAATATTTCATCCGAAGCCCTGCTTGCGGGGCGGAAACGGCGATAATGCCGATATGAATGAAAGGAACTGTTATGCCTTACATAGAAACGACCTCCAACGTGTCCATCCCCGGACGAAAAGAGCAGGTCATCAAGGATCGCATGGGCGATGCCATTGAGAAAATCCCCGGCAAGACGGAAAGCTGGCTGATGCTGTCTTTCCGCGACAATGCCGCAATGTACTTCAAGGGCACGGACGCCCCCTGCGCCATCTGCCAAGTGAAGCTCTTCGGCGGATCTGCGACGGAGGAGGATTACGCCGCGCTGACCGAGGCGCTGACGGACATCCTGCGCGAAGAACTGGACATTGACAGCGACCGCATCTATGTGACGTATGAAGAAATCGGCTTCTGGGGCTGGAACGGCGGCAATCTGTAACCATTTTCGCCTTGAAGAGGGCACGGTGATTTGGGGAAAGGGGAAAGTATGCCGTCAAAGCGGCTGCGTTTCCCTTTTTTCATGTTTTTTCCGCCCATCGGGAAGAAAGCGGCTGCTTCATTCGTTATCTGCACTGTGGGGTGTTCTGAATGTTCACGGATGCTTCACGGAAAATTTGTGAAAAGGCATTCATATTCGCGGCAATTTGTTGTATAATGGAGAAGCAGAACGCATGAAATCATTCAAGATGCTAAAGGAGGCGGAGCTGGCGTGACAACGTTCTTGCAGACGCTGGAGACCTTTTTCTGGAACGTGCTGAACCGCCCCGGTCTTTCCGATATCGCTGATATTCTCATCGTTGCCATTATTATCTATGAACTGCTGATGCTCACCCGCGACACGCGGGGCAGCGCTGTTTTGAAGGGGCTTGCCATGCTGCTGCTCATCGTCGGCATCAGCAACCTCTTCGGGCTGACGGCACTGAACTGGCTGCTGATGAGCGTGGTGAACAACGGCGCGCTGGTGCTGGTCATCCTCTTTCAGCCGGAACTGCGCAAGGCATTGGAGCAGATTGGCCGCGGCGCGCGCATTGAGACGAAGCGGCGCGACACCGATAAAGATGAGGCGACGCGCATTATCGACGAAATCATCCGCTGCCTGCAGGATTTGAGCCGCCGCCATGTGGGGGCGCTGATTGTCTTTGAGCAGAAAACAGGCCTGCAGGACATCATCGAGAACGGCATCGGCATCGACGCGCGGATCACCTCCGGCTTGCTGGAAAACATCTTCGAGCCGAACACGCCCCTGCATGACGGCGCCGTCGTCATCCGCGGCGAGCGTGTGATGAGCGCGGCGAGCATCCTCACGCTGACGGAAGCCAGCGGCATCAGCCATGACCTCGGCACGCGCCACCGCGCCGCTATCGGCGTGTCCGAAACGACGGACGCGATTGTGCTGATTGTCTCCGAGGAAACAGGCATCATCTCGATGGCGAAGGGCGGCAAGCTCACCCGCCACCTTGACGCGAAGTCGCTGCGGACGATTCTGGAGGGCATCTATGTCCGCAAGCCGCATCAGCGTCTGCTGTCCATGCTCGTGCGCCGCAAGGGAAAGGAGGGTGCCAAATGACGCAGACCCCTTCCGCAAAGCCGCAGAAGAAGCGTGACCCGCGCCTGACGATGCTGCTGGACGGTCTCAAGCGGATTTTCATCCACAATTGGCCGACAAAGCTGCTTGCGCTCCTGCTGGCCATCATTCTCTGGGGCGGGCTGATTACCCAAGACCCGACACTCACGCGCGAAAAGCACTTCTCCAGTGTCAGCGTGTCTGTTTCGGGTGAAGAATCCGTCAAGCGCAACGGCTTCATTGTCACCAGCGATTTGACCAGCCTCCTTGGTGACGTCTCCCTTACCGCCGACGTGCCGCAGATGCAGTACGCCAACGCTAAGGCGACGAACTACAACGTCCGCATTGACCTCTCCCGCATTTCGGCGGCAGGGGAGCAGGAAATCCGCATTCTGTCCACCAATTCCAGCACTTACGGCACGGTTTCTTCGATTCAGCCGTCTACCGTGACAATTGATGTGGAAGAGTACATCACCCGCTTCCGCATCCCCGTGTCCGTGCAGACGGTCGGAAGCGCGCCGGATGGCTACTACGCGGGTGCGGCGACGCTCGACCCGCCGACGGTGACGATCAGCGGCCCGAAGTCGATGGTGGACAAAATTGTCCGCGCCGAAGTTGTGCTGGAGCTGAACAACCTGCCCCAGCGCGAGGGCACGATTCGCAAGGCGCTGGCGTATACGCTGCTGGACGAGAACAACAACGCGATTGAAAGTGACCTGCTCGAAGTGACGAGCGAGTCGGTGCTGCTGGACAGCGTGATTGTGGAGCAGACCATGTACGCCATGAAAACGCTCGAACTTTCCCAGACCGGGCTGATTCAAGGCACACCGAAGGAAGGCTACGAAATCAAGAAAATCAGCATGACGCCGGAGAACATCACGGTGGCGGGCTGGTCAAGCGAGATGGCGGAAATCGACGCGCTGTTTACGGATGCAACCATCGACGTGTCCGGCTTGTCCGATTCGGTCAAGCAGCGCGTCCGATTGAGCAGCGTGCCAGAACTGAAATACGTCAGCGCCACCTACGTCAACGTGACGATTGAAATCGGGCCGGTGCTGAAGTCGAAGAGTTTCACGAACCTGCCGATTCAGATTGAAGGCTTGGAAGCGGGCTACAACGCCTCCATGAGCCGCGTGAATGCCTCGGTGATGATTACCGCGCCGCAAAACTGGCTGAACGCGCTGCAAAGCCGCGATATTCGGCTGGTATGCGATGCGTCCGGGCTTGCGCCGGGGACGTACAGTCTGCCTGTGCTCTGCCGCATTGATGCGGACGAGGACGAGGAAATCTCGGTCGAGGTCGTGCCGGGAAATGTGAGCGTTACGATAACCGTAGAGTAACACTATTTCCAAATGAGAATGAGCTAAGATGCGCAGGCGAAGGCAGAAAATAGTGGAGGAGGATGACCATTGTGGGCAGTTTCATCAACGCGCTGTTCAATTTCCTGCTGGGGTGGATTCGCGGGACAGCGCAGTGGCTCTGGAACATGGTGACGAGCGACAGCCACGGCGGTCTGCTTGGCTGGGCGATGCGCAACTGGCTGCCGCTGGTCATCCTCCTGTGCATTTTCGGCGTCGTGATGGACTTTCTGGTCTACCTGATCCGCTGGCAGCCGTACCGTGTCTGGGGAAACTTCTGGACACGCTTTCTGCCTAAGCGTGCGCGCCGCACGCCGACGGGCCGCCACCTGATTTATGCTGACGGCACAATGATCGAAGAGGAGCAGGTGGTGCAGCATACGCAAAAGCCGAAGTCCGCACCCAAGCGGGAAGGCACCGCGGCGACGCGCCGCAAGCGGGTGATTCCTGCCCGGCGCGCACATTTCGGCACAACGCAGACGGAGCTGACCCCGCCGCCGCTGACAATTGCGCAGGACAAAAATCAATATCATGACAATATACCGGGGGGACAGGCATGACCGAGCTTCCACAGGCGTTTTTATCCCAAATGGCGGCACAGCTGAAAGGCGAAATGGCCGCCTTTTTGCGTACATATGACGAGCCGTATCAGCGCGGTCTACGCGTGAATCCGTGGAAGCGCCCGACGCGGCTGCCGGAGGACTGCGGCGAAAGAGTCCCGTGGGAGGAAAACGGGCATTACCTCGCACTGACCTCGACCGCCGGCGCGGACGTGCTGCATGAAGCGGGCGCGTGGTACTTGCAGGAGCCGAGCGCGATGCTGCCCGCCGCCGTGCTGAACGCGCAGCCGGGGGAGCATGTACTGGACTTGTGCGCCGCGCCGGGTGGAAAATCAACGCAGAGCGGCTTGCGTATGGGCGGACAGGGCGTGCTGGTGTGCAATGAGCCCGTTTGGGAGCGCGCGAGAATCCTCTCGCAGAATATCGAGCGCATGGGCATCCCGAACGCCCTCGTCGTCAGCGCCTATCCTGACCAATTGGCGCAGCGCTGGCCGGAGGCATTCGACGCGATTCAGGTGGATGCCCCCTGTTCCGGCGAAGGCATGTTCCGCCGTCATCCGGAGACACGCGCGGAATGGTCGCCCGAAAGCCCCGCCGGATGCGCCAAGCGGCAGGCGGAAATCCTCGACCGCGCGGCGGAAATGCTTCGTCCCGGCGGGCGTATAGTCTATTCCACCTGCACAATGAACCGCACGGAAAACGAGGATACGGTGGATGCGTTCCTGTCGCGCCACGCGGATTTCTCGCTGGAAGCCTTCTCCTTGCCCGGAGCAGATGCGCCGGACGGGATGCTGACGTGCTATCCGCACCGCATGAAGGGAGAGGGGCACTTCGTCGCCCTCCTGCGCAAGCACGGCGATGCGCCCTGTAATTGGCAGAAAGCGCCAGAGAAGGATGCGCCGAGCAAGGAAGCGTTGCAAGCCCTGCATACGTTCTGCCCGACGGCGAGCGCGAACGTGATGCGCACCGGCAGCGGCAAGCCCGGACGCAGCCGCGACGAATCGGTGACGCTAAGCTGTCTGCCCGACCGTCCGGTCTGCGACGGCATTCAGGTCGTCCGCTGCGGCTTGCAGCTTGGCACAGTGCAGAAGAAGCTGTTTGTGCCCGACCACGCGTGGGCGATGAGTATCTTTCCGCCGGATGTGCCGCGTGTGGAACTCACGCGGGAGGATGCGCGCCGCTATCAGGCGGGTGAGACGCTCCCGGCGGATGGAAAAGGCTGGGCACTTGCGTGCTGCGACGGCATTCCGCTCGGCTGGGGCAAAATCTCCGACGGGCAGATGAAGAACCACTATCCGAAAGGATTACGCCGCCCGCTTCGCTGATTGCAGCACGGCGGCGTTCCAAATCACGCGCACGAGGCTGCCTGCCAGCATCGCCAGCACCGCGCCGAAAATCCGCACGCTCGGCATCGGACAGAGGACGCTCATGACCACCAGCGTCAGCGCGGAGGAAACAATGGTACCCGGCATCGCGCGCCGCTGAACGCCCAAGCCCGTCACCAGCCCGAACTGCACCTGCTGGATAGCAAACAGCATCGACAGCGGGGAGAGCGCCATCAGCACACCCGTCAGCGCCGGTTCGCCATAGAGCAGCATCGAAATCGGCTGCGCGAAGAGAAACAGCACGCACGAGGACAGGCAGCCAATCAGCCCCGCCAGCAGCAGCAACTGCCGCATGGTGCGTTTCAGGCGGACGCGGTTGCTTTCCTGCCGGGACACGGCGGGCGCGGCGACCATGCACATGGCGCTGGTGATGACGCCGGGCGCCATGATGAGCGGCATCGCCATCCCGCTCAGCAGCCCGAACTGCGCGGTCGCGGCGGACGCGGTCAGCCCGGATTGCCGCAGGCACAGCGGCAGCAGCACTGCCGTCAGCATCCGCAGGCACGTCTGGCAGAGGCGCGAAACGGCGGTTGGGGCGGATAACGCCAGCAGCTCACGGCGCAAATCGGCGGATGGCACACCCGGCGGCAGCGGCGCACGGCGGCGGAACATCATCCAAACGCAGATACCCGCCAGAATCCCGGCAAAACCCGGCAGCGCGGCACGGACGGACAGCGGCGACCGCGTGAAAATCAGCAGCAGCACAAGGCTTCCGACGAATCGCACAATTTGCTCGCTGCATTCGCACTGCGCGGGCGTGAGCATATCGCCGCGGCCGTAGAACCACCCGCTGTACACCTGTCTCTTATACACATCTCCGAGCCCACGAGACCGGAGCCTATCT
>OWIX01001419.1_pt1 | contig 12134 bp, 8 predicted proteins | sample 1732851 | NCBI WGS metagenome assembly OWIX01 (sample SAMN05065761, study PRJEB22554) | human gut metagenome | biome: ENVO:2100002; feature: ENVO:00000062; material: ENVO:00002003 | host: Homo sapiens | place: USA
GCGAGCGCTTTGCGAAGCTTTCCTTTGGTGACAGTGATGAGACGCACGCGGCGTCAGAAGACGATGTCCTGCGCGTCCTGCGCGAAGATGGCACAGAAGAACTGCTGCCGGTCGCAGAGCTGCTGCTTCCGTAGCTTAGATGGAAAGACAGGAGGATTTCTTATGCTGAGAGAAGTATTGACCGTTTCAGCGCTGATTCTGGCCGTTCTTCTGGTGCGGGCAATTTTCAAAAACCGCGTGCCAAAACGGATGGTCTATGCGCTCTGGCTGGTGGTGCTGGTGAAGCTGTGTCTGCCGGGAACGCTGGTTTCGCTGCCGATACTTCCGGCAGAGGAGACAGCCGCGCCGGTGCAGCGCGTGGAACTGCCCGCGCAGACAGCGCCAGTCGTTCTGCAGCCCGCGCAGGCTGTGGTGCAGCCGCAGGTTTCTGCGCAGCAGCCGGTTTCCCCGGCGCAGGAGGCTGCGGAACCGGCGGCAAAGCCGTTGACAACGATACAGATTCTTCAGATTGTCTGGGCGGGCGGCAGTGCGCTGCTTGGGTTTTGGTTATTGAGTACATGGCTGGTTTTTACGATTCGCCTGCACAAGAGTCGGCGTTTCCTCGGCAGGCAGGGCAGAACGCGCATTTATGTTTCCAGCGCGGTCAAATCGCCGTGTCTGGCCGGGCTGGTTCCGGCGGTGTATCTGACGGAGGATGTGCTGCAAACGGATTCGACGGAATTGATTTTACGCCATGAACTGACGCATCTGCGGCATCTGGATTTCCTGTGGTCACTCTGCCGGACGGCGGCGGTGATCCTGTATTGGTGGAACCCGTTTATCTGGCTGGCCGCGATTTGTTCCAAGCGCGACGCGGAGCTGGCGTGCGACGAGGCTGTCGCCGCCGGGCTTTCGGACGCGCAGCGCCTTGTCTATGCACGGGCGATTCTGGCGCAGGCCCCGCGTAAGGCCGCGGCCCTGAGCCTCGCCGGGCCGCCGGTCAGGGAGCGCATTTTGTTCCTGACGAAAAAGCAGCGCACAAGCGTTCTGTGTGTCATTCTGGCGCTGCTGCTCATCGTGTCTGCCGCTGGGTGCTCGATTACGGAGCTGACGCGGCAGAAATCGGGAGAGATCACGCTGCCAGAGGAAACAGAACCCGTGCAGCAGGAGCCGCTGAAAACCGCGATGCCGCTGACGCAGGCACAGATCGACGCGGTCAACGCGATCTTTGCCGACTATGAGCTGTCGACCGATGATACGCTCGGTCATTTCGCGGTCAACGGCTTCTTCACCTCGACCTATGACGATGTACGTGATCTGAATCTGAACAATTTCCTTGCTTACTTCGGAGAATGCGGCGAGGAGGATATTTCGGAGGAGGAATTTGCCCAGCTGAACGCCAAATGGGAATTCCGCGTCGACAGCGTGGAGGATTTCCCGCTGCCTATCCACCGGTATCCTGCGTCTGCGGTCGAAGGCGTCCTGAAGCGCTTCGCGGGCATCGGCCTTGCCGACCTGACGGATATGCAGACGCCGTTTTCCGGCTACACCTATCTCGAAGACACGGACGCATTTTATACCACCACCAGCGACTACAGCCCCGGCTATTTCCGCTGCACCAGCGGCGAGATCGAGCCTGACGGAGATACTGCGCTGCTGTACGGCAGCACGGCGGGATCTCTTTCCGGCAAGGCTGTTCTGAAGCTGGTGAAGGACGGCGAAAACTGGTACATTCATTCCTTTACGCTTGCTTCGCCGGAGCAATCGACCGTGCAGGAGGAACAGGTTCCGACGACTGAGCCGCAGAGTACGCTCCCCATCCCGGCCTCTTCCATGTTCGGCCTGACCGGGCGGGAGGCGGTGCTCTTTGACGCGGCGGTCGCGCAGCGGTACCCGCGCGACGACAATGATATCGTGCTGCCGAGCCTGCGCGAATACGGTTCATTTGAGGAAAACGGGAAAACCGTCGTCATATGCGACCTGCATTACGATTTTTACTATGACTACACCGGCCCCGACTGGGAATGGAACGGGGGCGCGATGAACACATATCTGAGAGCAGAGTTGGAAACACAGGACGGTGCAGAGGTCTGCACGGGTTTTGAAATCTTCCCGGGCGGCAGTCCAAGCGACTGGATTTCCGGAGAATGCGGCCCGCTTGCCATGCAGAACGCGGACGGAGCGTGGGTCTTGCCGGAGGCAGCGGGAGACTGGTTCCCGGCAGTCGAGAATCCGTTCCAGCAGTATCTGGAGGTGATCGCCTCCACGGCCGCGTCAGGCGGCGAGTCTGCGGCGGATTCTCTTTCTGATGATATGATTTGGGAAGCTGTCCACGAAAAGCTGGATTACGCGCATTGGACACAGGAAATGACGGCAGAATACGAAGAAATCGTCCGAAAATTCGATGATGAGGACAGCAAACGGAGCGAGAAGACGGGCGATGTTTCCCAGTGGCCGCGCTATTATTCCGCGTTTGTTGACTATTTCAGCGCTGCAAACGCCGATCTGCGGTATCTGGACGCGGATACCATTTGGACAAAAGGCTTGTCAGAAGACCAGCAATCATTGATCGTCACAATGACGCGGGCGGACGTCGTGCTGACGCTCTCCTATTCGCTCCAGACCTCGCAGATCACGGAGGTCAGCACGCGCCGGAACGTGGTTCTACAGAGCGTGAGCGGGGATTCCGTCACAGCCGAGCATATCGCGCTGCTGAATGCCTCTCTCGAAGAGGATCTGCAAACGCTCAAGGCTCTGAATATTCCGCCGCAGAATTATTGGTATGGATATTACCGGGTCGATTCCGGCGAAATTTATACCTACAAGGTAGACCCGAACACATCCGTCACGATCTACGATATCGAGCAGGAATATGGCGCGGGCGAGGATCGGCTGTACACGTTCAAAACATGGCGGGACTTTGTCGCCGCCGCGCAGGAAAACGAAGGGCTGCTCGTCCAGCCGTATACGCTTACTTTGAAAAACGGCGTCGTGGTAAAAATCGAGGAAAAATTCTATAATTAAGGCCGCATCCAGCGGGATACCGGGGGGCAAGCCGACACTGGACTTATAAAAAGCAGCCTGCAAGCGGTTTGGGCTTGCAGACTGCTTTTGCATAATCGGCGGTCAAGCGGCTTCTTTCTGTGCAGTTTTGCGGATCAGCCCTTCGTGCATGACAATCATGAGTACCAGAATGGCACTCAGATAGACAGGAAGCAGAGAGACTGTAATATGCCCGGCGATCAGACCGAACAGCGGCGGCATCAGGCTGCTTCCGACATACGCGCAGGCCATTTGAATCCCAATGATCGCCTGCGATTTATCTGCGCCGAAATGGTCCGGCGTGGAATGGATGAGGCAGGGATAGATTGGTGCGCAGCCCAGGCCGATCATAACAAAACCGGCGAGAGAAACAGATGCACCCAGCGGCAGGAACAAAATAACGACGCCGCAGGCAATTAGAACCTGCCCCATACGAACCATCTGCGTATCGCTGAGTTTCATTGCAAGGAAGCCGTTCAGCGCGCGTCCGATGGTAATGCCAATAAAAAACATGCCGGCAAAACGGAGGGATAAAGATGGGATTGCAGGTATGCGCTCTGAACCGGAACAATATGCAGAAGGAATTACAGCCTCATGGAACCATCGAATTTCCATGCGCAGCTTATGCTTCCCGTCATACAGATGCACCCGGCGATGCGATTCCATGGCATTGGCATGAGGAGTTTGAGGTAATTTACATTGCCGATGGTACGCTGAAGCTGCAAACGCCCGGCATGGAGCATTTTTTAAACAAGGGAGATCTGGTTACGATCAATGGAAATGTTCTTCACTCTATCATCGGTCATCCCATGGGAGAACTGCAATCCATCGTGTTTTCCCCATTTCTGATCACCGGAGGCGCCAGCACGGCATTTTATAAAAAATACATTGGCCGACTGACCGCTTGTTCGGATTTTACCGTTTGGAAAACAGATGCCGACACAGACAGCAAGTGGTTTCTGGATGCTTTTTCCGCATTAAAAAACGATACTTTTGCGTATGAATTTACCGTCCGCGAAAACCTTTCCCATCTCCTTCTGCACTGCTATGCGCAAATGCGCCCGCATCTGTCCGCACAAACGGCCGAAAAACATGCAGACACAATACGCATTGAAAAGATGCTGCAATACATACAGGACTTCTACGCCGAACCGATTCCGCTCACAAAAATTGCAAACGCCGCCGGGCTAAGCGAACGGGAATGCCTGCGCTGCTTTCATCGGATGATTGGCGATACACCGATACAATATCTTCTGAAATACCGGCTCATGCAGAGCGCAGCAATGCTTCATGCCGCGCCTACCGCCTGCATTGCAGAGATCTCCGCCGCCTGCGGCTTTGACAATCCAAGTTACTTTTCCAAACAGTTCCGACGATTTTACCAATGTACCCCACGAGAATACCGAAACGCCGCGTGTGAATCCGGTATGCAAGCAAAGACAGAAGGTTCTTGACAGGCGAAAAGCCCGGCAGGTTTTCCTGCCGGGCTTTGCTGTTTGGGCTTACTTTGCGATTTTGGTCAGGTAGGTGTAGATTGCCATGGCAACTTCGGCACGCGTTGCGTTCTGCACTGCATTTCTGGCCTGTACGGAGGTCAGGATGCCCTCTGCAACAGCCCATTCGACGTTCTTCCTTGCCCAGCCGGAAACGACTGCGTCTGTGCTCAGCTGGCCGTCGGACTCGATGATTTTGGCGTCGTTATACTGTGCGAAGCGGCTGAGGAATGCAGCCAGCTGCTCACGGGTCACGGACTTGTCCGGCTTGAACGTGCCATCGGTGAAGCCCTTGACAATGTTATTCGCCGCTGCCCATTCGACAGCCTCGGTGTAGTAGCAACCTGCCGCTACGTCCTTGAAGCTGCCGCTCGTGTGAACTGCAGGTTCCCCTTGTGCTCTATACAGGATCGTTACGACCATTGCGCGGGTCAATTCGCCGTTCGGACTGAACTTCGTGCTTGAGGTGCCGTTCATGATGCCCTTGCTGTACAGATAATCAACCGCGTCGTAGCAGCCATCATTTTTGCTCACGTCCGTGAACGGGAAATTCTTGTCGGTCTTTCCGGGGTTCGCCGGAATGATCGGGCGCGTGTTCCCGCCTTCATCCAGAATCTTGCCGCAGTTCTCGCAGACGGTTCTTCTGGTACGCGGGTCCCAGCGGTAGCTGTGGCCGGTTGCAGGCAGGACTCTGCTGAACCGCACATCGCCGCAACGGGAGCAGACCTCTTCTTCCTTGCCGTCCTTCTCGCAGGTCGGCTCGGTGCGTTTTGTCTCGTAGTTGTGCCCCAACGCATTGAGTTCTTCGGTCTTTGTCGCGCTGCACTTCGTGCAGGTATAGGTCTTGACACCCTTTGCGGTGCAGGTCGGCTCGGTGGTAACAACGCCGTTGTCCCAGACGTGTTCGCCGGTGGCCTTGATGCCTTCTGTCTTGGTATCGGTGTAGTTCTTCTCGCCAAAGGTGACGGAAGCAGTATAGGTGCGCAGGCCATCCTCGGTGCAGGTGGGCTCTTTGGTGACTGCGCTGGTGACGGCTGCGGCGACAGTCTCCTCGTGAGAAGCGTCGTTTGCGCAAATGAAGGTTGCCGACGCGCTTTCATAGCCGATCCACGTCCATGCCGGTTCGCCATACTGGTGGCCGGTTGCGGGCAGCTTTTCGGTCTTTGTGCCTCCGCACGTCGAGCAGCTGTAGAAAGCGGAGCCGTCAGCCGTGCAGGTGGGTTCCTGACGCTTTGCGGTGTTCTCTGTCCAATCATGGTCGCCGGACTCGGTCGGGCAGTTTACATAATAGAAATCGATCCGGTCGTTTGCCTGAAGGAGATACTTGTCCAGCGTGGCGTAGGTCGTTGCATCCAGCATAGGCATCTTGCCGTTGACGGTGTACATCCAGCCAGACCATTCGCCGTGCGCCGGATCACCTGCGTACAGGCGGCAGCCTGCGGGGTCGGTCACACCGGTCACATAATTGCCGGAGCCTGTGTAAGTGTAGCTGTTCGAGGTCAGCACGGATTCCAGTGCGTCCCATGCCGTCTGATAGGCATTGCTCTTGCAGGTATAGGTTGCAGCTGTCAGATCGGCGAAGGCCGGTGCAAAGGTGCTGCCGGTCACGTTCACAGTGATAGTGATATCCTCAACAGACGGGTCCTCGATACCGGTAGTTCCGATCACGGTGACGACCGTACTCACCGGCTGCTTGTAGAACTGCTTGAACTGCGCATAGGCAGGATCAGAACTGAACTTCTCGTAATACTTGCCATATTCGACATAAGTCAGAACGCTGTCAATCTTGACATGCGTGTTGTACTGCGGCTTCGTGACGGACAGCTTCTCGTGCGCGACCACACTGGGAACGCTGGAACGGAAGCAGCGGTACTGCTCGGAGTTGTACCAGCCGTCGATATCATCCACCTTCACGCCGAGCCACTGGGATTCGGCCGAGGCGCGGAGGAACTTGTAACCGTCACCGTCCGGGACGATCTCCATGAACGACCACAGATCGCCGGTAACGTTATCGCGCGCGGTATTGGCCTTGCGGATGCCCTCCCAGTAGACGTCCTCGGTGCAGACCTTCTTCATAAAGGCCGCAGCTGCATCGATCTCGGTCTGGGACATAGCCGGGACGGTGATCTGGATCTCCTTGCTTGCAAGGACCTGCATGTTGTCATAGTCCTTGCCGGAACCGCTGGGGCGGGACAGGATCTTGACGGTCAGCGTAACCTTGGCATCTTCCTGACCGGGCAAAGGCCGGTAGACCCACGCGCGGGCAGCATTGGCTTCGAGGGACTCCACGACCGATTCATTGCTGCTGGTGATCAGGATAGGGGTGTATTTTCCGTCAAAGTCTGCGCCATAATTGTCAGCAAAGACGCTGCGCATATCCGAGGTGGTGGGGAAATGGATGTCGGTGGTGACGTTGTTCACGTCAATCTTCGCACCGGTCGCGGGGACATAGAGTGCGCCGTAGGGGTCCTGCGTGCCGCCGGACAGCCAGAGTTCCAGACCTTCCTGATATTCGATAGCCTTCTGGGTGCCCTTGACCGTTACGGTGTAGGTAAAGTAGACCTTCAGATCGTCGCGGCCACTGTAGGTCAGAGCGGCGGTAAGCGTCACGCTTGTATCCGTCTTCGGGCGGCTGACCTTCACGGTGTATGGTGCGTAGAGCTTGGTGGTATTACTGCCAATGCCGATCACAGATGGGTTCGAGGACTGCCATGTGACCTCGGCCCACAGATGCAGATCATTGGACGAATTGTAGTCCACATCATTCTCGTCTACTCCCTCTTTGACCATGTAGTGCGGAACGGATGCAAGCGTCGTGCTGTCGTTCAGTTCCTGCGGGATGCTGATGCGATTGCCCTGTGTGCGCAGCGCTTCGATCGCCTTGCCCTCGTCCAGACCGAGGGCGACGGTCACGTCTTCCGCCTCGTCGTTGTACGCACCGCAGGTGAGGGTCAGCGTAGGCCGGCAGTACAGAGTGGTCGAGGAAGTCGTGCCGTTGTCGTTCCACTTATAATGCAGCGTGCCGTCCGCATCGATGCCGGCATGCGCGTCCGTGAACATATCCTTCGTGGAGACAGCGGCCTTCATCGCGACGGTAACGCCCTCGATGCTGCCAGCGGTCAGGCGGGCCTGCGCCATATCCAGAAGATTTTTATCCGTTCCGTATTTGGGCTGATAATTCTTCTCCAGAAGCGTCTTTGCAGCGTCCAGCTTTTCGCGGGCGGCCTTTTCCTCGTCGGACATATTTTTGCTCCAGCAGGCGTAGAGGTCGAAGAATTCTCCGTCCTCGCTGCCCTCATCGCCCCAGTCCCAGTCGCCGTCATCCCATTCGCGAAGCAGCTCCGCGCCGTCGGCGTATACCGCCTTGCCGCTGGCACTGGTGGACCAGCCCGCGAACGTGTAGCCTTCGCGGCTCAGCGTGCAGGCAGACAGGTGAATGGTCTCGTCAAACGGGGCGCGCTGGTCTTCCATGCTGCCTGTCACGTCAGCGCCGTTGGCGTTGTAGCGGATCACGTAGCTGAGGCTGTACCACTGCGCCTTGAGCGTCACGCCGCTGTCACGGTAGGCGCTGAGGTCATAGGAGGCCGTCACGCGGTCGCCCAGCGAGCCGTCCGCCAGCACGATGTACCAGTCGTAATACCTCTTTCCGCTGGGGAATTTGGCGCTGTTCAGCGCGGGAAGCACCGCATGGCCGTTTTCGTCAATGTCGGCGTCCAGAATGGCTTCCTGATAGCCATTGCCGTCAAAATGAACGGGCAGATTGGACTGCTCGGCCTCCCAGAGCGCGTAGAGCGTGGTGTCCGCCGTCAGCTCGACTGCCGCGCCGTCGTTATAGACCTTTTCGCCTGCGGGCAAAAGCGCCCAGCCCGCGAAGCGGAAGCCCGCTTTCGTAAAGGCGTTGGGCGTCAGCGTGCCCTTGCCCCCGGTCAGCGTCTGCGCGTCCATCGTGCCCTCGCCGCCGTTCGCGTCGAAGGTGACGGTGACATCGCTGGAAACAGGGTCGGTGCAGCGGATGTTCTTCAGCGTCATTGCGCAGGGCGTCATGAAATCTTCTTCCGAGTAGAAATCGATCTCGAAAATGTCGCCTGCTTTTACATCCACGTTGTACGGACTTGCGAGTTTATCGCTGCTGGTGCCCTTTGCGATTGCAGTCCCGTTAAGACGCAACTCGGCGTAGCTGTAGGGAGAACGGTTACCGATGGAGAACAGATGCTTGAACCAGAAGTTGCAGTTTTTCTTGAACGTAAACGTCAGAATCGCGTGCGTGTCGCCATACAGCTTGCTGCCGTCCTTGTTGAAGACGGCCACACTGGTTCCGTTGTTGCCGGTGTTCCATGTCGTGGTCTTGTCCGCTGTGGAAAGCGGCGTGGAGGTCACGGTGAAATAGTCGCCGAGGTTGTTGGGCCGGGGCGTTTCCGTCGTGTAATTCTGCGTAAAGATTGTTGCGTTGGGGTCAAACGTGTAGCTTGCTGCGAATACCTGTGCGGGCAGCAGGCTCAGAAGCATGACCAGCACAAGCACGATGGGTAGAATTCTCTTTTTCATCTGCAATGATTCCTTCCTTTATTTAATATCTATCTGAAAGCCCATTTAAGCAGCCGATAACTCCTTCCGATTGAATCAGCGGTTACTTGGGCTGAGTGCACACAGAAAAAAACGCCCAAGCGAGTCTCCGCGTTCGGGAAACTCACTTGGGCGTCGGTTCTTCCGATGGCCCGGCCTCACAGCCTGCAAACCATATGTTACTTTTCCTCCAGCTTTTCGCTCCGGGTCGCTTCCATCTGAACGGGCACGCCGTTCCGCATGACGATACGCATCTCCCCGTATTTCAGCTGGCGCAGTTCCGCGATAATCCGCTTTTCTGCCTTTGTCAGCCGAAGTTCATTCTGCTGCTCCATATTGCGGCTCCTTTCACCGTCCGATACAAAACAAAAAGCCGTGCGCCCCGATTTGGCCGCACGGACAAAGGCGTATAAACGCCCATCCTGTTCGGCTGCGGTGACGGCGCAAGCACAGGACAGCACTCGGCGTATCTGACTGATCCCTCCATGCCGGAAGGCTTCACAGTGACCCACTCGTGGGGCTTTGCACCCCGTTCCGCCTGCGGGTCAAGACCCGCGCGCGCTGTCCTTGATTCAGTTTGTTTGATCTATTTGTACTATAACAAATACGCTGTCGGAAATCAAGTCTGCAAACGGGATTTTAACAAGAATGCGCACGCGCATTTTCCGGCAGTATATTGCTCTTCCAATGCTCGACCAGCATTTTTTCCAGTTCCTTGGCGGCGACGCTGAGCGGCTGATCTTTGCGCTTAACGAGGCAGACACTGCGCGGCGGAAGCGGTTCAGCAAGATTAATGACGCACACATTGTCGGATGGGCGAATAAAATCCTGTGGGACGATGCCAACGCCGAGGTCAGATTCGACCATCGGGAGAATCTGATCGGCGGTAAAGGCCTCGATATCCGGACGGAACGGCAGGCCGTGAGCCGCAAAGAAGCCGGAATAAAGCGCATAGGACTGCGTATCCGCGCCGAGTGTGATGAGCGGATGGGTCCGCAGTTCCTCCAGCGTGACGGTACGGTCCAGCAGGTCCCGGAAGGACGGAGAACAGACGGCAACCTCCTGGATCTGCCGGATGTTTGTCTGTTGAAAGGCCGCCGCGTGCAGAACCGGCGTCGTGACAACGGCAAAATCTGCAGTCGTCTCTCGCAGAGCGGCGATAGCCTGCGGGGTCGAATGATTGCTGATGCGCAGGCTCACGCCCGGATATTGGGTGCGGAATGCCTCGAGCACCGGCAGGAGCACGCAGCGCAGCGCGCCCTCGCTTGCAGCAAGAAACACCGTACCGGCTTGCAGAGAACGGCTCTGCGCGAGTTCCGCTTCCCCAGCTTCCAGCTGTTCTACTGCAATTTTGACATGCCGGTAGAGCCGTTCGCCCTCCGGCGTTAACTTCATGCCGCGGTTCGTCCGGGAAAAGAGCGTGCAGCCCAGCTCCGCCTCGAGATTTTTGATCGAGCGCGTCAGGTTCGGCTGGTTGTTGACCAGCTCTCTTGCCGCCTGCGAGAGATTGCCGCATTTCGCAACATAATAAAAGATCCGGTAATAGTCATAATTTACGTTCATACATGTCTCCTCTGATATGTCATATTCATATGAAGACCATATTTATTTCGGATTTTACACATATCTGCATGCGCATTATAATATGGGCACTTCGGGAAGTCAAGACAGCGTTCAACTGCTTTCCGAAAGAAAGGGAAACCAAAATGGCACTTACAATAGAGGCGCTGGCCGCAGCCGTCATCGATCTTGTCCTGCTTCGCGTCATGCTCCGTCTGGAAAATGAACCGGGCGCAGATCACCCGAAGGAGCGGCGCTGGATGCTGGCCGCGGGCGTTTTACTTCTCGTGGGCTGCATCGCGGAGATCGCACTGCGCGGCGCGCATATTATGCAGATCCTGCTTGGGATCGGCTTCAATCTCGCGTTTGTCGCCTACTTTTTCAGCTTCCGCGCCGCTGCGCAGGAAGCCTGAGCGGCGGCAGGCCTGATCAAAGGAGGATGCATATGAGCAAGAAGCGTAAGATCATTTCGCTTGCGGTCCTCGGCGTTCTGCTGCTTGCCTCGCTGGCGCTCAGCCTGCTGCTGGGCAAGGGCGGCGCGAAGGAATCCCTGCAGACGATCATGCGGGACGCGGTTCTGCATGAGGACAATAAAATCAGTCTGTTCGGGCTGATGGACGTGAATCCGGCGGTCGTTTCCGGGTTTATCGTCACGGGCGTGCTGCTGGTGCTGGCGGCGCTGGCGCGGATCTTTGTGATCCCGCGATTCAAATATAAGCCCGGAAAGCTTCAGCTGCTGCTGGAAGAGCTTGTGACATTCTTCCAGAACCTTGCGCAGACGAACAGCCCGCACCGCAATGGCTTTCTTGGCGCGTATCTGTTCGGTGCGGGCGTCTATGTGCTCTTCGGCACGCTCTTTGAGCTGTTCGGCCTGCAGGCCGTGACGACGGCCGGCGGCTCCATTTCCCTTCCCGCGCCGCTGTCGGATATCAACGCGGCCATCAGCGTGGGCTGCATGTCCTATCTCGTGATCCTTGGCGGCGGCATCGCGGCAAACAAGCTCCGCGGCGCTGCCAACACGCTCAAGGATTTCTCGCTTCCCATCTCCATGAGCTTCCGTCTATTCGGCGCGCTGCTGAGCGGTCTGCTGGTCACGGAGCTTGTTTATTATTCGCTCAGCCTGAGCTTTGTGCTGCCGGTATTCGTGGGCGTCATGTTCACGCTCCTGCACGCGCTCATTCAGACGTATGTCCTGACGACACTCGTGTCGATCTTCTATGGTGAGGTCACAGAGCCGCATAACAAAAAAGTCAAGCAGGCCGCTTGACGAATGGAGGAACAGAAAAATGAAACTGACTGCAAAACGAATGGTATCCCTGATGCTTGTCATGCTGCTTGTCTGCGCGCTGCTCGCCGTGTCGGCCAGCGCTGCGGATACCGCTGACGCTGCGCCTGCCGCGGAAGCCGCGGCGGCGGCTGAAAACTCGACCGGCGCAAAGGCGATCGCCTGTCTCTTATACACATCTCCGAGCCCACGAGACCGGAGCCTATCTCGTA
>OWIX01001451.1_pt1 | contig 11942 bp, 7 predicted proteins | sample 1732851 | NCBI WGS metagenome assembly OWIX01 (sample SAMN05065761, study PRJEB22554) | human gut metagenome | biome: ENVO:2100002; feature: ENVO:00000062; material: ENVO:00002003 | host: Homo sapiens | place: USA
ACCTGCTCCCGCTGCGACTATACCACCCGCAAAGAGCTGCCCGCACTGAACCATGATTTTGTGCATCACGAAGCAAAAGCCCCCACCTGCACAGAAAAGGGCTGGGCTTACGATACCTGCTCCCGCTTCGGCTGCAACTATACCACCCGCAAAGAGCTGCCCGCGCTGAACCATAATTTGGTGCAGCACGAAGCGAAAGCCCCCACCTGTACGGAAATCGGCTGGAACGCCTACGAAACCTGCTCCCGTTGTGACTATACCACCTATGCGGAGCAGCCCGCACTGAACCATGATTATCAGGCTGTTACCGTAGAGCCTACCTGTGAAACAGACGGCTATACCATCTTTACTTGCTCCCGCTGCAACGACAGCTACACCGCAAACCCGACCGATCAGCTGGGACACCAGTTCGGTGCATGGTTCCCGAATGGAACCGGCTCTCAGAGCGCCGATTGTCTGCGAGATGGCTGTGCGCACACTGGCAGCACGGATTGCCGGAAGTTTACTTTCCGCACTGCGGAAGGCGAAACGCTGATCTTCTGCCCCGTGTGCGGGCAGGCAGAAAACGTCGCGCAGCTGGAAATGATCGAAGCGGCAACGGCGTGGACTATCAGCGGCAGCCTTTCTGCGGAGGATGTGACCGCACGGACGAACGGGGAATACCTGAGTGTGGCCTTTGAAACCGCAGGCAGCCTGACGCAGCCCACCGGTCGGGTAAGGCTTGCGCTGCCCGCCGGATTGCTGGAAGGCAAAACGCTTGTGCGCATTGCCCCGGACGGCACACAGACGGAGATGCCTTTTGAAACAGAGCGCGGAAAGCTCATCTATACGCTGGATTTTGCAAACAGCGCGCTGCCCGTAATGCTCTTCCGGCTGGTACCCCAGCCCACCGCCCTCTGAATGCTTTTACAGCGGCACGAACAATAAAACGCAAAATGCCCGCCCACCGTGGTTTTCCACAGGTGGGCGGGCATTCTTTTGTGCCTTTTTGGCATAAAAATACCCCCGGAGGATGCAGCGTTTTTTACGCTGTCTACTCTGGGGGCAGGATAGCAAGCGCTGCGCGGCAGCTCCCGGAAGCGGACACTGTCTTGCTGAAAAAGCACTTCCTAGCGCTGCTCCTCCGGCGGGCAGCAGCTCTCCCGGGGGATGAGCTTGTGCGGCACGATGATCTTTGTGGCCAGAAGGTTCGGGTTCTCGATGTGGTTGATGGTCTGGCTGGCAGCCTCCATGCCCAGCTGGTAGGGGTTGACGTCCACGGTGGTCAGCTGTGGGCTGCCCTGCCCTTTGTTGCGGAGTGCCCCTTGGCAAACCGGACGGGATTGCGCTATAATAGAGCCGTAACAGTTCCACAAAGGTGTGGTAAGGGAGGTGCGGTCATGATCCGGGTGGCGATCGTAGAGGACGACGCGGAGGTGCAGGGGGTATTGCAGGAGTATGTTCGGCGGTATACCCGGCAGTACGGGACAGAGTTTGAAGTGACGGTCTTTGCGGACGGCGTGGATATTCTGGAGGATTACCGCGCGGTCTACGACATTATTTTTCTGGATGTGGAGATGAAGCATCTGGACGGCATGACCACGGCAGAGCGCATCCGGCAGATGGATGCAGACGTCATCCTGATCTTCATCACCAATATGGCGCAGTACGCCATCCGGGGCTACTCGGTGGGAGCGCTGGACTATGTGCTGAAGCCGGTGCCCTACTTTGCCTTTTCGCAGCAGCTGCTCAAGGCCGTTGCCCGGCTGGAAAAGCGGGCAAAGCGCTACCTGACCGTGCCGGTGGAGGGCGGGCTGCGCCGTCTGGACACCGCAAGCATCTATTACTTGGAAAGCGAGGGGCACCGGGTGCACTTTTACACCGATGAGGGCGATTTTTCCGCCCCCGGCGCCCTCAAGGCCTTTGAGGAAAAGCTGGCAGACTGCCCCTTTGCCCGCTGCAACAGCGGCTACCTTGTCAATCTGGCACAGGTGCGGGAGCTGCGGCAGAGCACCGTGCAGGTGGGCCCCTGCGAGCTGCAGGTCAGCCGCCCCAAGCGCAAGGGCTTTCTTGCCGCACTGACCGACTACATCGGAGGTGAAGGCTCATGACCGCGCTGCCGGATATCCCCCGGCTGTACACCGCCCTTGCCGAGTGTCTGGCGGTGCTGCTGTTCACACCGGCGCTTGCGCCCCGCTTTTCCAAGGCGGTCACCGGGGGCATCACCCTGCTGTGGGCGGCGGGGCTGTCGGCCTTTCTGGGGCTGACGGGCAATGTGCCCGGCGGGCTCTGGATCCCCTGCATGGTAACGGCCATCGGGTTTTCTTACTTATATTTATGGGGTGTGTGGAGCATCACCCTGCTGGAAGCCGGGTATCACTGCGCCCGGGCGTTTATTCTGGCAGAGCTTGCCGCCAGCGTGGAGTGGCAGCTGCACTGCGCCCTCTGGCCCGCCCGCGGCCCATGGGAGCCCCTGTCTTTGCTGCTGCTGGCGCTGGTGTATGGGACGCTGTTCGGCATTATGTGCTATCTGCAGCACCGCCGTCCCCAGCCCGCCGGGCACTTACAGATCGGCGGCAGCGCCGCCCTGACGGCGGTCATGCTGGCGCTGACCGCCTTTGCGGTGAGCAATCTGGGCTTTCTGCCCGGCAGCGAGATCAATATGAGCATTTTTTCCATCCGCACCTTGGTGGATTTTTCCGGCGTACTGATCTTATCTGTGCAGCACGAGCAGCTGCAGGAGAACGCTTTGCACAGCGAGCTTGCCGCCATGGACGAGGTGTTGCACCGCCAGTACGAGCAGTACAAGCGCAGCAAGGAGGGCATCAACCTCATCAACCGGCGGTACCATGAGCTGAAAGTCCAGCTTGCCCGCATCCGGGAGGAGCAGGACCAGACCAAGCAGAACGCTGCCATTGCCGCCATGGAGCAGAATATCCGCCAGTACGAGGCCGAGAACAAGACCGGCAACCCGGTGCTGGATACCCTGCTCACCGCCAAGACCATGGAATGCCAGCAGGAGAATATCACCATCACCAGCGTGGCGGACGGCAGGATGCTGGGCTTTCTCACCATCCGGGAGCTGTGCACCATCGTGGGCGTGGCGCTGGACAACGCCATTGCCGCCGTGCGCGCCGAGCCGGACCCCGAAAAGCGGCTCATCAAGGTGGCGGTGTACAGTCAGGGCGGCTTTGCCATGCTGCGGTTCGAGCATTATACAGAGGCCGCCCCCGCACTGGATGCGGACGGTCTGCCGCAGCAGGGGTCGGACCTGAAAAGCGTCCGCACCACCGTCGGGCAGCACGGCGGCAGCATGACGATGCACTGGGAAAACAACTGGTGCACCCTGCGGATCTTATTTCCGCTGCCCCAAAAGCAATAATATTTTTACGGCAGGTATCCCCTGCCGTTTTTTTGTCTGGCAGGGTGCACAAATACAATGTTGCAATATTTGTGTATTAGCACAATAAAATTTGAAACCTTATTGTAACTTTTGCAAATTGTGCAGTTGAAATGACAGGTTATGCTGGAAACATGTGAAAAGAAAATGAATATGCTATACTATAACCATCGTCAGAGATGCGGCCGCATCCAAAATCAGATTATTTGACTTGAAAGAAGTAGGAGGACACTACGGATGAAGAAGAAACGGATGTCCAACAAGACGTTTCGGAGAATCACGATTCCCGTCATGGCGGTGGTTCTTGCGGCACTGATCGTTGGCAATGTTGCTGCGTATTCGTACCGTGGACTGATTTCCACGCACTTTAACCACGATACGTTTAAAATCGTTGAAACCGGAGAGGATGTAGACAGCAACTACTTCCCGTGCGATTTCAGCAGTGAAGAAGAACTGAATGAGCACAATGGTCAGGTCGCTCAGAATATCGAGAGCGAGGGCCTCGTGCTTTTGGAAAACAACGGCGGTCTGCCGCTGAATAAAGGTGACAAAGTCAGCGTGTTCTCGGTTTCGTCTGTGAACATCGTCTATGGTGGTGCCGGTTCCGGTTCTGTGGATACTTCCACGGCACCGACGCTCAAGACGGCGTTGGAAAAGTCCGGACTGAGTGTGAATCCGACCCTGTGGGATTTCTACACCAAGAAGAGTGAGGACGGATATCAGCGTAGTGCACCGAACTGGCGCGGCGGTAAGTTTTCGATCAATGAAGTGCCTTGGGCAGATGTTGCATCTGCGGCGCAGTCCTCTTTTGATGAGTACAGCGATGCCGCGATCGTTGTGATCTCTCGTTCTGGCGGCGAAGGTTCCGACCTGACTGCTGTGAATTTTGCAGAGACCGCAGGCGTTGCGGACAACTCCGGCAACTATCTGGAACTGAGCACCGAAGAGGCGGATATGCTGAAGGCGGTCAATGACCAGTTTGATGATGTGGTGGTTGTGCTGAATGCCAATAATGCCATGGAGCTGGGCTGGCTGAGCCAGTATCCTAACATCAAGGCGGCGATCTGGGCCGGCGGTGTCGGTCAAACGGGTCTGTATGCCATTGCTGACGCACTGGTTGGCGATGTGGTTCCTTCCGGTCGTTTGGTGGATACTTATGCCGCAGATGCCAACAGCTCTCCCGCCGCACAGAATGCCGGCACAAACTTCTGGATCGAGAACGGCTTCTCCAATGAATCCGACCAGTACATTGTGTACGAGGAAGGCATCTATGTCGGCTACCGCTACTACGAGACCCGTTACGAAGATGTGGTTCTGGGTCAGGGTAACGCGGGCGATTACGACTATGCAAGCGAAGTCATCTATCCCTTTGGCTACGGTCTGAGCTATACCACCTTTGATTACAGCGATTTCTCTCTGACCCAGAACGGGGATACCTTCACCGCAAAAGTGAAAGTTACCAATACTGGCGATACTTACTCCGGAAAGGAGGTCGTTCAGCTTTATGCACAGTCTCCGTATACCGATTATGACCGCGAGAACAATGTGGAAAAAGCCTCTGTGGAGCTGGTTGGTTTCGCAAAGACGGACGTGCTGAAGCCGGGCGAATCTCAGGTCGTGGAGATTCAGGTGGACAAGGAAAGCCTGAAGTCCTATGACTATACCAATGCAAAGACCTATATTCTGGATGCAGGCGATTACTACTTTGCAGTGGGCCATGATGCACATGATGCCCTGAACAACATTCTAGCCGCAAAGGGCAAGACGGTTGCGGATGGCATGACCGCAGAAGGCGACAGCACGATGACCGCAGAGTGGAACAATGCCGCTCTGGATACCAAGACGTATGCTGTGGACAGCACCACGGGTACGGAAATCTCCAATAAGTTCGATTACGCCAACATTGCAAATTACGACGAATATTCTGATACCAAGTACCTGACCCGTAATGACTGGGTCGGCACGTTCCCGACTGCATTCTGCACGCGCGTGGACGAGACCACCGGCGAAAAGTACATTACTTTCCCGCAGGAGATCATTGATGCACTGTATCCCCAGTATACGGAGGACAAGGATGCCTATACGATGCCTGTCACGGGTGAGGAGAACACGGAAAATCTGACGCTTGCGCATTACCGTGATACGATGTTCGATGATGATTCGTGGAACGACATCCTGAATGTGATATCTGCCGATGATCTGGCTTACATGGTCCGCATGGGCGGCTATGGTACGCCGAGCCTGAACTATATCCTGAAGCCCGCCACCAAGGAAAAGGATGGCCCTGCCGGTATCTCTGCAACGCTGATCGGTGGTACGCAGGGAATGGCATATCCCACGGAAGTTGTGATTGGTTCCACATGGAATACGGATCTGGCCTATGAGATGGGTGTTGCGGTTGGCAATGATGCAATGTTCGCAGGAATTCAGGGCTGGTATGCACCGGCTATGAATATCCATCGAACTCCGTACAGCGGCCGTAACTTCGAGTATTACGCGGAGGATGGTTTCATCAGCGGTAAGATGGGTGCTTCCACGGTGGAAGGCGCTCAGAGCAAGGGCCTGTTCTGCTACATCAAGCACTTTGCAGTCAACGATACCGAGGGTGTGATCGATGAAAACATGAACATCAAGGGTTCGAAGGACGGCATTTCCGCATTCCTGAACGAACAGGCACTGCGTGAGCTGTACCTCGCACCGTTTGAAGAGAGTGTCAAGAGCGGTGAAACGCTGGGCGTGATGAACGCATTCAACCGCATCGGCACGAAATGGTGCGGTGCAAACTATGAACTCCTGACGGATGTTCTGCGGAACGAGTGGGGCTTCCATGGCATCGTGATCACGGACTTTGCTGGTCTGCCGGATTATATGGATATCAAGGCTGGCTTGCAGGCTGGTACCGATATGTGGATGAACACCAACGAAACTTCTTTTGATCTGGGAGATTATAAGAATGACCCGCAGATCATGACCTATCTGCGGAACGCCGCGCACGATATCTGCTATACGGTCAGCCACAGTGTCGCTATGAACGGTCTGTCTGAGACTTCTAAGCTGGTCAATATCACGCCGCTCTGGATGAAGTGGATGTACACGCTGGATGCCGTTGTCGCAGTTTTGGCAGTGGGCTGCATTTACTGGATGGTCCGCCGCAATAAGGACGAGCAGATGCACCCTGAAAATTATAAGCCATCCAAAAACATCAACGCCTAACGGATAAATTCTAACACGCAAGGGGGCGGCGGGTATCCGCCCGCCCCTTTTCTTTGTTCATCGTCAGGAGCCAAGCTATGAAACACGCAGACATCATTCAAACACTGAGCCTGGAACAGAAATGCGCCCTGCTGAGCGGCGGTACGGTGTTCACCACCCGGGCGCTGCCGGGCAAGGGCATCCCGGCCATTACCCTGTCGGACGGCCCCAACGGCGTGCGCAAGCAGGCGGGCGCAGCTGACCATCTGGGCCTGAACCCCAGTGTGCCCGCCACCTGCTTCCCCACCTCGGCCACCGTGGCCAACAGCTGGGACCCGGAGCTTGGCGAGGCTGTGGGCGCAGCCATGGGCGAAGAAGCAGCGGCACAGGGCGTGTCGGTGCTGCTGGGCCCCGGCCTGAACATCAAGCGCAGCCCGCTGTGCGGCCGCAACTTCGAGTATTTCTCGGAGGATCCCTACCTTGCCGGTAAGATGGCGGCGGCCTACGTCCGCGGCATCCAGAAAAACGGCATTGCCGCCTGCCCCAAGCACTTTGCGGTGAACAGTCAGGAGCTGCGCCGCATGGCCTCGGATTCCATCGTGGACGAGCGCACCCTGCGGGAAATTTACCTGACCGGCTTCGAGATGGTGGTCAAAGAGGCGCAGCCCAAGACCATCATGTCCGCCTATAACCTTGTCAACGGCACCTACGCCAACGAGAACGCCCACCTGCTCATGGATATCCTGCGCAGGGACTGGGGCTTTGACGGCGCAGTGGTCACCGACTGGGGCGGCAGCAACGACCACGCCCTCGGCGTAAAGAACGGCTCTACGCTGGAAATGCCCGCCCCCGGCGGGGACGCCATCCGGGAGCTGATGAAGGCGGTGCAGACCGGCAAGATCACCGAAGCAGACGTGGACGCCCGGCTGGAGGAGCTGCTGGAACTGGTGTTTACCACCAAAGCGGCGGTGGACGCCGCACCCGGCAAGTTCGATGCCGACGCCCACCACGCGCTGGCACGCCGGGCTGCTGCCCAGAGCATCGTGCTGCTGAAAAATGAAAACAGCCTGCTGCCCCTTGCAAAGGGGGAGAAGGTGGCGGTCATCGGCGACTTTGCCCAGACGCCCCGCTATCAGGGGGCAGGTTCCAGCGCCGTCAACTCCATCAAGGTGGATTCCTTCTTGGACTGCCTTGCCGAAAGCGGCCTGAACAGCGTCGGCTACGCCAAGGGCTTTGACCGGCAGGGCAAGCCCGACGAGGCACTGAAGGCCGAGGCGGTGCTGCTGGCAAAGAACGCCAATGTGGTGCTGCTGTGCATGGGTCTGGACGAGATCAAGGAGAGCGAGGGCATCGACCGCGCCGACATGAAGCTGGCAGAGAACCAGCTGGAACTGCTGGCCGCTGTGGCGGCGGCAAACCCCAACGTGGTGGTGCTGCTGAGTGCAGGCTCCTCGCTGGAAAGCGATTGGGTCAAGGACTGCAAGGCGCTGGTCTACGGCTGTCTGGGCGGTCAGGCCGGTGCGGGCGCACTGGTCGAGGTGCTCACCGGCGCGCAGAACCCCTGCGGTAAGCTGGCTGAGACTTGGGCGCGCAGCTACGCCGACACCCCCGCAAAAGCGCATTTCGGCGGCGACGGCCCCACTGTGGAGTACCGCGAGGGTCTGTATGTGGGCTACCGCTACTACGACACCGCCGGTGTGCCCACCGCCTTCCCCTTCGGCTACGGCCTGAGCTACACCAGCTTTGCGTACAGTGACCTGAAGGCAGACGAAACCGGCGTGACCCTGACTGTCACCAATACCGGCAGCTGTGCAGGTGCCGAGGTGGTGCAGCTGTATGTGGCAAAGCCGGATGCAACGATTTTCCGCCCCGCCAAGGAGCTGAAGGGCTTTACCAAGGTGCAGCTGGAAGCCGGAGAGAGCAAGACCGTCACCATCCCGCTGGATGATAAGGCGTTCCGCTACTGGAACGTCAAGACCGACCGCTGGGAGGTGGAGGGCGGCAGCTATCAGCTGCTGGTGGGCGCTTCCAGCGCCGATATCCGTCTGACTGCCGCCGTTACGGTGGCGGGCACCGGCGCACCCGACCCCTACGCGGGCAAAAATCTGGAGCATTACCGCACCGCACAGGTGCAGAAGGTGCCGGACGCGGAGTTTGAGGCGCTGCTGGGGCATGCCATCCCGGAGAACAAGGTGCACATCGACCGCAACATGACGCTGGGCGAGATGGGGCACGGACGCAGCCCCATCGGCTGGCTGGCGGCTGCCGTGCTGGGCACCCTGCTGCGCCGCAGCATCAAAAAGGGCAAGCCCGACCTGAACATCCTGTTCCAGTACAATATGCCTCTGCGTGCGCTGGCCAAAATGACCAACGGCGCCATCAGCATGGGCATGGTGGACGGCATCGTGATGGAGCTGCAGGGCTTCTGGATCATCGGCCTTGTGCGGGTGATCGTGGAGGCCGTGAAGAACCTCGTGCTGAACAGCCGCATGGAAGAGCGCTTGAAAAACAGCTGAAAGGAAGCAGGCTATGAATTTCTGGAATAACTTCGCGGCAAAGCACCCCGCCGCTGCCAAGTGGGTGCGCGAGGGCGGCCTGTTCGTCATCGTGTCCAACCTCATCACGGTGTTTAAGTACCTGCTGCTGCAATTTCTGCCCAAGGCCTTTGCAAGCCTGCCGGTGGTGGATTTCGGCTGGCCGGGCATCGACATTACCCTGTTCGGCGAGACCTTCAAGTGGAACATCCTCGGCTACGATGCCGCCCACGGCGGTCTGCCCTACTTCTGCGCCTACATGATCGCCATGGTCATCGGCGAGTGCATCAACTTCCCCATCCAGCGCAATTTTGTGTTCCGCAGCAAGGGCAATCTGGCAAAACAGATCGGCTGGTATGTGCTGGCCTTCTGCGTCATCACCTGCATCGTCAACTCCATCAACTGCATCTGGGTGGCGGTGGCAGGGCTGCTGGTACCGGACTTCATCTACAACATCGGCACTACCGTGCTCAACGGCGGCATCTCCATGGTGATCTTCTTCTTTGTGAATAAGATCATCTTCCCGGAGGGCGAAAAAGCCGCCAAATAATAAGCTATTCTCCTTCATTTTCTTCTCTTCATCATAAACCAGAAGGGCTGCTCCGTTCTCCGGGGCGGCCCTTTTGGTTTGGGGAGAGAACTTCCTCAGCCATCTTATTTTTGTTTTTCTGCACAAAATGTTCTGCGGGCAGGGTTTTCCTCTTGACAAGCGGGCAAATGTTTCGTACTATATTTAGTAGTATGGAATCAAAGACGCTGTACGCAGGTTTCAGTGTGACCCTGTACCCGTTTCAGGCAAAGCGTGCCTGTTTGATATAAAATGGAACCGTAAAGAGAAAAGCCGTATGCTTTTGCCCGTGCCGCCGGTTTTGGGCGGTGCGTATGGTTTTGGTGTCACTTTTTGCATTGAAAGCTCTTTCTATATCATTGCCCGTGTCCTGCTGCGCAGCGTCTCCTGCTTTTAATTTTGCATTGAATTGAAACAAAGGAGAGTGAACGCAATGACCGCGATCGGAGTGATCGTGGCCTTGATCGTTGCTGTTGTCGGCGTGGCTGCGGGCTATTTTATTGGTTACAACAACCGTAAAAAGACTGCCGAAGCCCAGATCGGCAGCGCCGAGGCCGAGGCTACCCGGCTGGTGAACGAGGCGATCAAGACCGCCGACCAGAAGCGCAAGGAAGCGGTTCTGGAAGCAAAGGACGAGGCTTTCCGTCTGAAAGCCGAGGTCGATGCCCAGAAGGCAGAGGCCGACAAGGAGATCAAGCAGCGCCGTGCGGAGATCAGCCGTCAGGAGAACCGCATCGACCAGAAGGAGACAGCGCTGGACCGCAAGACCGAGGCGCTGGAAAAGAAGGAAGAAGAGCTGAAAAAGCGCGCTGCCGAGGCCGAGGAGCGTCTGGCAGAGATCGACGCTCTGCGCGCCAAGGAGATGGAGCGTCTGGAAACGCTGGCCGGCCTGAGCCAGGAGGACGCCCGCGAGGTGCTGCTGCATAAGGTGGACGAGGAGTTGACCCACGAAAAGGCCGTGCGCGTTGCCGCCTACGAGACCGACCTGAAGGAAAACTGCGATAACATCGCCCGCAACCTCATCGGACAGGCCGTCAGCCGCTGTGCTGCCGACCATTGCAGCGAGACCACCGTCAGTGTGGTGCCGCTGCCCAGCGATGAGATGAAGGGCCGCATCATCGGCCGCGAGGGCCGCAACATCCGCGCACTGGAGACCGCTACCGGCGTGGATCTGATCATCGACGATACCCCGGAGGCCATTACCCTGTCCTCCTTCGACCAGACCCGCCGCGAGGTGGCCCGCATGACGCTGGAGCGCCTGATCGGCGATGGCCGTATCCACCCCGCCCGCATCGAGGAGACGGTGGAAAAGTGCCGCCACGATCTGGAACTGCAGATGAAGCGCGAGGGCGAGCGTGCGGTGATGGAGCTGGGCATCCACGGCCTGCACCCCGACCTGATCAAGCTGATCGGCCGGCTGAAGTACCGCACCAGCTTTGGCCAGAACGCCCTGACCCACAGCATGGAAGTGGCTTGGGTGGCCGGTCTGCTGGCAGGCGAGATGGGCGTGAACGTTACCATGGCACGCCGCGCCGGTCTGCTGCATGATATCGGCAAGGCACTGGATCACGAGATCGAGGGCAGCCACGTCCAGATCGGCGTGGACATCTGCCGCAAGTACAAGGAGAACACCCAGATCATCCACGCCATTGAGGCACACCACGGCGATGTGGAGCCCAAGACCCCGCTGGCCTTCATCATTCAGGCTGCCGACGCCATCAGCGCCGCCCGTCCGGGTGCCCGCCGCGAGAACGTGGAAAGCTACGTCAAGCGTCTGGAAAATCTGGAGGAGATCTCCTCCAGCTTCGAGGGTGTGGAGCAGGCCTTTGCCGTACAGGCAGGCCGCGAGGTGCGCATTCTGGTCAAGCCCGACGTCATCAGCGATGATCAGGTCATCCTGCTGGCACGCGCCATTGCCAAAAAGATCGAGGATACGCTGGATTACCCCGGCCAGATCAAGGTCAACGTCATCCGCGAGAGCCGCGCTGTGGAGTACGCAAAATAAAGCTTTTTCCGCAGGCTGCCGTGCTTTTTGCACGGCAGCCTGTTTTTTTGCGCCAAAACGATTGCATTTCCTGTTAAAAAAAGGTATCATGGATGCAGAAGAAAGCAAAAAGAACTGCGTCCGTGCGGACGCAGACCCGCAACGACCCCGGAACGGAAAGGAGCATCGTTCTATGAAAAACTGGAAGAAATTACTGGCCTGCCTGCTGGTCGGCTTGATGGCACTGACCGTGTTCACCGCCTGCGATGCCAGCGTTGGCGCACC
>OWIX01001493.1_pt1 | contig 11699 bp, 4 predicted proteins | sample 1732851 | NCBI WGS metagenome assembly OWIX01 (sample SAMN05065761, study PRJEB22554) | human gut metagenome | biome: ENVO:2100002; feature: ENVO:00000062; material: ENVO:00002003 | host: Homo sapiens | place: USA
ACCATTTGGTACTAATTTAAATTTATCAATTCCAGTAAATGCAGCATTATTAGTAAGAGAAATAGGTCTATTAGCATTATAATAATTTTCTACTTTACCAGCAGCTCTCCAACTAGTATCTTGATTCCAAGATTGAATAATAGAACTATCAATAGCGCCACTACCTACAAGTAAAGTAATAGGTTCTCTTTTAAGTTTACCTTCTGTATCGTAATAACCAGCAATATTAATTTGAACTCCAACATCACCAGTTTTTGGGTCACGAACAATAGTAGGAGTAATTTCATTTTCTTTAGCACTTCTAAGATAAGCTGTATAAGCTTTTCTATCCTCAGAAGTCATAGGTTCAAATATTCCATTTTCACTAGTAATATAAGCTTCTCCTTGAGTTAAATCAATACCACTACGAATAGCCATCATAGCTTGTTCTTCTTTATTCTTTTTATAAGCTGAAAGTTTATTAGCTTCTTCAGGATTAGCGTTCATCATAAAATTAATTTCAGCTAATTCTGGAGTTAAAGCACTAATACCAATAGTAGAAGAAGTTATTTGCCCACCGTCAAGAATAGCATCATTTTTAGATTTAAGAGAATCAACATAATCAATTAAACCAATATAAGGTTCTTTATTGCCTGTTGGTAATCCAGTATGATGTTCTTCACCATTAGAGTCAACTCGAACAAATTTATCACCGTAACCAAAAAATCTAGTCTTAGCAGAATTAAGAAAAGCATTTAAAAGATTTCTAGTATCTTCAGCTTCTTTAACAGCTTTACCAAAACTATAAATAGATTTATGATAATCTTTAGGTAATTCAGCATATCTATAACCATTACCATCAGAACCAAATCTTACTCCAAGACTAGCAGCTTTTTTCTCTCCACCAATAGCATTAATAAATGAATTATATACATCATCGTTATTAAAGTATTGTCTAATAGCAGAACTATCTCCAAATATCTGATTAACATATTTACTATATGTATCAGAATATTTATTATTAGGCAAATCACTTAAACTAATAATAGAATTATATGTATCAAATCCGTCAATGCTATCTTGCGATTTACCAACTTTAAGACTATTAATATATTCTTGATTATCAATAATATCATTAAGATAACTTAGAGCATATGCTCTATCAGATGGATTAGTAATATTAGTCATTATACTAGTTCTAATATCATCTGGATTAGCAGTGCTTAAATTAATATTAATATCAGGATTATATTTACTAAGCAATCCAGCTATTGATTGTCTATTGCTAGTAATTTCAGCTTGAGCTTGAGCAGGCATAAAATTATCAATACGAACAGGAGTACCTTTATAAGTTAGATTATCAATAGCTTGTTTTCTTTGAGTTGTACTTCCTAGTCCAGCTTGTTCAGCTAAAGCTAATTGAGCTTTCCATGCTTCACCATAAGTAGTATTACTACTTTGATTATAAAAAGTTGCAGCATTATAGAAAGGGTCAATACGTTTAGCAAGATACTGTTCAGGAGTAAGCAGAATACCATTTTTATCTGTTATATCAGGATTACTTCCATTTTGGTCATATTTCCATTTAGCAATTTTATAATCTTGCTCAAGACTAGCTTTAGCACCAGGAGTATTTTCAATAACAGCTTTAACAGCTTCAGCAAGTTTAGCTTTACTTAATCTTTGCCAGTCACCTTTAGTATGAGAATAAATCTCTCCTGTAACAGATTTAGTAATATCATCAGTAACTTTTCCATTGGCATCAAGCCATCTTGTTTGACTACCGCCGCCTTGTTCTTTAGCAGCCCATTGAAGTGCTTGATTAAGTATTTGATTCATAGGAATTTCAGAAACTTCTTTATCAATAGGAGTCCATTTACTTCCACCAATAACATTACCATTCTTATCAGTTATATCTTGATAATTATATTTATTAACTGTACGATAATAATTCTTATAATCTTCAGATAAATCAGTACGTTTATCAAGATTATTCATATAAGCTTTATAATCTTGTTGAGCACGTAAACGACCAATCATTCCCGGACTTGAAGTTATATCTCCATAAGTTCCAACTATATCATCAAGACTAGAATACGCATTACCATATTGCATATTTTCAGTAAGAGCATTACGAACTTTATTAAGTTGTTCTTGACGCCAAGCATCTTCAGCTTCATTTAAATCTAATTGAGCAAGTTGAGCATCAATCTGAGATTTAGTTTGAATAGCTTGTTGATGCCCTTGTTCAAGAGTATTATAAGTTCTAGCTAAGACATTTAAGTCAATAGGATTAACTTGTTGTCTAAAAGTAGGAGTATAAAAGTTTATCGGCATGATTGTTTTCCTCCAAGTTTTCTACGTTTACGAATAATAAATTCATCATAATCAACTCCAGCATCTCTCATAATTCTATCATCTACATTAGGGGCAGATGCTCTCATTGCGCCAATAGTATTATTTAAAGCTTTACGATTTTCATATCTACTAATCATATCTTGAATACCAGCATTAATACCACTAAATAAATTATTAATATTAGTTACTTTAGCTTCTCTAATACCATTATCAAATGCTGTTTTTCTATCTATATATTGATTGTATTGTTGAGCATTAAATTGACGAACACTTTGTTGATTACGTCTATCTTGATTAATAAGATTAGTTTCTATATTTTCTTTATTACCATAAAGTTCATTAGCAGCTTGACCAGCAGCATTACGAACTCGTTGTTTACGAGCTAAACTTACACGACTACTAGCAGTATTAGAATCAATATCACGATAAGCCTCAAATTTATCTTCTCTAATTCTATCAAGTTGAGGATTAATATTATATTTAGTTTTAAGTTTACTAGCACTAATAAGAGTAGGTTGACTTGGACCTCTCATTTTATTAATAGCTCTTCTACTAGCAAAATAGCTAGCTAAACTACCAGCTACATTACTACCTAATCCAATCCAATCAGCAGTAGTAAGATTTTTAAATTTACCTTGACCTTTACTATCAGAATATTTTGTTCCTTGATTAGGAGTACTAGTAGAAACAGATAAAGTAGTAGGAATACTAGCTTCTACTTTAGGTAAATTGCGATTATAAACAGCAGTAGGAGGTGTTTTAGTAGGAACAGATTGAGTTGATTGACTTGACTTACTTCGTCCTCTACGGGGGGTCTTCCCGCTAGATTTAGTTGCAGATAAACTTGGAATATTAGTATTATTTGTACTAATACCTTTATCATTTCCATGACTCCAACCAGCTCTAACTAAACCGCTAGTAATTCCAGCACCATCTTCAAATAAAGGAAGTCTACGTTCTGCATAATATTGAGGACGACGATTTCCATTATCAATATTAGGTTTATTAGTATTAGTATTTACATTATTATTTTTAGACCATCTTCCATTTCTAAAAGTATAATCACTTCCAATAATAGTTTCTCCTCTAGCAGATTTATTAATAGGATAAGCAGAAGTTCTATTAATAGTTCTATTAGTTATAGGAACATAAGCTCCAATTTGTTCATCATATTCCCAAGTTCTTCCATGACGATTAATACGATTTCCACCAACAGCAAATTTATCACGTAGACCCCCCGTAGAGGATGGAGAATGAATTAATCCATTCTTAACATTGCCATTAATACTAACAACTAATCCAACATTACCTTTCTTTCTAAGTTCTGGATATTTATTATAAACTTTAGCTTTAACATCACTTCTACCGTGAAGTCCAGCTAGTCTTAAAGCATCAACAGCATCTGCTTTTGTAGGAATAGGATAACTTCTATGTCCACCAGCAAAATCTTTTTTAGCTACACTAGGATAAGGTTTCTTTTTAGAACCATAATCTTTATCTCTACTTAATCCACCCATAGCTTTTTTATTTTCATTTATATTATTTTTATTTATATAATCAATAGTTCTAGGAAGATTACTACCATGTTTACCAATAGTTGTTCTATAAACTTCTTTAATTCCTTGATTAATCCAAGTATTATCAATTTTATTAGCTAAATCATAAATTTTTTGTCTACCTAAATTAATAAAATTAGTAGCAATTCTACCTATTCTAGAAGCTTTAGTTAGACCTTTAATAAATTTATAATTTCTATTACCAGCTATTGTAGGATAACCACCAATAATTATCGAACCACTTTCAGCGATTTGTCTTTTATATTCATTAGGTGCTTGATAAATTTTGCCACCTTCTTTATATTTAGTTCCATCATCATTAATTCTATTTCTATCTTTAAAATCTTCTTGAGCTTTAAATACTTTATCAGGATTAGCTCCACCCATAACTAATTTAGCAGGACTAGCACCATTAAGTATAGGCTGTGCAGAATAAACTTTAAGTTCATTACCATTAGTTTCAACTACTTCACCACCTTCTACTTCAATACCAGTTTTATCACTAGGACCAATATCAATACCACCTTGACTATGTTTTCTTCCATTCATATAAAAGAAATTATTACCAAGAGGTTGAGCAATACCACCAGCAACTACATTTGGTATTTTACCACCAACAGCATATTGCTTTTGAGGAAGCTTTTTTCCATTACTTTTGGAAGTTTGAATAATATTAAATGGAAATGTTGGTCCAAGTTCATCATCACTAGGAAAAGATTCTTTATTAAAATCTTTAACATAATTAATAAGTCTACCAGCAGTATTATTCATTAATTTTTCTCTATTATCTTTAGATACTAAATTATTCACACCATTATAGAGAAATTCATTACCGAGTCTTATTAAACCAGTAGATTTAGCAACTTTATCATAAGCTCCACCGAGTGGAGGAATACCATTTTGAATAAATCTTCCATTACGAGTAACATTCCCTCTAAATGTACTAGGTAAATTACTTATATGAATAACTTTATCTTTTCTAGGCATTTTATATAATATAATGAGAAATTGTAATTTAATTGATTTTAAGGCTCTCTGCTGAACGATAGCCTATCAGTCGATTAATAGTTCATACCTATGTATAATAATTCAACAGAGAGCAAAAGACTAGCGTCTATGACCGCCACAGCGATATACATTTAGCCTATCTCGATATACTGATTGAGGCATAACAGGTTGTTGAACAGTACCATTAGTAATCCATTCAGGACGTTCAAGACCAGTTTTAGGAGCACTATAACTAGCTTGGTCAGCTTGTTTAACTTGAATTGGTTGTTGTCCTTTACTTCCAAACATACCACCAATTAAACTTCCAGCAGCACTAATAGCAGCACCAATCCATGCTTTTCTACGTCCGCCACATTTATATTTATTAATAAAACTAGAACGTTGATACATAGTCATCGGATTAATCATTTTATCAGAAGTAATATTAAGTTGCTGTTGACCAGCTTGAAGTTGTTTACGCTGTTCAGCTTCTTGAGCAATACGTTTATTTTCATTAATTTGTTGATTAGCAGAAATACCTTGACCTATTGCAGTACCTAATTCACCAAGTCCTTGAACTCCTGTAATAGAACTAGCAAGATTACCTAAACCGGGAAGAGCATCAGCAAATTCAGTACCGAAACCAGCTTTACGTCGAACTCTACCGCCACATTTAAGAGTAAGCTTATCATTATATTGACCAACATAATCTTGATTAGCATAAGCACTAGTTAAAGCTTGAGCATTTTGTAAAGCATCTTTATGGTCTTGTGCAGCTTGAGCTTCAGCTTGGGCTTTTTCTTGAGCTTTCTTTTGTTTATTGCCTTTAATTATACCACCAGCAATACTAGCAGCTGCACCAATAATAGCACCAATAAAAGCTTTTTGTCTTTGTCTATCTCTATACTGTATCATAATTTTCTAAATTGAGTTTGAGCACATTCAAGACTTTCAAATTCAATGCGCTTATTATCTGAATTATTAAATATAAAACGAACTACAAAATAATTACCATATACTCTACGAAGTTTATCACTTACTGTATTAGGATGTTCTTTAATTGCATTACGGAAATAATTAAAGTTATATTGAGTAAGTTCATACCAAGGTTTTTTATACTTATTAAATTCATTAAGTTTATCAATATTAATATCTATATCATCAGTATCATTATCTTCATTAAATATACGAAGTATATCTCCAGCATAAGGATGTTCTCTTAAATCAACAGGATTATTAATATTATCACTATAAATAGGAATATATATTTTATGTACTTTATATTTAATAAATTCAAGAAATTTAATAAGTTCATAAGATTCATTAACCATAATATCAATATAACTATTATGAACTAATATAGGCTCATCACCAACTTCTTGTTTAGATACTAAATATAGACTTCTACTATCATCACCCATGTGAGTATTAAATCTACCATAATTATATTCATGAGTAAATACATGAAGAGGGCAGTTAAGTCTATCATTGTTATGTTCAGTTTGAAAGTAACATTTAGTTTTAGTAGACCAAGCATTATTAAAATAATAATCATGTAAACTAATAAAACTACCTACTTTATAATTAAAACTAATAACTTCATTATGTGGTTCTATAATAGATTCTTTAGTATTAGGATTAATATTATTATAAGTATAATCAAATTTAATTAGAATACGATTATTAAATTTATCATGAGCAAATCTAACTTTATTAGGATGATATTTATCTAACCATAATTTAATATCTTCATCCATTATTTTAAGTTGACCATCATCAAATTGATAAAGTTTATGAAAATCATCATTATAAAAAATATAACCAAATTCTCCAACTATATATGCTAAATCATCTTGCAGTCCACCATAACCTTTATCACTAGTAAAGACTTCTTTATAATCAACTTCAAAAGCATCAGGTTGATATAATTGAACATTTTCATCTCTAGTTTTAAGTGCAGCACTTATATCAAACATAAACATACTATGTTGAGTATGAACTAAAAGATAATATCCAATTCCAACTAAATTAGTTATACTTCCTTTATTTTCAGTAATATTTTTATAGCCTTCAATAGGAAATATTCGCCAAGCGTTAACTTCACTTTCATCTTGAATAACATTACTACGTCTTATAGTTTTATCAAAACGAGTAATATTAATAATATCATTACGATATTGAGTTAACAGTTTAGGAACATATTGGTCAACATTTCCAATAGGGTCTTTAAATAAATCAACACTATTCTTAGGTTCTACAAATGTACCAAAAGCAACACTTTTCTTATCACTATCTTCTTTAATACTAAAAGCTATCTTACTAGGTTCATTATTAAAACATTTACTTTCAAAGAATTTATCATTATAAAGAGGAAATTGAATATAAACATTAAATGGAATATCAAACCAACATGGTTCATCACCACTATAATAATATTGATTATTGGTAGGAGTATATAATTTATAATTACCTTCATTCATTATAACTCCATTATCATTATAAATAAGAACACCATCATAAGTCATTCTACCATTATATCCATGTTCAATAGAATAAGTTCCACCATTATAACAAACGTCATTAAGTCTTACAAGTTCTTTTTCTTTGCTAGTATAAATATTTTTAGTACAATTAAGAACTGTTGCAAGAAACATAGTTTCAGCATCAAGTAGTAATTCCTTATAATCATCCATTTCAAGAGCAGTTCCTTTTCCAGCTCTACTATCAGTAACACTATCAGCAACTACTAATTTATAATTATTAATAGGTTTATATTCATTTCTACTAATAACACCTATAACTGGCATATTATAACTATAAGGATAGGTAGTATTAACTACCATATCAACTACATCATGTTTCTCTTTATAAGGTTCAAATTTACATTTACCATCAATACGAATAATATTAAAATCATATTTAATACTATCATCAATATCAAATCGACCACTATATAGATAACATTTATCACTAGTAAAATTATTCGCTACAAAACCGGGTTTTGTACCCCAACTACCATCTTGCCAAGTAACATTACTAGCTATATTACAATAATCTTTTCTAGTTAGTAATCCAGTATATCTAGTAATAGGTTCAACTTTTTCATAACTAATAAACCATCCAACATAACCTAATTCTTTAATTTGATTCCATAAAGTAGTATCAATATTAGCACGAATATAAAACTTATTAAAAGTATTATTCATATTATATATAAAACCTCTAGTATGTTCACCACCAATAGCTTCAGCATCAAATATTAAATCAGGTATTCTAAATAGTTCATCGCCATTAATATTTTCATAATAACCAAATTTAGCTTCATTATCATAATTGCCATAAATAATTTGATTACTAGTTGGAGTATAGCTACCACTATTTATAACTTGATAAACATATAAATCATTATATTTATCTTTATCTTGATAGTCTATAAAATAATTAGAAATAAGAGTATATAAATCATCTCTATTAGTTGCTTCTAATTCGCCAGCACTATTAAGTAAAATATTAGTTAAAGGATTATTAATAGGTTCAGCAGTATAAACTACAATTTTATGATTAGCAATATATCTTTTAATATTAGAACTAATAGTAGATATTGGAATATCTCCACTAATAACTGCCCAATATGGAATATTACCATTACCTTGATTGTTCCAATTAAAAGTAATTATAGTACAATGAGAACCATCATTAACAACATTATTTATATATTTATCTTTATTAGATAGTTTATAACCTCTACTAGCATCACCATATTTATCAACAAAATGAATAAAAAAGTTATATACTTCTCCAGGAATAAGAGTATCATTCTTTTTACGTTCATTAAAATCATAACTAGGTTCAATAGTAGAATGAGTAATTCTCATTTTACAATTATCAATATCAAATATAGTATCTCCAAATAATACTTGCCCACTAGTAAATACAGTATCTTCTGTAAATCCAGTTCCATTATAAACATAACAAGCTATTTTAACTGTACTAGGTAAAGCATAAACAGATTGATTATTTTCATATTTATAACTTGTAGGAATAATAAAACAATGACAAGCAAGATATTCTTTAAAATTATGACTACCTCTACTACCTACTTTTATTTTAGCATTATAATTAATCTTTAAGTATTCATGTGCTGCAATACCTTGTATAACTGTATCATTAAATAAAGTTCTAAAAGTACGAAAAGGATATTGATTATTATTGAATACTTTATTAATATCTTTAATTTGCCAATCAGCAGTACCAGTAATTTGAAGGCTAGCCATTTTAAAATATGGACCTTTTTCACTAACTGCATTAACAGTGGTATAATCATTATAATAAGCATTAACAGCTTTATTACGAAGTTTAATAGTAATATCTTTAACAGCCTCTTCTAATGTTTTACCATTACTTAAAGTTCTATCATCGTTATCAGTTTTTTCATTATAATTAGCAATATATATTCTATTCTTATAATTAATGATATTACCAACATTATAATAATTATAATAGTCAGTAGTTAAATCAGCAACATTATATTCAACAAGAACATCTCTATTAAATTTAAAAATATTATTATTTAAATCATCTGTTCTAAACGCTTGAGTACTATCTTTTTTACATACAATAAAACCAAGTTGATAAAGACCAGAACGACCTCCACTAATATTTATTTCAAAAGTTTGATTACATATATCTTTAGAATCACTAAATGAATCAGTATTACCATAACAATAACCATTTGGTTCATCTTTTGGTTCATAAACATTAGTTTTTCTAAAACAAACTTTATTAATAACTTGTGGAATTATAACATCATTAAAAATAGGAAATCCAATACTATACCATTTAGTATAATTAGTTTTATCAATTTTATAACGAATAAATAGAAAATAAAATCCTTTATAAGCACCACCACTAACATAATTTAAACCACTAATAGTAGGTAAAGTTATTTGTGGAATAACAGACATTTCAGAATCAGGACGGTCAGAATCTAAATCAATATTAATAGTTTTAAGAGGAACATCAACAGAAGCATCACTTTCGGCAACAGCAATTATAAGATGATTTTTAACATTATAAGTATATGTTCCTTTAATCTTTCCACCATTATATTTCCAATTACTATTTACTCTATAACAACTAGAAGATTCTTCATTATATCTATAAATATAAGATTCATTATTATCTACATTAATAACAAATAAAATAAGTTCAGTACTAGTAGGAATAACACCAACTATTTTAAAATTATTAATACCATCTTCATGAATACTATTAGCAATTATACTACAATCTTCAAGCCCTTCTTCATTAACAATCATCCTATCGTCATTACTTATCTTAACATTCTTAGCAGCAACTAAAGAATAAGGAACACAATCTCCAGGATGTTTATTAAGACTAAGTTTCTTTTGTATATTCATAATTATTTAGGAAAAGTAAAGTTATAAAAGAACTCATTCCAACCACTATCATCATCACTTTGTTCATCTAATAAAATACTAGTCTTAATATCTTTCTTCATACTTTCCCATAGATAGAAAGGATTAGTTCCATATTGACTAGCAGAAAGATTAAACACAGGATGTTTATATCCTCTCATAAGCATACGAGCCATACAATAATAAGTAAGACCTTGAATTAATTTACCATTAGCAGGTATAACAGGAATTTCACAATGATAATTATCATTATATTGAGTTTCAATATCTTTATAAACAACTGTTATACAAGTATCATTAAAATTAAGTTCAATAGTATTACCTCCAATAAGAATATAATTATGATTTGACTTATCATATCCTCCACGGGGGGTCTGACAATGAGAATGAACTTCATGCTGACATCTTAAACATTCAGTATTATTATGAACTGTATAAACAACAGGATTACATCCTACTTTACCAGTATCAATAACTTCTCTAGTTCTAGAACCATTAGGACAACAATCATAAGGCATACCAAGATAGTCTTTATTAGTAGCACGCTCCGGACTTTCGTCCTCCGCTTGACCCCCCGTAGAGGATGGAGCAGATTCAGTATCACCACATCTATATTTACTAGTATCAGCTCTAGGTACTTCACAACCATTACTATCATATACTTTAAGACCGTCATCAATAAGACAACATTTACTTTTAGCTATCTTATTAATGACGGTTAGTTTCATTTTCTTATCAACTTTACGAAGAACTTTAAGTTCATTCATAGCATCAACACACCAAGCAGGAACTCTAGGAATCCAATCACTTCCATCAGGATTGAAATCATTATCAAGTTTACCAATTATATGTTCTATCGTAATCGTTTTATTATTTGCCATAATATTAGTTTTTATATCTAGTTTTATTACCATTATTATGTGCTCCACGTTCATACTTTTGTTGATTAACATTTCTAATATATTTAAATGGAGCATTAGGTTCTCGTTCAAGATAAACAAGAAGTTTACTTCTTAATCCTAATTTAAGATTAAAAATATCATCAACAGTTTTACATTCAGAATTAAGTTGTTTAGCATCTTTACCTCTAAGTTCTCTATTAATATAATTAGCATACTTAAATTTAATAGCACTATAACTATGAGTTCCATTATTAATAAGTTGTATTTCATAAAACTCTTTATTAGTTTTATAAACTACATAAGGAATACCATCATACTTAAGTCCACGAATTTTATATATTTCTGCTTCTTCTTTATCATAAGGTTTAAGACCAGCATCAATAATTTCTTGTTTTTTAAGTCTAGTAGCGTTCCAATCAACATAAGTATCTCTAGGCTTATCTCTATATCTCCAGAAATTAATAACTAAATCACCAATT
>OWIX01001505.1_pt1 | contig 11608 bp, 9 predicted proteins | sample 1732851 | NCBI WGS metagenome assembly OWIX01 (sample SAMN05065761, study PRJEB22554) | human gut metagenome | biome: ENVO:2100002; feature: ENVO:00000062; material: ENVO:00002003 | host: Homo sapiens | place: USA
AGTTCCTCGTCGACCACGAAGAAATCTTCGACACACACGAGGAACGGGAAGAGCGTGAACGATTCGAAGCCTGCCGTCGGGAAGCTCTCAGAAGGCAGACCGAAACGCACAAGGCCGAAGAAAAAGAATCCGTGCAACCGGCCTCCGCTCACGAAGCCGATAAGGACCTGCAAGTAGACTGCACGACAGCCGGGTCCGGAATCCCGGCACACACCCCGCAGCCCTTATCGCCCCTATCCGGGAGCATCTGGTGCGGCACTCCTGCCGGTAATCCCATTGGCGAACCTGCCCCCGGATTCCATCGATCCTCTTTCGATTGCAACAGAAGAGAATAAATCTGACGGGTGGAGGGTGAACCCACACAATCCGTTCCGATGAGTAAAACAATGGGAACTACCTTTCGCCACCGATCCGATGTAAATAGGAGAGAAAAGTTTTATAAACCCCTTCAATAAAATCCGATCGGCTCTCTCACCAGCCTAATAAGTTAAAAAAATAAAACATACTTTCAAATATTCGACTCACTCCATTTCAAATCTACGAAACTTTCGTAGATTTGCGAAACAATCGTAATAATAACACATGGAAAAACTGACACATCAAGAAGAAGAAATAATGCTCGTCATCTGGAAAAAGAAAAGAGGCATTATCAAAGATTTCCTAGAACAGCTGCCCGAACCGCAACCGCCCTACACGACAGTCGCTTCAATTGTCAAAAATTTGGAGAAAAAAGGATTTCTGTCGAGCGAGAAAATAGGCAATACCTATTTATATATTCCACGAATAACCCAAACCGAATATAAGAAAAAATTCTTATCGGGAATCGTAAAAAGCTATTTTTCAAATTCCTATAAAGAGATGGTCACATTCTTCGCCCACGAACAAAAACTCTCGGAAGAAGACTTGCGGCAAATCATCGAAATGATTGAACGAGGTAAAAGCTAACCCATAAAAACTGAAAACATGGCTTTCTTACTATATCTACTACAAATAAACATAGCACTAAGTCTATTATATTTATGCTATAAAGTTCTATTCTCGCAAAATACATTTTTCGGGTTAAGAAGGCTCATACTCATCAGTATCGTGTTATTCTCCACGACCTACCCGTGGTACGACATTCCCGACATCGACCCTATTATTCCGGCCCATCTGCAAATTACACTTCCCGAAGTACTTTACAGCATGGAAGAAACAGTCCCCCAGAAAGCCTTTGACATATACCCGTTGATAGCTTATCTATACGGAGGAATATGCTCGCTATTCTTGTTACGCATGTTTTTGAGAATAGCTTCGATAATAAAACTGCGGGCAAATGGAAAGCTCCGTATCATCGGGGAGAGCCATATAATCGTCTGCGACGAAAACATACAACCCTGTTCCTTCTTCCGATGGATATTTCTTCCTCATTCCATTTTGCAAAATAAAAACACGCTCACAAGAATACTCCGACACGAAAATACACACATACGACAATTACATACCATAGATGTCCTATTAGGCGAAAGTATGGCAGCATTATGTTGGATAAATCCGTTAAGCTGGTTATTGCTGAAAGAAATCAGACTGAATCTCGAATATATGGCCGACGAGGCTGCGATTCCCGACGAACAAGAAAAAAAGACATACCAATACCTGTTACTCGACATTTCACAATCGAATAACGAACTCCCTTCCGCAATACCGTTCAATTACTCTTTTTTGAAAACCCGCATTCGCATGATTAACCGGAAGCGATCACAAACGACATCTGTATTCAAATATCTGCTGATACTACCCCTTTTCTTGGCTATCGTAACTGCCAACCAATGCTGTACAGACCAACAACCGCTTCAATCCGAAATTGAAAAAGTATTCCCCAAACCCTCGGAAGTTCAAACGAAAGATAGCTCGACAACCGCTTCCGAAACATCGGAAACTCCCCTCGAAGTCGCGGAAATCATGCCCGAATTTCCCGGCGGAACCGAAGCGTTGCTCTCTTTTATCAAAGACAATCTCGAATACCCGCAAAAAGCTATCGACGAACAAACCGAAGGACGGGTAATCATACGATTTGTCGTAAACAGCAATGGAGAAATATCCGATCCCACAATTCTCAAAGGCATAAACAAAAATCTCGACCAAGCCGCCATAGATGTTATTAACAAACTACCCCGTTGGAAACCGGGACAGCAAGACGGACAACCCGTAAGTGTACAGTTCACCCTTCCCATCGTTTTCAAATTAACCTGATATATTCACTTAAAAAATTTAGACACATGAAAAAGACATTATTATCCTCGATGATTATCATCTTAATGGGTTTGCTCGGAGCTTGTAGCTCCAATACCTCGGACAAAACGAGTCTGCCGGAACAATCGGTATCGGAAAACGAAACGGCAACCCCGGTCGCAATCGAAGTCCCCGACACGCTTGGTAAAACATACGATGCCGTAGAAGTCATGCCCGAATTTCCCGGCGGAACCGAAGCGTTGCTCTCTTTCATCAAAGGCAACCTCAAATATCCGCAAAAAGCTATCGACGAACAAACCGAAGGTCGGGTAATCGTACAATTCGTTATCGATAAAACCGGGAAAGTATCGAGCCCCGAAGTCATTAGAGGCGTAACCTCGGAACTTGACAAAGCTGCGTTGGACATCGTCTCGGCACTCCCCGACTGGAAACCGGGTGAACAAGACGGACAAAAAGTAAATGTGAAATATACACTGCCCGTAGTCTTTAAGTTGATATAACGGGAATGCCGAGCCAATAGATTTATCTCTGAAAATACGATACGGTTCGAGGGGAAAACTCGAACGAACGGGGTTTTCCCCTCGAACCATACATACATAACTTTTGCACAATATACCCCCTTTCCGCTTATGAAAAAATTACTTTGCTTTATCGGTCTTTTTCTGGCTCTATTCGCCTTGAAAAGTCATGCCGGTATTCCCGGCGGAACCATACCATTTATCTTTGACAGTCATTTATATCTTCAAGTAAGGCTGAACGACACCATTCCCGTCACTATTATCTACGATACGGGCGCCGACTTTCTATACCTCGATGAAGATTATTTGAAACTGAATAATCTGCAAAATGCTTTCGGGAAAAAAGGAACAGCAAGAATGGGAGGTGCAGGTAACAACGAGCCCCAATCCGTCGACATCTTCATCGAACCTGTTAAAATCCACTGTGGAGAATTAAATTATCAAAACAAGATAACCCCGGTCATTAAATTGCGTGATATTCTTGGAAAGCACACCGATGGCTTGCTGGGCAATACCCACCTGTTAAATACGCCTTTGGAGATTAATTTCAGTGAAAGCTACATCAAGCAATTAAAAGAACCGCTTTCGGCCGACTCGCTTGACCGTTACCACAAACTCGAAGCTCGATTCAAAGACAACCGCATCGATGTGAAAGCCAATCTGCAAATCGATTCCGCAAATACGGTGGAAGGCTGGTTTAGAATGGATTTAGGAAGTGGCTCCACAATCACTCTTTCAAATGAAACGACATCTGCGTTAAACCTTGCCGGCATACGCAAAGCCTACTTCGAAACACAGGCCGGGGGAATAGGAGGAAGTTCCGAGGAATTTGAATTAAGAGCCGAAAAATTCGGTATGGTCGATACGCTCGAAAATCTTGTAATAGACTGCTCTCTCAATAAGAAAGGCGCATTGTCATCGGGCAGGCCCTATGTGGGCATCATCGGCAATGAAATTTGGTCGCTCTACGACATTATCTTAGATCCCGTTCATTCCTCCGTATGGGTAAAACGAAACGATAATGAAGGCTCCTATTCCCGATCTTCCGTCACGCATATGGCCGTTATCGACCGTACGGACATTTGCGAAGGTTGGATTATCAACGGACTTTATAAAAGTGGAATCGCAGAACAGGCCGGTATTGAAATCGGAGACATAATTATAGCTATAAACGACCGGCCCGTTAAAGAAATAACTTGGGAAGAACAGCGAAAAGGGTTAGGTCTCAACGGCAAGACAGAATACACGATAAAGAAAAGAAACGGTGAAATAGTCACTTGCGTCCTATACATTCGTAATCAAATCATCTGACCTGTAAGGTTGCGGAAAACAGCCTATTTTTTCATTCGATATAGAAATTCAAACGCACGGCACAAGAACAAAACGAGGAACTGTAGAACAAAATTATTAAATCTGCAATGAACGGAGGGTTACTCTTAAACTCCTCCTCTGTGTTTTGCACTGCAAAATATAGGGGAGGTGTCCGAAGGACGGAGGGGTTAGAAAAATATCGACAGTGACAGTAACAAAATCAAGTATCACCCTCTCCCCCTACCTGTCCCGTAGCATGGCGGGGTATCACACTGCGATATAGAGGGAGCAGGTTTAATGCCTTTCGGCCCGCGAAGCATCTATCCGCAACAAAACGAACAACAAAATAGTAAATCCCCACAGCGACGACCCCCCATAACTGAAAAAAGGCAAAGGTATACCGATAACAGGGCACAATCCTATAACCATACCGATATTCACCGCCAAATGAAAAAACAATATCGAGACCACACAATAAGCATATACCCTTCCAAAAGCAGAATGCTGCCGTTCTCCGATAGCTATAAGTCTGAATATGAGCGTGACGAAAAGAACAATCACACCCACAGCTCCCCAAAAGCCCTCCTCCTCACCAATGGTACAAAAGATAAAGTCGGTATCTTGCTCCGGCACATATTTCAATTTCGTTTGAGTCCCATTCAGAAAACCTTTTCCCAAAAAGCCCCCCGAACCGATGGCGATTTTCGACTGGTTCACATTATATCCCGCACCGCGCAAGTCCTCCTCCATGCCCAGTGTCACTTTAATCCGTTTCTGCTGATGAGACTCCAACACTTCATTGAAAGCATAATCCACAGAAAACAGGAAAATGACCGATACGACAGCCGTTGCCAAGATAGTAAGAATCCTCAACGAACGAGTCGAGAAGTAAAGAAGCACCAGATAAACGACGACGGCGGCCGTAGTCCCCATACAAACATACAAGAGATTAACCGGTACATCGAAATACATCAAAATGCCACATACCGCTCCTACCGCCAAATAACCAAGCATCAAATAACGAGCCGCACGACTGTTTCTCTGATAAAATAACAACATTCCGACCACCACCAAAAGAATAAGTACGAAAACCAACACTTCTCCGGCAGGAATCTCCCCCCATAATACACTCGAATATTTGACGGCAACCACAAAATAGACCACGGCGCAAAGGCCATAGAAAAGGAACAATCCCGATAATCCTTCCCGATACAGAACGAATATCAACGATGCGAAAACCAACGCCGAACCGGTCTCCTTTTGAGCGATAATCAAAACAATAGGCAACAATATGATAAAAACCGCACGGAATAAATCCCGTCTGTTTTTCAAAGAAAACCCATACGTCCCGAAAGACCGAGCCAAAGCAAGAGCCGTGGCAAACTTAGCGAACTCGGCCGGTTGTAAACTGACAGGCCCCAACACCAACCACGAACGGGACCCTTTTATATCGGGGGCTAAAAATATGGTGGCGATAAGCAAAAGTATGATAATCCCGTAGAATAGATAAGCATAAGTTTCATAAACCCGGAAATCCACCATTAAAATCATAAAAGCCAATACGAGCGACAAACCTATCCATATCAACTGTTTTCCCGAACGCTCGGCAAAGTCGAATATACTGGCATTATCGAAATCGTAACTGGCGGCATAAATGCTTATCCAACCGCAAAGAACGAGAATCAGATAAAGAATTACCGTCATCCAGTCGATAGACCGCCATATATTAATGCTTTTTGACCCCACTGTATATGATTGTGTTAGATTGCAACATACGCTCTTCCAAGTATTTCCGCTCCGGTGCAATCTTCCGGTTCAGATACATCTCCATCATCAGACTTCCGATAGGTACACCATACGTAGCTCCGAATCCTGCATTCTCCACATAAACGGCAATAGCTATTTTGGGGTTGTCCATCGGAGCGAATCCCATAAAAGCCGAGTGGTCTTTTCCATGAGGATTCTGTGCCGTTCCCGTCTTTCCGCACACCTCTATACCCGGTATAGCACCTATACGGCAAGTCCCGCCGGTTACAGCCATGCGCATACCCTCTACGACATAATCGTAATAGTGAGAATCGACCATAGTATACTTAGGTGTAGTAAACTCCGGGGAGATAACCGTATCCTGTATCTCCCGAACCAAATGCGGAGTGTAAAAATACCCCCTATTGGCAATCGTTGCCGACAAATTAGCTATCTGCAACGGGGTCGCCAAGACCTCTCCTTGTCCAATCGCGACAGATATAATCGTCAATGCGCTCCATCGATTTTCGCCATATACCTTGTTGTAATAATTACTATTGGGAATAAAGCCTCGACTCTCACCCGGTAAATCCACCCCTAAACGATATCCATACCCCATCGATACCAAATAATCTTTCCAAACATTGAACGCCTTTGCCGGCGATTGATATTTTTTCCGATTATCGACCATCGAACGCAATCCGTAACAGAAAAACGCATTACACGAAGTTTGCAAAGCCGGAAGTAACGATAAAGGTGATGCATGCCCATGACAGCCGACTTTCAACCGTCCCGACACAAACCCATGATAACAGGGATAAAGTGTATGCTCGGTGATGATCCCTTCGTTCAGGAAAATAAGTCCCTGTGTAGGCTTAAATGTCGATCCCGGCGGGTATGCGGCCATCAAAGCTCTATCGAACAAAGGCTTGTACCGGTCTCTATTCAGTTTCAAATAATTTCTACCTCTCTCCCTGCCAACCAGCATGGAGGGATCGTAAGTGGGACTCGAAACCATCGCCAATATCTCTCCCGTAGACGGCTCGATAGCAACGATAGCCCCAATCTTGTTCTGCATTAATTTCTCGCCATAGGCCTGCAACTCGATATCCAACGACAAATTCAGATTTTTCCCCGAAACAGGTGCTACATCATAACGCCCGTCTTCATATCTTCCTTTAACACGGCCATGGGCATCGCGCAGTAAAATCTCCACCCCCTTTTCTCCACGTAAAATATTTTCGTAAGAGCGCTCTATCCCCAAATCTCCGGTGTAATCTCCCCGAGTATAATAACTGTCTTTCTCTATATCTCCGGGAGACACTTCCCGAATATTCCCCAATACATTCGCAGCCACAGGGTAAGCATACTCCCTGAGCATACGGTTTTGAATGAAAAAACCGGGGAAACGATATAGTTTTTCTTGTAACCGTCCATAATCTTGCGCGGACAACTGGGTCATAAAAGTCTGAGGTGTGTATGACGAATAACCGGGATTCAACCTCCGATTTTTCATATCCGCCATGCGCTTATCGAATTGTTCCTTCGTAATCCCCACAGTCCGGCAAAAATCAAGTGTATCGAAAGGGCGAACCTCTCGTACAATCATCATTACATCGTATGCCGGTTGATTAAAAACCAATAACTTTCCATTGCGGTCATAAATAAGACCACGAGAAGGATATTGTGTTTTTTTCAAGAAAGCGTTTCCATCGGCGTGTTGCTTATAGTCGTCGTTCAACACTTGTAAAGAAAACAATCGCACGACATATATGCAAGCAATCACCAACACGATGCCGCCTATCACATATTTACGCCTCTCTAATTTATAGTCTTTTCTCACGTCCCGATTTCGTTAAACTATCCATTCCCAATATCACAAGAAATGTCAATATAGTACTGGCTAAAATACGAACAATTAATCTTCCTATATCGAAAAAGCTAAAAGACTCTATTACGAAAAGGAGGGTACAGAAACAAAGTGAAAATGTAAGCACGTAGCGCACAAACAAAGACATTCCGAAATTGCGTATAGAGGGCTCCGATTCGCTATAATCCTCACCCCTCGGCGTATAAAGATTCAATATCGGTTTTCTCAAAAAGGCAACGACGGTACAAGCCAAAGCATTCATACCCGGCGTATTGCTGAATATGTCGATTACCAACCCAAGAATAAAAGCAAGCGTTAAAGTCCAATTAACCGAGAGCGATAGAGGTAACCTGATTATAAAATAAATATAAAGAAAAGGAATGGCAACTCCCAATAAATGTATATTATTCCCTATCGTAACCTGCAAGAATACGACTACAATAAACAAGAAAAAATATCGTAACCAACTATTCATATCGAGCCTCCTTTTCAAGTTTATCCTGTTCTTCTTTTTGTCGGTTCGATATAATGCGCACATACCCTAAGCCACTAAAATCGGAACTTAGCTCCACACGCAATGTATAGAAATTATCGTCACGCTGCTTTTTATAATCGCTGATTATACCCACCATAATTCCTTCTGGAAACACAGACGAATAGCCGCTCGTGACAATCGTATCTCCCGGAGCAAACTCCACATGCCGAGGCATCTCCTCTAATACGGCGTAACGAGGACTCACCGCATCCCAAACCAAAGACCCGAAATAGTCGCTGCCTTTTACCTTGCAACTGAGACGCAACTTAGGGTTAAGAACCGATATGGCCACGGAATGATGTTCGCCCACAACATTGATAATACCCACGACACCGTTCTGATCGACCACTCCCATCTCCGGCTCTATACCTTCGGCTCGCCCTTTGTCAATCGTTATATAATTGTTTATTTGCGCTACACTGTTATTCACAACACGAGCCACTGCAAAATCATAATCATGAAGTACGGAATCGAAAGGAATCGTATCTTTTCCCACAGAAGACCTATAACGATTCAACTGTTCTTTCAGATTTATTACCTCCATCTCCAACTCTCCGTTTCGTAATTGCAAATCCCTGTTTACTTCTCTCAATCCAAAATATGAAGTTACTTCCGATTGCAAATCATAAACAGCCGATGCCACTTGATTGGCCGACGAGAGATAAATACTGCGCTGATAAGGGTTTCGTCCAACCAACAACACGCAACTTATCGCTACATAAATAGCAAGTACTATCCATGAGCTATGCCTCAATAAAAAATTGATTAAGTTGCGCATTTTCTTATTAATTCTACCACAACGAGTTACAAAAGTTTTTTTTCACTTTTGTAACTCGTCTATTCTAAAAAACGACAAAGCCTGTCGATGTATCTTTTCTGTTACCGAATGAGGAAGGAGAACTGGTCGATATTTTTCAATGCGACGCCTGTACCTTTCGCAACAGCATGTAACGGATCTTCGGCGATGTGGAACGGTATTCCTATCTTATCGGTCAACCGTTTATCCAATCCTCTCAATAAAGCGCCTCCACCGGCCAACCAAATACCGTTACGCACAATATCGGCATACAATTCAGGAGGTGTATGTTCCAATGCATTCAACACGGCAGCCTCGATTTTCGAGATAGACTTCTCGATACAATGAGCTATCTCTTGGTAAGAAATGGGGACTTCCATAGGCAACGCCGTCATACGATTCGGACCATGTACGACATAATCTTCGGGAGGATTATCCAATTCGGTCAAAGCCGAACCCACATTGATTTTGATCAATTCGGCCGTACGTTCTCCCACTTTCACATTATGCTGACGCCCCATATACTCTTGTATGTCGTTCGTCAAATCGTCACCGGCTACCCGTATCGAATTGTTCGACACGATACCACCCAACGAAATAACGGCAATTTCGGTCGTACCACCACCGATATCCACAATCATATTTCCCTCGGGAGCCTGAACGTCAAGTCCTATACCTATCGCGGCAGCCATAGGCTCATAAATCATATATACATCTCGTCCTCCGGCATGCTCCGAAGAGTCGCGCACCGCACGAATTTCAACCTCGGTACTTCCCGACGGAATACCTATTACCATACGCAAAGAAGGCGAGAACCAATGACTTTTGGAGCTAACCATCTTTACCATACCTCTAATCATCTGCTCGGCAGCATAGAAGTCGGCTATCACACCGTCTCTCAAAGGTCTGATCGTGCGTATATTTTCATGGGTTTTACCATGCATCAAACGAGCTTTTTCACCGACCGCCAGCAACTTGTCCGTACGTTTATCCAGCGCAACCACCGAAGGTTCGTCCACCACGATTTTATCGTTGTGGATAATCACCGTATTGGCTGTGCCCAAGTCTATGGCAATCTCTTGTGTGAAAGAAAATAATCCCATATCGGTTATTGATTAAATAATTTATATTAGTGCTTAAAATGCCGTATACCGGTCATTACCATAGCCATGCCGTTTTTATCGCAATATTCTACCGAATCGTTGTCACGAACCGATCCACCCGGTTGAATTACAGCAGTCACCCCGGCCTCATGAGCTATTTCCACGCAATCGGCAAAGGGGAAAAATGCATCCGAAGCCATTACAGCCCCTTGTAAATCGAAATCGAACGAACGAGCTTTCTCTATGGCTTGACGCAAAGCATCTACCCGCGAAGTCTGACCGATACCGCTCGCACAAAGCTGACGGTTTTTAGCCAACACGATTGCATTCGATTTACTGTGTTTTACAATTTTATTGGCAAACAACAAATCTTCCACCTCAGCCGGAGTAACAGCTTTCTCGGTAACCTGCTTCAACTCTTCGGGCTTTTCTCGATACAAATCGCGATCTTGTACCAACACCCCGTTCAGCAACGAACGGAATTGGCGATTCGACGCTTTGAACGGTTTCTGCACGAGAATGATACGATTCTTTTTCTGTTCAAGAACTTCGAGCGCATCAGCCGTATAGCCCGGTGCGATACAAACTTCGAAAAAGATTTTATGCATCTCTTCGGCAGTTTCTTTATCGATCGGGCGGTTCGTTATCAATACCCCTCCGAATGCCGAAACCGGATCTCCTGCCAAAGCAGCTTTCCAGGCTTCCACCAAAGTTTCCCGAGATGCCAAACCGCAGGCATTATTATGTTTCAATATAGCGAATGTCGTATCGTCGAACTCCGAAATCAACGATACCGCCGCATCTATGTCCAATAAATTGTTATAGGAAATTTCCTTTCCATGAAGTTGATCGAACATTTCCTCGAAATTACCGTAGAAGACTCCTTTCTGATGAGGATTTTCACCATATCGAAGAGTCTTGGCATGATTTCCCGCATAGCGGAATGCCGAAGCCTCGTCTCCGTCGAAATAGTTAAATATCGCACTGTCATATCCCGAAGATACGGCAAAAGCCTCTTTGGCGAACCAACGACGATCTTCCAACGAAGAGCTGGCTCCCTTCTCCTTTAACATAGCCAACAACGGAGCATACTGAGCTTTCGATGCGACGATAACGACATCTTTATAATTTTTAGCAGCCGCTCTTATCAAAGAGATACCGCCTATATCTATCTTCTCGATAATAGCACTCTCATCTGCACCCGAAGCCACGGTTTCCTCGAACGGATATAAATCCACGATAACCAAATCGATAGAAGGGATTTCATATTGAGTGATTTGTTGCTGATCGACTTCATTTTCCCGACGGTTCAATATACCACCGAACACTTTGGGGTGAAGAGTCTTAACCCGTCCTCCCAAAATAGACGGATAACCGGTCAGATTCTCTACTGAACCACAAGGAATCCCCAACGACTCAATAAAAGATTGCGTACCACCGGTCGAGATAAAATCTGTCTCTTATACACATCTGACGCTGCCGACGAACTCTAGGGTG
>OWIX01001515.1_pt1 | contig 11534 bp, 9 predicted proteins | sample 1732851 | NCBI WGS metagenome assembly OWIX01 (sample SAMN05065761, study PRJEB22554) | human gut metagenome | biome: ENVO:2100002; feature: ENVO:00000062; material: ENVO:00002003 | host: Homo sapiens | place: USA
CGGCAGCGTCAGATGTGTATAAGAGACAGGAAGGGCACCGTTCCGTCCTGATAGATATCCGCTTTATTCGCAAACGGCGTTTCGTATCCATTGCCTATCAAAAGTTTTTTATCTTTTATCAAATTTTTCATATACTTCCCGCCCGCCCCCTTTCGGCGGGACTTCAGATATTATTCGCGGTGGGCAGAACCCCGTAGTAATTATACCCGATCCCGTCTCCCGACATCCCCAGCGGCTGTAAAATCTCTTCTTCGAGCTCGGGGATACGTTCCTCTTTTCCCGCGAGGTAATTTTCGAGCCGCCTTTTACAGTGGGCGACCCTCTGTTTGACGCCGCCCAGACGGATATCCTGCACCTCGAAGCCGAACGGCTTTTTTTCAGTCGTCCAAAATTCCTCAAAGGCGTCGTAAAAAATATCCAGCCTGTTCAAAAGCTCGGCATAATCGGCTTCGGCAAGCCTTTTCAGCGCCGACCTGTCGTTTGCCTTGTACGCCTTCCTCGTCTTTACGCCGAGGTCGAATTTTACCTCCAATACGTCGCAGAGGGCGCGCAGGCTTTTGAAAAGATATCCCCATTCGCCGTTTTTCTCCCCTTGCTTCAAAAGCTCCGACGTTTTCCGATAGTACCCGGGCGCGGCTCCCTCGCGGACGCGCGCGTCGAAAATACCGCAGAAAGGATCGGTGAACAGCATGACCTTAGAGGGATCGTCGCAGTCCGGCTGAGCGGCGGACTCGGCATATACCGTATCGGGCGCTTCCAAAGCGCAGAACAAATCGTACTCCATGCCGATCTTTTCGCGGAAGATCTCCCGTATGCTTTGCATATCGAAGTTTCCTTTCGCAAATTCCGCCGCCGCGACCAGCGTGGGCAAGACGCCGAAGGGGGAACATTCGCCGCCGTTATCCCCCCACATCGTAAAATATACCTCGCCGACGCCTTTATTGCGGCAGGCCCTGACGGCGGCCTCCGTAATCCTCAGGCTGTAACGGTTGTTGGGACAAAAACCCGTCCAGGTCCAGGCGCCGCCCGCAAAGCTGACGTTTTTCGTCAATCTGCGGTGCTTTTCTATACATTCCTCATAATGGGCAGCTTCCGTATGATAATAGTCCCAATAGCAAAGCTTCAAATTTTGGGGGACGAGCTTTGCCACCCTTTCGGCGTCGTCCTTAGTATGCTCATATACCCCGCCATAGGCGGAGTGCATATACATATCTCCCCATATCTCGCACTTAAAACCGTATCTCTCCGCAATCTCCAATACTCTGTCGAGATGCTTTTTGATGATGAGCGCCCTGTCCTCCAAACCGTTTTTTTCGAGATACTTTCCCCTGCCCAGCATAAAGGCTTCGTCCATGCCGATGTGCACGCTTCTCGACGAAAAGCATTGGGAAAGCGAGAAAAACATATGCTCTATCAGCTTGTAGGTCCGTTCCTCCCCGACAAAGAGAATATCGTCGATATCTTTAATTTGTCCGTATTCGGCATATCGGAAAATCGCGCCCAAATGGGCCAGCGTCTGAATGCACGGAATCAGCTCGACGCCGCGTTCCGCCGCATACGCGTCCATTTCCTGCAGCTCCGCTTTGGAATATCTGCCCCTCAGGTATCCGAAATACGGTTCCCCGTCCACCTCGTACGTATCTTCGGTGTATAAACGAATCGTGTTATAGCCGAGCGAGGACAGAATATCCGCCATTTTTTTGAACGCGGAAACGTTCATCACGGCGTTTCTCGAACAGTCGATCATCACGCCGAATTTATCGAAACAAATTTTTTCTTTCATCGCGTATTCCTTTCTTTGCTCAGCAGGCGCCGTTGATAAACGTCATGGGGATATAGTTTTTTTCGCCCTTGCCCTCGGCGGATATCTCGACGATCAGGGTATATTTCCCGCGTTTGAGATTGCGGGGAATAAATTTCCATGCGAAGGAATTTTCATTGGAGCTGCCGTGCCAATGCTCGAGCCCGACGCATCTTTCGCAGCCGTTTTCCACCTCCCAATCCTCGGGGACGTCCAGAAAACGAACGGTAAGATACTGCGGCGCAAAAATTTCGTTATATATTTTGAAGAGAAAGGATTTTTCTTTTCCCTCCGAAATTTTCACCAGCTCCTCGTCGTATTTGATGATCACCGTATAGGGACGGAAATGCTTTCGCACCGTATCGTGCCCGCAGGAATACACTTCCATAAAATCCTCCTGGCGGAAAGGCTCGAAGGCAGAGGGTTTATAGTGAAAGGACGCCGCCGGCTCGATTTCATAGCTTCCGTTTCCGCAAAGCCGGCATCTCCCCCGTAAAACGACGGGCGTCTGCTGCACGAGCCTTTCGCAGAGCGCGGAAATATCCGAGGGCGGATTCAGCTTCGCGTCGCGGCGGATGGTCCACGTGGCGATCTTATCCGAGCAAGCGTCCACCCATTTGGCGGGAAGCCCGCTTGCGCCCGAAATGATGCCGAGGATAGCGCCGAGCGTCCCCGCGGTACAATCGGTATCTTCGCCGAGATTCGTCGCTATGCAGACGGACCTTCCGAAATCGCCCTCCCCGTAAAGCCAGCCGATTACGATGGCGCCGATGCTCCACGGCGCGTCGAAGCCGTGCTGCGCTTTAGGAATATCCGTCTCCCATTCCTGCACGGGACATTTTTCGCAGGCGGGCACTTCCGCCGTTCCTTTCCATGCGCCAGCTATCTCCCCGAAGCTTGAAGGAACGAGCCGGAAAAGCTTTTTTCGGGCGGTTCTCCAATCCTCCCCCGCCTCGTAGCACTCCACCGCAAGCTCCACGGCCTTCCGCACCGCGCTCTCTTTCGGGATAAAGGAAAAGCCGATGTCCAGCAGCTTATGTACGTCGCTTTCAAAAAAAGCCGCCGCCTGCACCGCCGCTATGAATACCGCGGAATTTACCCCCTCGTCGCTGTGATCGACGCAGGAATCGTAATAGGCATAAGTTGCGGCCAGCATGGGATTTCCCGCGCAGAGGCAGGCCCAGATCTCCGTCCTAATCCACGCGCCGTTGCTGTCGCGGTTGAAATTGCGCAGATATCCCGTATGCGGCGGCATAATGCCTTTGTTGAAATTGTTTTTGCCCGTGCCGTATTCGGAGATGACGGCGGTCACGTAATAATCCCAATACTCCGCCAATACATGGGAATCTATCCGCCTGCCCTCCTGCTCGACGGCGGCAAGCCAGACCAATTGCAGATCCACGTCGTCGTTGGGAATGGGAGAAGAAACGTCCTGCATAAACCCGTCTATGTCGTAAACGCCCCTGTAACACTCGAACGGCGCGCCGAGCGTCCCGCCGATATTCTTTCCAAGATAACAGCCTTTTACCTTGTCGTAATACTCTCTAAATTTCAAATTATTCATGTTTTTTAATCTCTTAAATCTCCACGACGGGAAATACTCTGTCAAGTAATTTTCTGACGATCAATACGCTGGGAATGGATACGCAGGCGATCAATACGCTTATGGCGGCGGAATAATAGGGATCCACGGTCAGCTGTTGAATCGCAAGCAGCGAAATAGTCGTCGTCTGCGCCTGCCCGTTAAAGGCTATGATCATCGGCTGCATATATACGGTAAACGGCACCATGCAGGTCAAAACAAAGATCATGGACAGCGTCGGCCAGATGACGGGGATGGTGATTCTGAAAAACTCCACGCCGAGGTTTGCCCCGTCGAGCTGCGCCGATTCCACCAGCTCTTCGGGAATCCTCGTCATAGCGCCCCAGATCAGAATGGAATTATATCCGAAGCCGAACCATACGGTATATAAATAAAGCATCTGATTGGCATACTTCGGATCGGACAGATAGGAGGGAGCCGTTTCACTCGTAAACCCGAAAATCACATTGAATATTTTATACAGCACACCGTTGCTGGGATCGAAAAGCTGACGATAATACTCAGCCAGCAAAGACATGGGTATGATGTTCGGGAGAAACAGCACGATGACGATCAGCTTCCCGAAGGGTACTTTTTTATAGAGGAAAAAAGCGACCGCTATGGAAATGGGAAGGGAAATGAACATGACCACCGCAAAATATCCGAAAGACACCCCGATCATGCGCCCGTAATCGAACCTTTGAAACAGGCTGAAAAACTTTTTGTAATTTGCAAATCCGACGGGTATCACTTTCTCCTGTTCTCTGCTAAGACCCTCGAAGGACATGATCAAACCGCCGAAATTGGCATATACGCCATAGACGAGGAAGCAGAAAACGGGAATCGCCAGCATACAGAAAATAAACAGCTTCACCCGAAAAGGATTTTTGTATTTATTCCATTTGATCTTCGTAAAGGGATTGGATCCGTCCATGCCGTTCTCCTCAATTGATCCCGAGATATTTTGAATCCCAGTTGTTCGTTTTGCTGTCCCAGAAGGAAAGCGCGGTTTCGTAATCCTTTCGGGACGCGCTCGCCGCCACCTTCAGGGCGTCCTCATAGGACTGACTGTTGATGATATCGAGGTATGCGTCGCCGCCGCTGAAATTCATAAGCCCCAGGTATCCGTTGATCGCCATGGGAGAGGAGGACGTTTCATATACGCACACGCCCTGCCGCTTGCTCACCGCCGACGCCTCATAGATCGCCTTTGAAAAGCCGTTGAGAACGCTCTCGTCGATCTCCACGTCGATGGGACGCGTTACCCCGTTGTTTTCCTTGACGAACGTAGTATAGCTTTCCTTTGTAAACATGCTCAAAAGGAAATCCCTTGCCACGTCCGCGTGAGGCGCCGTGCTCGGAACGCACAAAAGATTTGCCGCCAGGGAATAATTTACGGCGGAGGAATCATTTCCGTTTACGTCCTTTTTGTCCGCATTGATATGGGGCAGGGGAATATATCCGAATTCAAAATCGGGATAATCCTTCAAAAGGCTCTTCATTTCCGTAGGAAACCAGGGGCCGCAGCTCACCATGGCCGCATTTCCCTTGATAAATTCTCTCTGCGCCGCCTGCGCGGTAAAGGATTTGGAGCCCGTCAAAGCGATATTTCCGCCGTCCGCCGTCTTGCCTTTCAGCAGTTTCGCCAAATACTGATACGCCTTCAGGCGGCCCTCCTCCGTCGTTTTGTACTGGTCGGGCGACTCGTACTTTTCAAAGGTATTCTGCATATAGTCGTACCCGTAATACTGTACGAGCCACTGATTGGGCGTCATCGTCACATAGGCGTTTTGCTGACCGCCGCCGTAAACCAGAGGCGCGAGGTCTTTCTCCGCAATCTTGTCGCAAAGCGAGAAAAATTCGTCCATGGTCGAAGGGATGGTCCAGCCGTTTTGGTCAAACATCTTCTTGTTATACACAAATCCGTTTGCGCCCGAATCCTGCCAGGGAATTCCGTAAATTTTATCCTTATTTTCTCCGAGCAGCCTGTAGGCGTACTGTTCGTCGGCAACGACCTCGCGCACCGTCTTTTCCGAATCGGGTATCTTGCTGTCATACACGGAAGACAGCTCCGCCAGCTTTCCCGTAGTCGCCAGATTCAGATAGTCGTATCCCGCCACCAGAACAATATCGCTCGTGCAGGTGCCGCTCGTAAGCTCCGTCTTTACCGTATCGAACATCCTCGAATTCGCCCTGATTTTGAACCTGTATTCGGGATGCTTTTCCTCATAAATCCTGCACGCCTCGTCGATCCAGCCCTGACCGTAGCCCGCGGCATAGACGCTGACGAGAATTTCCGTTTCGTTTCCCGTATAATCCCTGGAGGAAGAGCTTTCCTCTCTATCTCCGAAATCGACGCACCCGGAGAAGGTCGCGGCAATAAACGTGCCCATAGCCAAAGCCAAAATTTTATTTGCAAATTTTTTCATTTTCCGATAGCGGCACCGCCGCCCTTTTACGGCGGGCAATGCCCATCCTCCTTATATTTGTTTTACGGGAACGACGAAATACCCTTCTCCCGAGCCGAGCGTCATAGACAAAACATGATCTTCAAGCTCGACGAGGGACCTCGTTCCCTTTTTCACTACCATCGCGTAATCATATTCCTTTCCAAACGTCAGCTTTACGTTTGCGTTCTTCGGCTCGAAGGGCACGGAGGCGTTAGTAACCATATACGCATACCCCGCGTCGTCCTTAAACTGCCCGACGATAATGTCCTCGTCGCATTCCACGGCTTCGATCTCCTCGAGCTTTTCCAGCTGGTCGGACACGAGCGTGAACATATCGTTGATGACCCGTCCGCCCTCGTACGTCCTGACCCCGTCCCAGCGATAATGCAGATAGACGTCCTGCATCGCCTCTATCTCGTCGAATACTTCCTGCACCTTATAATACAGAGGGGTAATCGTGCCGTCCCGATCGACGATTCCGCCGCGCACGTTGTTATACTGCTGTGCCTGAAGCTGCGTCCAATATTGGAAGCACATGATCCCGCGCACGCCGAAAGACAGGCTCGTATAGCATTGCCAGGCGAATTCCTCATACGTCGTAATGGGAAGATTGGAAAAGAACCCCATCGTCTGCAAATAGATATATACGGGCGTATTCTTCTTTTTGGCCTGCTTGGCAAACACGTTGAGATTATAAAGGAAATCCTCTTTAATGTAGGCGCTTTCGTCCCAATCCTGCAAAATGGGGTAATGGTCGTAACTCAGGCTTTCGGGGTTGACCGTCTTTACAAACTCGCCGACATAATCGGGGTAAGCATATCCCTTACCGTCCGACGCGCCGAAAAGCTGTTTGGGCGTCGCATAGACGGGAAGGAGATTGGAATAAAATTCATACTCGGGATAATACTTCAAAAACCAATCCTGGCAGGCGGCTATCGCCTCGTAATAATCCATGCTCGGCTCGTCGAAGGCGTTTACGCCCTGAAAAGATTTATACTTTTTATATTCGTCGATATGCGCCTTGATCTCCTCCGACCTCTTTTCCAGCTCCTCCCTCGTTTCGTCGTAGGTGTAGCCCTTTTCTTTGGCAAACTTGATGATCGTTTCGAATCCCGCGCTTGTCTGGTCCCGAACGAGAACCTTCATCCCCACCTTATCCGCCATCTCCAGATCGCGGCAGATTTCTTTTACGCTCACCCCTTCGGTGGGGATCGCCAGATTAAAGCCGCAGTCCCGCATCTTGGTCCATTCTTCTACGTTGCAGTAGTTGGGGTTATTCGCGTATTCCATATACCCCGTATTTTCATGAGGGGGAACGCCCCAGTTTCCCACCCTGAACGTTTCGGACGTCGTATAGACGGGCATTTCCGGCTTTTCCTTCTTTGCGCTTTCTCCGTTCCCCGCACAGCCGCCCAATAGGGACACGGCCATCAGCGCCGACATGGACAACGAAACAAATTTTTTATTCATAAGTTCACCCTGCCGCGCGGCGGCGGCATAACCAAAACTGAAAAATGCGGCCGCGGTATTTGCATTTTTCACGCCGGTTTTATCCCTTCAGACCGCCGGCGACGGCGTTGTTTATAATGGTATCCCTCATGCACACGAACAGTATCACTACGGGCAGAATTGCCACCACCATTGCCGCATACAGCTCCGTAAAATTGGAGTACGTCTGCGCTTCTTCGGAAAGCTCCTGAATGCCGAGCGCCAGAGTCTTTACGGAAGGCAGATACATATAAGGCGTATAATAATCGTTCCACGCGCCGATCGCAGACATGACCATCATCATCCCGATCACCCCTTTTGCCATGGGGATCATGATCTGTACAAATATCCTCAGTTCGCTCGCCCCGTCTATCTTCGCCGCCTCGGCGTACGTCTTGGAAACCGTCTTAAACAGGCTGTACGCGATGAGGAACATTATTCCGAAAGGCGTCGCATACTGTATGAGAATAAACCACGTGTCAATCATATTCAGATCGACGTACATTTTATAAATGACCGATCTCGAGCCCAAGTCGGGGATCAGCATAGCTCCGATTCCGATCGAAACGAGCAGCCCCTTTCCCCGAAAATCAAACCTCGCCGCCGTGTAGGCGGTAACGGTCGTCGCCGCGCAGCTTATAAGAGTGGAAGCGACGGTGAATATAATGGAATTGATATACATTCTGAAAATAGACACTTCGCCCACGCTCAGCTGAAAAACGAAACGGTAATTCGCCAGATACAGCACTTTCGGCAGCGTCCAGGGATTTTCGTAAAACTGTAATGGCCTTTTCAAAGAATTGATGACGACAAAATATATGGGGATCAGCATCGTCGCGGCATATATCATCAGCACCGCCGACACCGCGATAAATAATTTTTTTCTTTTCCTTTTTCGTTTTACTTCCATTTCCATCCTTTCCTCAAATCGTTGCGACAAACTCCGCTCCTTTATGAGAGCCTTAGATTTTTTGATGATAAGCTCGCCTTCCTGTGCGATAAAATACAATTTTTAGTTGATTTTATTGTAAAATGGTGCTATAATCTGATTATGACACAATCTATAAATATCCAAAACAATTATATTTACTCTTTTCAGGAGGCATTGGACGCGAAATATTTTTTATCCGACGAGCAGAAAAAACAAGTTATGTTGTTTTGCTATTTTCATAAAAATGATTTTCCCATCCAGATGCACTCGCACGAATTTTACGAAATCAACATCATTGCCGAAGGCACGGGCAGGCACTATATCGAGAACAACAGCTATCCCATCACCAGCGGGGATTTTTTTATCATACCGCCGAATGTCCGGCACGGCTATTCGGAAAAAAACGCCCTCGACATTTTCCATATTATTCTTTCGGATAAATTTTTCCTGCGCTATCGGGACGAGCTTCGTTCCATGCACGGCTTTTCGCTTCTGTTCAACATCGAACCGCGGCTCCGCGCAAAAAGTAATTTGAAAATCTTTCCCAACATCTCCGCAAACGATTTTATGTTCTTTCTTTCCGAGATCGGCAAGCTATATAAATTAAATCAGTCAACGGAAAATATGCACGAAACGGAAAAATGTATCAAAACGCTCAACCTGATCTGCGAGTTTTCGGGTATCGTTACCTCAAACAAGTACGGCGCAGCCGAACACTCCTCCATCGATATCCGACAAATCACAAAGGTTTTGTCCTATATCGACAATAATTATAATTGTAAAATCACCTTAAACGATCTCTGCCGGCTTTCCAATATGTCGCGCTCTACGCTTTTGAGCCAATTCCATACCCTGTGCAATTGCTCCCCGACGGAATATATACAGTCGGTGAGGATTGACAACGCCAAAAAGATGCTTGCGGACACCGATTTTTCCATCGCTACAATTGCACAGGAATGCGGATTTTACGACAGCTCTCATTTTACGAAAACTTTTTTTCAAAAGACGCGTTTGCTTCCGAAAGATTATCGTACCCCCCCCCCGCGAAAAAAATGAACCTTGAAATCGTTTCCGTAGCCGTTCTCTTTCCTTTGCTTGGAAAGAGGACGTTTTTTACGGAACCTTATTCTTGGGGTGCCGCGGGATAGATACCGATAAACTCGTCGAAGTAAAGATCGACGTCCGTTCCGTTTACCTGGCACCAGAAGTATCCGGCAGCCGAATAACAATCCGCGTTGGATTTTATCTGAGCCAATATATCGGCCGTCGAAATCTCTATTACGTTGTATCCCGCGGTAAGGTCATAAATCTTGTTCAAAAAGGCAAACTGACAGGCGTTTTTGCTGTAAATAACAAGCTTAAAAGATTCATAGGCGCTCCAATCGCTTTCTGTCAGAACGGCTCCGTCCTTTTTCATCATCAAAGGAAGCTTCGCCCAATCCGCCGATTCCGCCGTAACGCGGAAAGCGTGACCCTTCAGCGCGTGAGTTGTCGTCAAGCCCTCGCTGTCCTTAAAAAACCAGGTGTCTATCGCGGTGGCGCTTTCAAAATCCTGCAACACGTCGTATTCTTTGTCCGTGGGATAATAATTTTTTAATTCGTCGGGCTGCTCCGGTTCGGGAACATGGTCTTCGGGATAGACGCCGATAATGCAATCCACATAGACCGTACCCGTCGTCAGCTGAAAATAAAATCCGCCCGTACTGTCATAAACATTCTCCGCCTTTGCGATTTCGGCTATTATTTCCTGCGACGTAATCTTAATGACGTTAGGTCCCAGTTGCAGATAATTGGTTTTGCCGTAAAAATCAAATCTCGCCCCTTCGCAATCCGCATATACGTAAGCCTGAATATACGCATATTTTTCCCAATCTTTCGTTTCCAGACGCTTTCCGTTTTTCAGAAGCTTCATTACGACGCAGCAATCCGCCGAGGTCGTGGAAAGTCGGACGGATTTTTCACCGTTCATGGCGTGGTCCGTTTCGAAACTGTTTTCTACAGTACTCCAATCGACGCCGCCGCCCTCGAAATCCTGTAAAATGTCATAGTCCCGAGCGGCGGGGAAATAGTCCGATTTTTCCGTATCGGGGATATCCGCCCTGGGAAGAACCTCCACTTCTACCGTTTTCGTACCGACGTTTCCGCTCTTATCCGTCGCCGTATAGACGATTTTATATTCTTCGTTTTCCCGGACGATATACGTCCCCGCGATAGCTTCCGCCGTGATGTCCGCACCCGATTTATTCGTCACGATACAGGATACGGGGATTTTTTCCATGCTGTTGTCATAGGCGACCGCGGTAGGAACGAACATTTTTCTTCCCACCTGGAAAGAGAGCTTGTCGTGAGGCGCCTGGATTCCCAGATCGACGGTGGGCGCCTTTGTATCTTCCGTATAATTGTCGAAGATACCGATCAGATTATCCACCCAAACCGAACCGTTTTCGGATTTCACCTGAAACCAAAGATATTTCAAATCGTAATATTCCGCTCTTGCCGTGGAAGGAACTCGCCCGTTGGGATACTGGGAATCCAGCTCCTCTTTCGTGATCGTAACGATGTTTTTTCCCTCGGAAAGGGTGTATCTTTTATTCAGGAGATAAAAGCCCTCGTCGGAGGTATCCATATCCACATCGGAATACACCGTGATCTGGAGCTTATCGAAGCCGCCGAGATCGTAATATTCGGGATACACGGCGATCATCTGCCACCCGTTATTGCATGTGACTTTCAGCGCTTTGCCTTCGACGGCGTGCTCGGAAACGATTTCAGAGTAATCTTCGGACGCCCACACTTTTGAAAGGTCGTCAAAGTTTGCAAGCACCACCGATCTCACACATTCTATGACGACCGGCGTTTCCGTCCGATTTCCGAATTTATCCGTTGCCGCGTAAATGACGGTATATTCGCCGTATTCTTCCGCCAAGAAAGTATCGGCAGCCCCTCCTTCGCCTTTCGTGACGGAAACTTCGGCGTCGCCGAACATGACTTTATAGCCCCCGTCGGTCACTTCTTCGCTCTTGTCCGTCCACGTCGCGGCGGGAACGGAAACCGTCGCGCCTTTTTTGACCGTCATATTATTGGCGGACGCGGGAAGAGAAATTTCCGGCCCCTTCGTATCCGAAACCTGAACGTTTAGGGTTTTAACGATCTTTTCCTCGCCCTCTCCGGCGGAAAAGGTAACTACATAACCGTTCATATCGGTAGCGGAGAATCTCGTTCCACGCCCTTGAAGCTGTCTCTTATACACATCTCCGAGCCCACGAGACCGGAGCCTATCTC
>OWIX01001531.1_pt1 | contig 11454 bp, 5 predicted proteins | sample 1732851 | NCBI WGS metagenome assembly OWIX01 (sample SAMN05065761, study PRJEB22554) | human gut metagenome | biome: ENVO:2100002; feature: ENVO:00000062; material: ENVO:00002003 | host: Homo sapiens | place: USA
ACACCCTAGAGTTCGTCGGCAGCGTCAGATGTGTATAAGAGACAGATGTATAATATGATGAAAGAGATATAAATTATTTAGTTCTTTAGAGAGCGGATATCTTTTTATGTAAAAGGAGGAAGTTATGAATCAGATTTACAAAGTCATCTGGAGCCGGGTGAAACATTGCTATGTGGTAGTTTCGGAAATCGCCGGCCGCTGCGGGAAAAACGGGGGAACAGCTTCTGAAAAGAAGAGTATGCCTGTCCGCGCATTTCTGTGCGCCCTTGCTGTCACGGGATGCCTGCTGCCGGGCATGGCGGAAGCCTCGTTTAACGGTGGGATCGGTGCTACAACGGCTACAGCGAACAGCATCGCTGTCGGGGATGATGCCAAGACGACAGAGGAATATACAATCGCTCTCGGCAGCCGATCCAGGGCAATAAATATCTATGCCATAGCCATGGGCGATCAGGCACAAGCTACCGGGCAGGGGGCGACCGCCATAGGCTCCCAGTCTAAATCGACAGCCGAACATTCTCTTGCTGTCGGCGACCAGGCGCAGGCGGCGGCGGTGAACAGCTCCGCTTACGGTATTCTGTCAAAGGCATTGTCATCACACAGCGTGGCTATCGGTAATGAGGCGTCTGTCGGCAAGGGAGATCCGGATTCAGTATCAAGCCAGAACGGGATTGCCATCGGACATGGTGCGAATGTTACCGTGAACCCCGCCACAGCGACACCGGGGATTACCGATAAGAGCGGCGGGATCGCAATCGGGCATGATGCGACAACCAAAGATATCAATACGATTGCTTTCGGTACCGGTACTGTCGGCCAAGGTGCGCAGGCAGTGGCTATCGGCCGTAATGCACGTACAATTGCTAATAACGGTGTGGCCATCGGTAACGAAGCTCGGACACAATCTACGAACGGCTTTGCGTTGGGGAATAATGCCCGCGCCGGTTTTGATGAAAATAATGTGCTTGTAGGCAGAGACAATGACCAGGCCTTCGGTTCCAATGCCAGGGCCTGGGGTGGTTCCTCCATGGCTTTCGGGAATAATGCGAAAGCTGCTAATGGCGGTGCCATTGCTATGGGGAACGGTTCTCAATCCAGAGGGGATTGGGGCGTAGCCATCGGTAACGGTGCAAAAGCCCTGGCTGCAGGCGCCCGCGCATTGGGGGCAAACTCCACGGCAAAAGGAGTCAATTCTACGGCTATCGGCTGGGACAGCAAGAGTGAAGCAGATCGCGGTATCGCCATAGGTGAGACTGCTTCCGTTGAGGATGGAACAGAGCATGGCATTGCCATCGGCACGGGAGCGAAAGCGTCAGGGAAAGGCAGCACCGGCACTCCAAGTCTCCCGGCAAGTACGGTGGCCATCGGCCAGGGCGCACAGGCGCTGGAAAACGGGGATATCGTCATTGGACGCCAGGCGAAGAGCATCGCTTCTACAGAGCACGGCAATCCGGGATCCGGTGCGGTAGTGGCAGGTGCGGAAGCGGCGGCATACGGCGCCAGAGGCGATGTGGTTATCGGCGCGTCGGCGGAGACTAATGTCAAGATCAAACAGTCCGGCGGTACTGTCGATCCTAAATATGCGCAGGGTGTCGCTATCGGCAGTACGGCAAAAACCTATGGCACCCAGTCCCTCGCTCTCGGTTCGGATACGAGAGCCATCGGTAACTCATCTATTGCTATCGGCGGGGATGATATCGATATGGCCCGTACGGAACTGGAAACAGCTGTGCCTCAGCTGAAAGCAGGAAACGGGATCAAAAAGAGCTTTAACAAGGAAATAGAAACTAAGTTTCCGGGTGGATTGGGATCAGCTTCTATCAATGTGAAAGGGAAATATGCGAACACCGCTGCCATCGGTGACGCCACCACAGCCATCGGAACGCTGAGTGAAGCGTTTGGTACAGGTTCCACGGCGATCGGTATCAATTCTTTAACTAAAGGTGTAGCCAGCACCGGTATCGGAATCATGGCACGGAGCTGGGGAGATAATTCTCTTGCTCTCGGTACGCAGGTAGGTGCCTACGGAACCCGGTCATCCTCCATTGGCGATACAAACCAGGTAGGGCTGGATATGAAAGATGGAAATAAGTCCGGTAAAGAATCCGCGGCGGTCGGTTCCCAAAATACTATTTACGGAAATCAGGCCTATGCTGTCGGCGCCGGAAATACCATCGGCTCCGCCACGGTTAACACTGCGGCGGAAGCAAACGGCAGCGCCGCCGGTGCTGATCAGGATAAAATCACGACAGTCACTGCCGGTACGGTGAAAGGAAATATGGCAGGCGCTTTCGGTTATAAGAATACTATTAATGCGGATAATGCCTATGCAGTGGGCAGCAACTCCACGGTTTCCGCTGATGGTGCTATGGTGCTGGGGAACAACGCTTCTGTAACGGCGAAGAACGGCATGGCTCTTGGCAACAATACAAAAGTGGCCAATGAAAATGCCGTAGCTATCGGTGTCGGTTCGGAAACGGCGGCAGCTGTGGCGACATCCTCCGCAACGATCAATGGAACAGCACATAATTTTGCAGGAGTAAATCCGGCTTCTACAGTCAGCGTGGGTAAGGCAGGCAGTGAGCGGACGATCACCAATGTAGCGGCTGGCCGTATTTCCGCTGCCTCTACCGACGCTATCAACGGCAGCCAGCTCTATGCGGTGACTACGGAAATGGATAAAGGCGTGGCCTATGCGGGCGATGTAAAAGCTGCGGCCGCCGCGGCTAACAAGTTTACACGGAAATTAGGCGAACAGACAAATATCGTCGGCGGCGTGGCAGATACATCTAAGCTGACAGACGGAAATATCGGCGTGGTATCCAACGGGACAGATACGCTGAATATCAAACTGGCGAAAAACGTGAAAGTGGACAGCGTCACAACGGGCAATACGGTGATTAACAACAACGGGCTGACCGTAGGCGGAAAGACCTATGTGACCAATAACGGCCTCAATGCGAATAACCAAAAGGTAACCAATGTGGCTGACGGTCAGGTAGCAGCCGGATCCAAAGACGCGGTGAACGGCGGACAATTGCATGACGCTAAAAATGAAGTGATTAATAAAGGCCTTCGTTTCGACGCGGATAATAACAGCGAAAAAACGAACAAATTAGGCTCTAAAGTCACCGTTAACGGCGATAATAACATTACGACAGAAATCACCCAAACCGGTGACGATACGAAAATCGGTGTAAAACTCAACGAAGACATTCATGTGAAGACAGTAACCGCTGCGGATACGGTGAAAGCCGGCGGTGTGACCATGGGCAGCCAGACATCCGGCGGTACTACCGGTAATTATGTAACAGGTTTAGATAATAAGACCTGGAATGTAACGAACCCGACGGCCGTCAGCGGGCGTGCCGCAACAGAAGACCAGTTGAAGACGGTTACCGAAGCCATCAATAATCAAAGTGCAGCGGCCACCGATTATCGGCTGGTACAAAACGCATCCAGTGCGGATGGGTCTTATACAGTCGATACCAACGGAAATATTGATCTGACCGTAGAAGATAAAAACCATGCAGGGCAGAAAGAAACCGTAAAATTAAAGGACATCGCGTCCAAATCCAAATTGGATGATGTAATCGCCAAAGGCCTGCAGTTCGATGCCAATGCAGGCGGCACAAAAACCAATAAACTGGGCTCCAAGATAACCGTGAAAGGAGAAGGTACCGCGGCCGATACGGAATACAGCGGAGAAAACCTTAAAACCTTTATCACGCAGGACCCTGCCGGAAATACGACAATCGACGTGAAGATGAATAAAAACCTGAAAGTCGAAACCATCGTCGCTACAGGTGAAAACGGCAAAGACGGAAAAATCGGCATCAACGGAAAAGACGGCGTAACAACAAACATCTCCGTTACCCGTGACGGCAAACCCGGAGTAGACGGCGCACCGGGGACGACCACGACTCGTATCGTATACGAAAAACCGGACGGAACCAAAGAAGAAGTGGCTACCCTAAATGACGGCATGAAATACGGCGGCGATACAGGAAACGTCATCAAGAAGAAACTGAACGAACAGGTGAACGTCGTCGGAGGCATTACAGACGAAAACAAACTGACCACAGAAGACAACCTCGGCGTCGTATCCGACGGCAATAACAACCTGAAAGTCCGCCTTGCCAAAGCCCTGAGAGGCCTCGAAAGCATAACCGCCGGCGATACATTCATCAACAATAACGGAATAACCATCAGCAACGGTGCAGCCGGAAACACCGTATCCCTCACCAAGAACGGCCTTGACAACGGCGGCAACAAAATCACCAACGTAGCAGCCGGAGACGTCAGCGCAAACAGCACCGATGCCGTCAACGGCAGCCAGCTGCATGACGTAAAGACACTGGCAGGCCAGCATACGACCGTCAAAGCCAAAGACAGCAATATAACCGTCACCGAAGGAACCAATGGAACAGGCGGCAAAGAATATACTGTCGGACTCGGCGACAAAGTCACACTGGGAACCGATCCGTCCAAACAGGTATCCATCGACGGAACAACCGGCATCATCAAAGCCGGCGACAAAGTCACCATTGACGGCACGACAGGAAACATCGATGCCGGAAAAGTGAAAATCAATGGGAAAGACGGAACCGTCAACGGACTGACCAACAAAACCTGGGATCCGAACAACATCACCAGCGGACAGGCCGCCACAGAAGACCAGCTCAAAGCCGTAGACCAAAAGATTACCAATACATCTGAAGAACTGACGAAAAAAGGCATGGACTTTGCCGGCAACGACGGAGAATTCCACCGGAACCTGGGAGACAAAGTCACCATCAAAGGAGAAGGGACAAAAGCCGCCTCCGAATACTCCGGTGAAAACATCAAAACCTTTGCCGATGCGAACGGAAACCTCACCGTCAAAATGGACAAGAACCTGAAAACCGAAACCATCGTTGCTACAGGTAAAAACGGCAAAGACGGAAAAATCGGCATCAACGGAAAAGACGGCGTAACAACAAACATCTCCGTTACCCGTGACGGCAAACCCGGAGTAGACGGCGCGCCGGGTACGACAACGACCCGTATCGTATACGAAAAACCGGACGGCACCAATGAAGAAGTGGCTACCCTAAATGACGGCATGAAATACGGCGGCGATACGGGAGCAGTCATCAAGAAGAAACTGAACGAACAGGTGAACGTCATTGGCGGCATTACAGATGAAAGCAAACTGACCACAGAAGACAACCTCGGTGTCGTATCTGACGGCAGCAACAACCTGAAAGTCCGCATGGCCAAAGACCTGAAAGGCCTCAACAGCGTGACCACCAACACCCTGACTGTGGGAGACGTGAAAATCGACAACAGCGGCATCAACGCAGGGAATAAGAAAATCACCAACGTAGCAGCCGGAGACATCAGCGCAAACAGCACTGACGCCGTCAATGGAGGGCAGTTGTGGAAAACAAACCAGACAATCAACAACATAGGAGGAGCCGTCAATGAACTTGGCGACCGGATGGACAGAGTAGGAGCAGGAGCGGCAGCATTGGCAGCCCTCCACCCGCTGGACTTCGACCCGGATGACAAGTGGGATGTGGCAGCCGGCTACGGCAACTACAAAGACGCCCATGCGGTAGCGGTAGGAGCATTCTACCGTCCCAATGAAGACACCATGTTCAGCGTGGGAGGCTCCTTCGGGGGAGGAGAAAACATGGTGAATGCCGGAGTCAGCGTGAAGCTGGGACAGGGCAACCATATATCTACCTCACGGGTAGCTTTGGCCAAGGAAGTAGAAGACCTGAAAGCGATTGTCAAGGCGCAGAGTGCTGAGATTAAAGCTATGCGCGGAGCCATGCAGTCGGGGGCATCGGTAATGAAGAATGTTAATTTCCCCGATGTGCCGAAAGACCACTGGGCCTATTCCTATGTGAAATCATTGGCAGACAGAGGTCTTTTGGAAGGGTATCCGGATGGAGAGTTCAAGGGTGACCGTTCTATGACCCGCTATGAATTTGCGGCCATTATTTACCGTGCCCTGCAGAACGGCGCACCCATTGACAGCGACATGGCAAAGGCCATCGGCGAATTTGAACCCGAGATCAATCGGATAAAGGATTTGGATCGTATCCGTGTCGACCGTATTTCCGGCAAGGACAATGACCGGCATAAGGTAGAACGCGTCCGTATCAATAATGAAAGCAATAAAGAAACAGGTGATTACCGTGATGTGTACGGTTCTCATATTTCCCCGGAAGCGTAAGCCGGCAAGCAAAGACAAGGATAAGGAAATAGTATAAGAAATAAAATGCGGTACTCGTCAGATGTGATGGGTACCGTATTTTATGTGAGAGGGGATAAGCGGACGGTCTTTTTATTGTTTGATAAGAGTGACGCTAACGTTAATCGTCATCCTGAATGAATGTGAAGGATCTGCTGCTGTAGTGAGGAGGCCGGTAAGAAGATAAAAGCTATCAGCTGTGAGCTGTCAGCTGATAGCTAACTATTCTTTTACGATTTAAATCATTACGACAAGCGAGTATCCTCAATCGTACTACGTGTGCCGGCAGCCGACAATATTCAATATTCGGTACCTGTGTTTTTATTTCCTTGAAAATTTCTGCATTTTAACGGCGGCATCCCATTTATAAAAACGACTTTAATGGTATAATGAAATCGTATGTGTATGATAAAAAATCGATACCGGACCATTACCGTGCACATAGGATCGATTCACTGAACATCGACAAGGAGGAAGATGGAGTGGAAAAGAAAGATTTTATCTGGAAAATGGGAGGGCAGCAGGGACAGGGCGTTGAATCCTGCGGAGAAATTCTGGGGCGTGTTCTGGCGCAGGAGGGATATTCCCTTTTCAGCCAGCGCTTGTTTGCATCCCGGATCAAAGGCGGACATACGACGATTGCCCTGCGTATCGCGACCAAGGAAATTGCGACGATCGGAGAGCATGTGGATTGTCTTGTAGCTCTTGACCAGGAAACGATCGATCTTCACGGAAAGGAAATTTGTGAAGGCGGTGTTATTATTGCCGACGATGCTTTTAAACCGAAATGGGAGGCGCATACGGGACGTATTTTCTTGCCGCTTCCCATTACGGAAATGGCAAAGAAGTACGGATCCATGCAGATGAAAAATATTGCCGCTCTCGGTATGAGCGCAGGACTGCTCGGATTTCCGGAAACGCCGTTCTACCGCTTTATCGCGGAACGTTTTGCGAAAAAAGGGGAGACGGTGATTAATAAGAATAAAGAAATTTTCAAGGAAGGTTATGACACGGCTGTCGCTGCCATGCAGGGAGTGGCGCTGGGGAAACTGGCTGTTCCCGAGAAGAAAGACCAGCTGTACCTGCTTGGGAATGAAGCGGCCGCACTCGGCGCTATTTCCGCAGGCTCCCGTTTCATGGCTTCTTACCCGATTACTCCGGCGTCAGAAATTATGGAATATATGATTAAAGTGGCGCATAAGATTCATGGCACGGTCGTGCAGACGGAAGATGAACTGTCATCCGTTATGATGGCGATGGGGGCGGGTTATGGAGGTGTTCGGGCGTTTACGGCGACATCCGGACCCGGGCTTTCTCTCATGGCGGAATCCATTTCCATGGCGGCTGCTGCTGAAATCCCGGTGGTCATTATCGATGTGATGCGTGCAGGGCCGTCCACGGGGATGGCGACAAAGGTGGAGCAGAGCGATATCCGCTATGCTGTCGGCTCCGGGCACGGAGATGCGGAAAAGATCGTTCTTGCTGCCGCGTCTATCGAAGACTGTTACTATATCGTCCAGGAAGCGTTTAATCTGGCGGAGGAATACCAGACTCCTGTCATTGTGCTGTCCGATCTGCAGTTTGGCATGTGCAAGCAGTCTGTTCCCGCTTTCGACAGGAATCGTATCGGCATCCGCCGCGGTAAATTGGTGACGGAAGGCCTTTCTGAACTGGATATGAAAACGAAATCTTATTTCCACCGTTTTGCTGACACGGAAGACGGTATTTCTCCAAGGACAATTCCCGGCGTGAAAAACGGCATGTTCCTTTCCACGGGTCTTGAACATAATGTATTCGGCAAACCGGCGGAAGGACAGGGCGACCGTGTGATGGAAATGGAAAAGCGCCACAGGAAGTTTGCTGCCGTTTCCAAAGCGATTCAGCCGTTTACCGCAGCCCATGAAGAAACGGACTGCGACCTGCTCCTTGTAGGCATTACTTCCACCAATGGCGCACTGGAAGAAGCACGGGAGTGTCTGGAAGCGGAAGGCAGGATGGTAAATCATATCCAGCTCCGCCTGATTTCCCCGTTCCCCGCAGAAGAACTCCGTCCGTATATCGAAGGGGCGAAGAAGGTTCTCATTGTCGAAGAGGATTTGACGGCGCAGCTCCGCGAGCAGTTTGCCATCCGCTTTGACTGCCACGATAAACTTCTTTCTCTTTTGCAGTATGACGGCACGCCGTTCCTTGCTTCGACCATTATCAATAAATCCAAGGAGGTCATCTGATTATGGGTTCACCGAGAGATTATAAAAATACCATCGTGCCGAACTGGTGTCCCGGGTGCGGCGATTTTGGGATTCAAAATGCGATTGCCGCTGTCTGTGCGGCTAAAGGCTGGCCGAATGAAGATATCGTTTTGATTTCCGGTATCGGCTGTTCTTCCCGCATCGGCGGGTACCAGTACTGCTACGGCGCCCACACGACCCACGGACGCGCGCTTCCTTTTGCCCAGGGCATCAAATGCGCCAACAAAGATATTCATATGATCGTCTGCTCCGGTGACGGCGACTCTTACGCCATCGGTTTGGGACATGCCCTCCATGCGATGAAGAGAAATATGGATATCACCTATATTGTTTTCGACAACCAGGTCTACGGCCTGACAAAAGGGCAGACAAGCCCCATGTCTTCCAAAGGCTTTGTGACCAAGACGACGCCTGACGGCAATCCCCTCACCCCGCTTGACGCTCCGTCCATGGCTCTTGCCGCGGGCGCTACTTTCGTGGCGCAGGCGTATGCCATCGACATGAAGAATATGATGGATGTCATTACCAAAGCGGTTGATCATAAAGGTTTCTCCTATGTCAATATTTTCACGCCCTGCGTCACTTTCAACCAGTTCAATACAGTGGAATGGTACAACGGTCATCTGAAAAAACTGGCAGATGTACGGGAAAACTATGATCCTCATGATAAGGCGGCTGCGTTCCATCTGCTTTCCGACACCGACAGCCTCGTACTGGGCGTTATTTATGAAGAGGAAGGCGCTGTACCTTTCGGTGAAATCGTTCCGTCGGCGGATGTGCGCCTTGCAGATCACGTGGAAAAGCCGTCAGCTGCGCTTTTTGAAGATCTCTGTATGGAATTTCGGTAAAATCGTTCTCCGGCGGCGGTTTTCCGCTTCCGGAATTAAGAAAACATTTATAAATCAGATTCTGCGATTTAAGCAGCAACTACTTGAAATAGCGGGCCTGTCCCGAAGTGTAAAGGGCGCTTTTGCGTCCTGAGGAAAGGATAAGCATCATGGCATCAGATCGAATGATGGAATACTATTATTCCATGGGGCAGGATACCCTGGCTGCCGGAGATATCGACGAAGCGGTCACTTATTTCCGTAAAGCAGCCAACCTGGGTGCCGGTGAAGCGGCTCATGAAATTGGCGTTATCGGCCGCCGGCTGGAAAAGGGAGACGGGCTGGAAAAGGATGAGGAAAAAGCGGCCCACTGCTACCGCCTGTGCGGGGAAATGGGCGATGATGAAGCGTGGCTGTACCTGGGAAAGCTGTACCTTCGGGGGCTTAATGGAGGAAAGCCGAATCCGCGGAAAGCCAAACGTGCTTTGGAGCATGCGTCTGAGGCAGGATATACGGAAGCGACCGTTCTTCTTGCCCGGATATACGATGAAGGTGTCATGGGGCAGGTTAATCCCGCAACTGCTTTTAAATACTACCTTTTGGCAGCACAGCGGGGAGATTCGGAAGCCATGCTTATGACCGGTCTTTTTTATGCGCAGGGAGTATCCGTGCCCAAAAATACCGTGGAAGCAGAAAGATGGATACGGAAGGGGAAAGAAGCGGGCGACCCCGATGCTGATGAAACGCTCCGCGGATTTCTGGCGGTGGCCTGCACGGAGTATCTGACAGGGGCGGCAGGCGTGGTGGATGAGAAAAAGGCTGCTGCCATGGCCAAAGAAGCGGAAGCGATGGGAGATAAAGAAGTCTATCTCCGCATGGGATACGCTTATCGCGCAAGCCGTGTGGAAAATCATGCAAAAAAAGCTTTTGATGCTTTTAAGAAAGCGGCGAAATACAAACTGCCCGAAGCCGATGCGGCGCTGGGTCTCTGCTATGAGTCGGGGCTCGGTGCAGGAGCGGATATTTCTAAAGCCGTGAAATATTATAAAAAAGCGGCGGAAAAAGGAAATGCTTTCGCCATGGCCCATTACGGCTGCGCCCTTGCCAACGGGGAAGGCGTGAGGAAAAATGAAAAGTCCGCCATGGAATGGCTTATCAAAGCGGCCATGAAGGGCGATAAAGGCGCCATCCTCATCCTGAAAGAAGATTACGATTACACCTTGAAATGATAAAGACACCTTCTCTGCAAGCAGGGGAAGGTGTTTTTCCATGGTACAATAGAAATATATTTCATGGAGGATCATTCATGCTCATTCCTTACCGCTCGGTGCGGACACCTTGCCGAAAAGAAACGGAGATAAAAAAATCAATATTTATTGCGCAGCTTTTCCCTGTAGAAACAGAAGAGGAAGCGCAGTCCATTTTGGAAACTGTGCGGAAAAATCACAAAGATGCGGCCCACCACTGCTGGGCATGGCGCATCGGCACCGTCCGCATCCGTGAGAAATCAAGCGACGGCGGAGAGCCGCAGGGGACGGCAGGACATCCCATGCTCCATGTCCTGCAGATGAAATCGCTCACTAATACTCTATCCGTTGTGACAAGATACTTTGGCGGCATCAAACTGGGGACGGGCGGACTGGCGAGAGCATACGGCGGTATTCTGGCGGAAGCCGTGGAGGAAGCGGGTGTTCTTTGTTTCACACCCCACGTCCGCCTGGAACTTACGATTCCCTATACCGCGGCAGGCACGTTTGAACACTACACCAAAGGTACGGATATCCGTGTACTGGACAGAATCTTTGCGGAAGAAGTGCAAATCACATGCCTCTGCCTTCCGGAAAATAAAGCAAGGCATGAAATGTATTTCCGGGATATGACCGGCGGAAAAGTAAAGGTGGAAGACCGGGGCGAAGAATATGTGGGAATGGAAACAGAGGAGAAGGAGTAAAGGGAATCGGATCAGCAAGGATTTTTTATCTGGTTTTTGCAAATAAAAAGGAAGTTCGGTACGGCCTTTGCTTTTTTCTGAACCCTATGGGAGCCTGTTTGCGCTTTTACGGAATTTGTTGACAAAAGGCATATACTGTCTCTTATACACATCTGACGCTGCCGACGAACTCTAGGGTGTAGA
>OWIX01001536.1_pt1 | contig 11430 bp, 9 predicted proteins | sample 1732851 | NCBI WGS metagenome assembly OWIX01 (sample SAMN05065761, study PRJEB22554) | human gut metagenome | biome: ENVO:2100002; feature: ENVO:00000062; material: ENVO:00002003 | host: Homo sapiens | place: USA
CGAGATAGGCTCCGGTCTCGTGGGCTCGGAGATGTGTATAAGAGACAGCGCTGGATTCGATGGATGCCTATATGTCCCTGTTCGGGCTGAACGACCAGAATGTTGCGCTGGTGGAGCAGGAGTGCGGAGTCACTGTCTCCCTGCGCGGCTCGGAGCTGTTCCTCACGGGCGAAGCGGAGGATGCGGGGCTGGCGGAAAGCGTCATCCTGAAGCTGCTGGAAATGATCCGCCGCGGCGATCTGGTTGACCGCACGCGCATCCGCTACGCCATCGCCCTGGCGCGCGAGGGTGACGTGGATCGCATCGACGAGATTCTGCGCTCTGTCGTCGCCATCACCCACCGCGGCAAGCAGATTCGCTGCAAGACGCTGGGGCAGCAGGAGTATGTGCAGGCCATCCGCGACCATGACCTCACGTTCGCCGTCGGCCCGGCGGGTACGGGCAAGACGTATCTGGCAATGGCGCTGGCTGTCGTGGCGCTGAAAAACAAGGAGATTGAGCGCATTGTGCTCACACGCCCGGCGGTGGAGGCGGGGGAGAAGCTGGGCTTCCTGCCCGGCGACCTGACGCAGAAGGTTGACCCGTACCTGCGCCCGCTCTACGACGCGCTGTACGACTTCATGGGCGTGGACAGCTACCAGAAGCTGCTGGAGCGCGGCGTGGTGGAGGTTGCCCCGCTGGCGTACATGCGCGGCCGCACGCTGTCGGATTCCTTCATCATTCTGGACGAGGCGCAGAACACGACTTCTGAACAGATGAAGATGTTCCTGACGCGTCTGGGCTTCCACAGCAAAGTCGTCGTTACCGGCGACATCACCCAGACGGACTTGCCCTACGGGAAGAAATCCGGCTTGGCGGAAGCAATCGAAATTTTGAAGGACATTCCGGAAATCGGCATGGTGCACCTGACGCACAAGGACGTCGTCCGCCACGAGCTGGTGCAGACGATTGTTAAGGCGTATGACGCCTACTACCATCGGGAAGCGGAAGGGCAGCGCCCGTAAATCCGCCCCCTCCGGTGCAGAAGGAGTGATAACTACATGCGTAAACGCGAAAACAAGCAGAACCACCGCCCGATTTTGCGCCGCTTCACCACTTGGCTGCACGGCGCGGGCGCGAAATGCGCGCTCATTTACGCCGTCGGCACGCTGGTGCTGCTGGTCTTGTTTGCCGCGGCGTGCGCACCGCAGCGCTACAGCCTGAGCGTCGGCGCGATTTCGCACCAGACGATTACCGCCACGAAGGACGTGGAGGACACGGTGACGACCGAAAGCCGCCGCCGAGAAGCCTCCGTCCGTGTGGAAGCGACCTACCACTTTCAGGAGGGCGTGACCGAAAGCGTGCTGAGCGACCTCGACGAGACGTTCCGCCAGCTGCGCATTGTGCAGCAGTACGGGCTGACCCTGCGCGTGCAGGACGGCGAAACCGCGACGGAAACGAACCTCGCGGCGACCTTCAGCGCGGAGGAAATCGACTACGCCCTCCAGCAGGTGGAAGCCGTGTCGCTCACGCGCTATCAGGCGACCGTCCTCATGCGCGCCAGCACGGAGAATTTCGACACAATGGCGGCGACGGTGCGCCTCGCGGTGGAAAGCGCGCTGAACACCACCATCCGCGAAGGGCAGGTCAGCCAGTCCATCGCGGCGATTAAACAGATTGCGGGCTACCGCGTCGAAACGTCGCTGATGCAGAACATCGTGCCCGTCGTGCTCAACCACTGCATCCGCCCGAACATGGTCATTGACCAGGAATTGACCGCGCAGGCGCAGGAGAACGCCGCCGCGCAGGTGGAGCCGGTGGTGTACCTGCAGGGGCAGAACATCATCCGCGAGGGCGAGCGCGTGCAGGCGAATCAGCTTGCTATGCTGGAGGCGCTGGGGCTGCTGGATACCGCGTCGTATGATTATGACATCTACCTCGGCGCGCTGCTGCTCATCGCTATTTCCATGTCGATGCTGATTTTGATGCTCGTTATCCTTGCGCCGGAGGTTTTGAGGGACGTGCGCCGCTCCAGCGTCATCATGGTGGTGCTGGTGCTGTGCGAAGGACTGTGCGTGATTGCTGTCAAGCTGCTGGATGTCTACCTTGCCCCGGTCGTGATGGCGGCGATGCTGCTGACTACGCTGCTGAGTGCGCGCGTCGGCATTTCCGCCACGTTCACTATGGCGCTGATTGCGGCGGGGCTTAGCGCGGGCAGCTCCAACGCCTACTCGGCGGAAATGGTGCATTTGATACTCACGGGCGTCGTCTCCGGCATCGTCGCCGTGCAGTACTTGAAGGATAAGCCGCAGCGTGTCCGCATGGTGATTGCGGGCGTGATTGTCGCGGTGGTGAATATGGTCGTTATCCTCGCCATGAGCCTGATGACCTCCAACAATATATCCGGCATGATGAACAACGCCATGTGGTCGATGGCGGGCGGCATTTTGAGCGGCCTGATTTCCGTCGGCTTCCAGCCCGTGTTCGAGGCGGCGTTCAACCTCGCCACGCCTGCGAAGCTCCTTGAACTGGCGAACCCGAATCAGCCGCTGCTGCGCCGTCTGCTGCTGGAAGCGCCCGGCACATATCACCACGCGATTGTGGTGGCGAATCTGGCGGAAGCGGCGGCGGAGAAAATCGGCGCGAACCCGCTGCTGGCGCGCACAGGCGCGTATTTCCATGACATCGGGAAACTCAAGCGCCCGCTGTACTTCAAGGAAAACCAGATGGGCGACAACCCGCACGACCGCACCGACCCGTATGTATCCGCCGCGATTGTTACGGCGCATACCCGCGATGGTCTGGCGCTGGCGCAGAAATACCACCTGCCGCCTGAAATCCAGACGATTATCATGGAGCATCACGGCGACACCCCCGTCATGTACTTCTACCACAAAGCCTTGCAGATGGCGGACGGCAAGCCGGTTGATATTGCCGATTTCCGCTATGACGGTCAGCGCCCGACGACGAAGGAGAGTGCCATCGTCATGCTGGCGGACACCATCGAGGCGGCGGTGCGCTCCATCCCTGACCCCACGCCCAAGGCGATTGAGCAGTTCATTGAGCGCCTTGTTCGCGGCAAGCTGGAGGACGGACAGCTCAGCAATTCGCCGCTGACCTTGCGCGATATTGACGCGATTTGCGAAGCGTTCTGCAAGGTCTTGAATGGCGTGTTCCACGAGCGCATTGAGTACCCGACGGTGAACGTTCCCGCGCGCCCGCTCGTCAAGGCGGAAAAGGAAGCGGAGAAGGAAACGAAGCAGATGCAGGCGGAAATCAAGGCGGAAAAGCAGGCGGAAGCGGAAAAAACACCCGAAGCGAAGCCCGAAGCGAAGGCGGAGAAACAGGCGGAAGCGGAAAAAACACCCGAAGTGAAGCCAGAAGCGAAGGCGGAAAAGCCGGATGTGCCGGAAAAGTCCGCCGCGCCGGTGGAGGAAAGCGAGGAGAACACATGAAACTGCTTTGGCAGATTGACACGCAGGTTGACCCGCGCTATTTGTCCCTGATGCAGACGGCGGCGGACTGCGCCCTGTGGATGGAAGGCGTTTCGCGTCCCTGCGCGGTGAACATCCGTATTTGCGGCGACGACGCGATTCACGAAATCAACCGCGAGTACCGCGGCGTTGACCGCGCGACGGACGTGCTGTCCTTCCCGACGGTGAATTATCCGGCAGGCAAAACGGCGGGGCAGTGCGACAAGCTGCTTGCGCGCGAGCTGGATGACGAGGTGGATGCCTGTATGCTCGGCGATCTCATCATCTCCATGCCGCATTTACTGGCGCAGGCGGCGGAGTATGGGCATTCCCCGGAGCGGGAGGCGGCGTATTTGACCGTCCACGGTCTGTGCCACCTGATGGGCTATGACCACATTGAGGATGAAGACAAAAAGAAGATGCGGGCGATGGAGGAGAAGATTCTGTCCGCCATCGGCATGACGCGCGACGGCGAAACGCAGACCGACGTTTCCGACGAGACGCTGCTGGAAATGGCGCGGCAGGCGATGCTGCGGAGCTATTCACCCTATTCCGGCTATCCGGTCGGCGCGGCGCTGCTGTGCGCGGATGGGCGCGTGTTTCAGGGCTGCAACATCGAGAACGCGTCGTTCGGCTTGACGAACTGCGCCGAGCGCACGGCGATGTTCAAGGCGGTCAGCGAGGGCGTGCGGGAATTCACCGCGATTGCGATTGCCTCGCGCGACGCCGCCCCTTGGCCCTGCGGTGCGTGCCGGCAGGTACTCAACGAATTCGCACCGAATATCCGCGTACTGGTGACGTGGCAGGGCGGCACGGAAAGCGCGACCCTGCCGGAACTGCTGCCGCACGGCTTCGGCCCGCAGCAGCTGACGACGAAGGAGTAAAATCAGGAGAAAAATCATGAGCGAAAATACGAAATTCCATTCTGGATTTATTACCATTGTGGGTCGCCCGAACGTGGGCAAATCCACCTTGATGAACGCGATGGTTGGCGAGAAAATTGCGATTGTCTCCAGCCGCCCGCAGACGACGCGCAACCGCATTATGGGCGTGATGACGCGCCCTGACTGGCAGATTGTGTTCCTCGACACCCCCGGCATCCACACGCCCCGCACGAAGCTGGGCGAAAGCATGATGCAGTCCGTCAAGGACGCGATGGACGGCATGGACGGCGTGCTGGTGCTGGTGGACGCGACGCAGGTGGGCGAACACGACCGCGCCATCGTCCGTGATATGGCGGGCAAGAAAGTGCCGAAGGTGCTGGCAATCAACAAGATTGACCTGCTGCCGCCGGAGAAGCTGCTGGGGCTGATTGCGTCCTTCGCCGACCTTGGCTATGACGCGATTATCCCCATCAGCGCCAAAACCGGCGACGGGCTGGATGACCTGACGAAGCAGCTTGCCACGCACCTGCCGGAAGGCCCGAAGTATTTCCCGGACGATATGATGACCGACCAGCCGGAGCGGCTGATTTGCGCGGAGCTGATTCGCGAGAAGGCGCTCCAACATTTGCGCGACGAAGTGCCGCACGGCATCGGCGTGGAAATGATGGGCATGGAGAAGATGAACGACAACTTCATGGAAATCAACGCGACGATTTACTGCGAACGCGACGCGCACAAGGGCATCATCATCGGCAAGCACGGCGCAATGCTGCAAACCATCGGCTCGGAAGCGCGCGAGGATATTGAGAAGCTGCTGGGGCTGCATGTAAACCTGAAGTTATGGGTGAAGGTGCGTCCCGACTGGCGCAACCGTGCGTCGGATTTGCGCACGCTGGGGTATGACGCGAAATAAAAGGGGGATTTGCGTATCCCCCTGACCCTAAGCAGGGGAAGCCGATGCGGGCTTCTCCTGCATCATTGTGCGGCAGGGGTTTCGCCTCTGCGGAGGCGACCAAAGGGCAATGAAAACAGACGAACGTCTGCGATCGCCCTTTGGAAACCTTCGGCGCCACCCATGTTACAATGCTGTATTGTTGCTTGGAGAAACGAAAAGCACACAAACTAAATCAGTTTCGATACAAGTCAAGTAACATGGGAGTACAGGGCGAAGGAGTCCAGAGGGCGACCGCAAAGCCCTCTGGTTACTGCAAACAAGACCAATTGGGGAGAAGTCACCAACTCCATAACGCAAAAAATTCAAGGGGAATCCATAAAACTCCCCTTGGGAGAGGTTTATGTCAGAATTTCGTGGCGTGACGCCGCCCAATAGCGTCGAAGCGGAGCAGTCCGTGCTGGGCGCGATGATGCAGGATGAAAACGCGGTGCTGCAGGCGGCGGAAGCCTTGTCCACCGACGATTTCTATCAGCCGGCGCACCGCGAAATCTTCGAGGCGATGGTTGCCCTGCACCATCAGCAGCGCCCAATTGACCTCGTGACCGTCGATGCGGAGCTGACCCGCCGCGGGACGCTGGAAGGCATCGGCGGCACGGAGTACCTCATGCGGCTGATGAGCTTCGTGCCGACGACCGCGAACGTCAAGGCGTACATCACCTTGGTAGCCGAAAAGTCCACCCTGCGCAAGCTCATCAAGGCGTCGCAGGAGATTTCGCAGGAGTGTTACAGCCAGCAGAACCCCTTGCAGGAGACGCTCGGACACGCGGAAAAGGCGATTTTCGACATCGTGATGAACCGCGCATCCGGCGAGAGCCTCGTCCACGTCCGCGACGTGCTGTACAACACCTACGCCAACATCGAGGAGCTGGCGAAGCTCAAGGGGCGCGTTTCCGGCGTGCCGACCGGCTTCACCCTGCTGGACAACATGCTCACCGGTCTGCACGGCGGCGAACTCATCATCATCGGCGCGCGCCCGTCCATGGGCAAAACGTCCTTCGCGATGAACATCGCCACCCACGCCGCACTCTACGCGAACAAAAGCGTCGCCGTGTTCTCGCTGGAAATGCCGCGCGAGCAGATTGCCCTGCGTATGCTCTGCTCCGACGCGCGCGTCAACATGCAAAGCGTCCGCCAAGGCACCCTGCGTGAAGAGGACTGGATAAAGCTGGCGAAATCCATCGGCCCCATGTCGAACTCCCCTGTTTACATTGACGATACGGCGGGCATCACGCCAACGCAGCTCCGTTCGCGCTGCCGCCGCCTGATGATGGACAAGGGGCTTGACCTCATCATCGTAGACTATCTGGGTCTTATGCACGCCGACGGCAAGACCGAGAACCGTCAGCTGGAGGTGAGCGAAATCAGCCGTCAGCTGAAGGCGATTGCTTTGGAGCTGAAAGTGCCGCTGATTGCCTGCGCGCAGCTCTCCCGTGCATCGACGACGCGCGACAACAAGCGTCCCGCGCTGTCCGACCTGCGCGACTCCGGCTCTATCGAGCAGGACGCGGACGTCGTCATGTTCATCCACCGCGAGGGCTACTACGACCCCGAAACGGCGGACAAGAACGTGGGCGAAATCATCATTGCGAAGCAGAGAAACGGCCCGCTGGGCACGGTGAAGGTCGCATGGCTGAGCGAATACACGACGTACACGGATTTGCCGCCCTCGGCGATGGGGGGAGGGAACGACGGGGATGCGCCTTTCTGACTTGCTGCATCTTGCTATGCCAAGCTGTTTTCTCTTTCCAAACAGTGCTTTAGCATAGTACCAGAGGGCTTTCCGATCGCCCTCTGGACTCCTTCGGCAGTCCACTTCTGCATACTTGTTTTTTATCGCAAGTTATTTAGTTTGTGAACCTGAAAATCCGACTACTAACGACTATGAGGATTCCAAAACCCTCAACATTTTCATCCATCGGAGGAAAATCACCCATGACAGTCAATCAGCTGGAAACCAACGCCCGCTTTGTCGGATTTCTGCTCGTTCGCTCTGCGGATGCGCGGACGGACAAGAAGGGCGGCGCGTACCTCGACCTCACCCTCGCGGATAAAACGGGCGACATCAACTGCAAATACTGGGACTGGAATCAGCTGATGGACGTGCCCAAGCAAGGCTCGGTCATCAAAGTGCAGGGGCTGGTGCAGGAGTACAACGGCCGCAAGCAGCTCCGCATTGAGCGGATGCGCGCCGCCTTGCCGCAGGACGAGGTGGACATGGCGCAGCTGGTCGCGTGCGCGCCCGAAAAGCCTGAAGTGATGCGCAAGGACATCGAGGACACGATTGATACCTTCCAGTCCGAGGCGCTGAAGAAAATCGTGCGCGAGATGCTTCGGCTGACGGGCGACAAGCTGGAATGGTTCCCGGCGGCACAGCGGCTGCACCACGCGGAACGCTCCGGCCTGCTCCACCACACGACGAGTATGCTGAATCTGGCGCGGCACGTCGTGGCGGCGTACCCGTTCCTGAACGCGGAGCTGCTCTACGCGGGCGTTATCCTGCACGACCTGTGCAAGACGACGGAAATGATCAGCGACGAAACGGGCAGCGTGAGCGATTATTCCGCGGACGGGCTGCTGATTGGGCATTTGGTGCGCGGCGTGGCGCGGATTGAGGAAGCGGCGAAGAACGTGGGCGTTTCCGGGGAAATTGTGCTGCTGCTGGAGCACATGGTGCTCTCGCATCACAGCATCCCGGAATACGGCAGCCCGAAGGCGCCGATGTTCCCCGAAGCGGAGGTGCTCGCGCGCATCGACGATTTGGACGCGAAGATGAACGAAATGCAGGGGATTCTCTCGCGCGTGCCGGAGGGTGCGTTCTCGGAGAAGGTCTGGAGCCTTGACCGGCGGATCTATCACCCGAAGTATCAGGAGATTGATGGAGCGGAATGACGTCATCCACATTCTTTTGCAAGAAAACGGGTGTTTCAATCGTTTTTGAATTAAGGCACCACCTCATTTGTACGGTGTTACCTTAGGATAACAACCATAAGGAGGGAATCACGATGAAAAAGGGCTTTCGGACAGTGCTTCTGCTGAGCGCGTGCCTCGTTCTGCTGGCGGGCTGCGCATCTGAACCGAAGACGCAGTATAACGTCAATACGCAGGGGGCGGCGAACACGCAGGGGGCGGCAAACATACCCAGCACGAATACCGCCGGCAGCAGCCTTCCGGCGGATTACGACCCCGCGTCCGAGGAGGACGACTACACGGGCGACGCTGCCAGCACGCCGGAGGAAATTCATCTGCCGACGCTCGTCACGCCTCCCCCCACGAATACGCCCATTCCGGTCATTTCCGGGCAGTATTCCGGCGCGACGCCCGTCGTGATTGACCCCATTGACAAGCCGACCCCCACGCCCCTGCCGGCGCTGTCCTTCACCTACCAGACCTACACCGCGTCGAACCTGAATCTGACGTTTGAAGGCCCGGCTGGCTGGGTGGTGGATACGTCCGAGGCGAACAGCTACAAACTCCAGAGTCCTGACTGGGCGACGGGCTACGCGGCGACCCTCGTCATCCGCGCAAACAGCACGAGCATTGAGTACACCACCGATTCGCTGACGACGGAAGTTAAGTCCATGCTGACGAACCTCCGCAACGCGAATTACCCCAAGTTCAGCCCGTCGAACACGGCGACGCGCAAGGGGCTGTTCCTCGGCGCAACGGGCGTGTACGCCAATTACACCGCGACGCTGGATGGCAATCTGCAAATCGCGGGGCGCATCGCGGCGGTTTACAAGAATAACGTGCTCTACACCGTCCACCTTACCTACCCGGCAGGGTACACCGACACCTACAAGACAAACGTCTACGACAAACTGCGCGACACGCTGAAGGTGATCACGGCACAATAAAATGGCGATTTCAGAACGAGAAAAGACGGCGGTTCGCCTGTTTGCATCCGGGGTGAACTGCGCTCAGGCGGTGCTGATGACCTATGCGGACATTGCGGGGCTGACGCAGGAGCAGGCGGCGCGGGTCGCCTGCGGGCTGGGCGGCGGCATCGGGCGGCTGCGCGACAACTGCGGTGCGTTCTCCTCGGCGGTGATGCTCTGCGCCGCGCTGGAAGGGGCAGATGGCGCGAAGCCGGAGCACCGCCCGCAGACGTACGCGCGGGTGCAGCGCGTCTACCGGGCGTTCATCGCCCGAAACGGCAGCATCTGCTGCGCGGAGCTGTTAGGGCGCGAGAAGAAGCCGGAATCCCCTACCCCGGATGCGCGGACAAACGCGTATTACAGCAGCCGCCCATGCGCAAAAATCATCCGCATGACCTGCAAAATCATTGACGAAATGCTGGCGGAAAATGCCGCCGGGCAGGAGGACTAATTGAAGGCACTCATACTCTCCACAGCCACCGGCGGCGGACACAACACGGCGGCGCACGCGGTGATGGAAGCGCTGACGGAGCGCGGCGTGGAATGCCGATTTGAGGATTGCGTGGCGTTCGGCGGGCAGAAGCTGTCCGCCACCGTGTCGAACGTCTACGTCAAATTTGTGCAGGCGGCGCCGGATGCCTTCGGGCGGCTGTACCGCTTCGCCAAGGCCATCAGCACGCCGCGCATCAAGTCCCCCGTCTACCTCTTCAACGCCGCCTACGCGCGCAAGATGGAGCAGCTGCTGACCGATTACGCGCCGGATTTGATTGTCTGCACCCACATGTTCGGCGGGCAGAGCGTCACCTACCTCCGCCGCCACGACCTGTGGAACGGCCTGTTCGCCATGGTCATGACCGACTACACGATTCATCCCTTCATTGAGGACATCGAGTGTGACGTGATGTTCACCTGCAAGGCGGCGATGCCCTCCGCCAGGCGGCTGGCGCTGCCCAAAAGTGCTTATGAATTCACCGGCATTCCGGTGTCCCTCTCCTGCCGCCCCTGCACGGACAAGCGCGCCGCGAAGGAGGCCGTCGGGCTTGACCCGGAGCGCCCCGAAGTCGTGCTTGTCGGCGGCAGCATGGGCGCGGGCAATCTGCCGGAGATGATTGCGCGGATTCTGCCCGTGCTGGGCGAAAACGGCCATCTGACCGTCGTCTGCGGCTCGAACATGGATGCGCTGCGCCGGGCGACCGAAGCCTACGGCAGCGACCCGCGCGTGTCCCTGCGCGCGCAGGTGACGCCGCTGACGCCCCTGATTGCCGCCGCGGATGTGCTGGTCACGAAATCCGGCGGGCTGACCTCCACCGAGGCAATGACCATCGGCACGGCGATTGTCGTCGCACACCCGATTGCGGGGTGCGAAACGGAAAACGCCCGCTTCATGGAGGACAACAAGCTGGCACTCTGGGCGCACACGGACGACGAGCTGACTGCGAAAGTGGCGGATTTGCTGCGTCACCCGGAAAAGCGCGCCGAAATGATTGCCAAGCAGCACGAGAAGATTGACCCCGACTGTGCGCGGAAAATCGCCGACATCCTGATTCGTCGGACGAACGAAATGATGGGGAGAAAAACGCCTGATGCGTGAGAAAATGGAGCTGCGGACGAAAAAATCCGCCGTGATTTTGACCGCGTGCGCCCCGGTTGCGCTGTCCGTGCTGCCCGTACTTGCAATCAGCCTGCTGCTCCTGCCGCCCTCCTTCACCCTGATGATTCTGGGGCTGATGATTGCGGCGTGCGGCCTGACAATGGCGTTCTACATTCCCAGCTATCTGGGCAGCTACACCTTCCAGCCCGCGACGAACCTGCACGGCGCGCGGATTGTGGCGAATTTGGGTCGCGCGAACACCTACGAGGTCAGCGGCGTATCCGCGCAGGACATTCTGGTCAAGCAGACGTTCCTTGAAAAGCGGCTGCGCGTCTGCCACATTCGCGTCAAGGGCACGGCGTACTACTTCCGCGGCGTCCCGGAGATGGAGAAGGTGCAGGCGTGGGTGACGGCGAACTTCCCGGAGAAGTCGAAGGTGGAGCAGCGGATGGAGAGCAAGGGCAGCAAGCAGAAAAAGCGGAAAAAGTAAAAAGTAAAGCAAAAGGTCGCTCCTCATGGTGGGAACGGCCTTTTTTGTTCTTTACGGAATCTTGGGGGAAACAAACAAGGGCTTAGGCAAAGCACAAAAAGCCGCACGCGGAAGGAGCATGAAAGCGAGACCAACTCAATCGCGAAAAGGGGTCAAGGGGCAATTGCCCCTTGCAGGGTCAAG
>OWIX01001539.1_pt1 | contig 11399 bp, 9 predicted proteins | sample 1732851 | NCBI WGS metagenome assembly OWIX01 (sample SAMN05065761, study PRJEB22554) | human gut metagenome | biome: ENVO:2100002; feature: ENVO:00000062; material: ENVO:00002003 | host: Homo sapiens | place: USA
ACAGATGAATATGTACGCAAAGAAGCATGGGGATATGCCAAAGACGAGAATTTAGGCATAGCGGATTTACTGGTCGAGAAATATCAAGGCATCCGACCTGCTGTCGGCTACCCGTCCTTACCGGATCAATCTGTCAACTTCCTGTTGGATAAACTATTGGATATGAAGCAGATAGGCATCTCACTAACCGAAAACGGAGCTATGTACCCGCACGCTTCTGTTTGCGGACTTATGTTCGCGCATCCTGCTTCCGAATACTTCTCCGTCGGAAAGATTGGACAAGACCAACTCGAAGATTATGCCCGCCGCCGGGGAAAAAGCATCGAAGAAATGTGTAAGTTTCTGGCAGCCAATCTTCAATAGTCCTTATTCTCCTGTGATTTTTCTCCTTTTCTCACGACTAACTAACCAGAAAAGTAATCATAGACTCCATGAGAGAACAAACAACAGAGGTCAGCGCCCCTATTGAGCAAGAGTTTTTGTCGGTGATCCGCGAATATGAACGAGTGATCTATAAGGTATGCTATCTGTATGCCAATCCCAATGCTCCTCTCAATGATCTGTATCAGGATGTGGTATTGAACCTTTGGAAAGCCTATCCCAAATTCAGAAAAGAATGTAAGGTTTCCACCTGGATTTACCGTATTGCCCTCAACACCTGTATCAGCTTCTATCGTAAAGAAAAGAATGTGCCGGAAATAGTCAGCCTCACCAGAGATACCGACTGGGCCATAGAAGCACACGACCCGATCAACGAAATGTTGAAACAGCTTTATCAGATGATTAACCAACTGGGACAACTCGACAAATCAATTATCCTGCTTTATCTCGAAGACAAAAGTTACGAGGAAATAGCAGAAATCACCGGACTGACGGTTACCAATGTAGCGACCAAACTAAGTCGCATCAAAGACAAACTTAAAAGAATGAAAAAGGAGGAATAAGATATATGGAACTGGAAGAACTGAAAAAATCTTGGAATGCCCTGGATGAACACTTGAAAGACAAAGAGTTCATCAAAGAAGAAGAGCTTGAAAAGCTGATAAGGCATGCGGACAAAGGTATCCATGCCATTGCCAGACTGAACATCAAGCTTATTCTGATTTCTCTGCCGATACTGATCTTATTTTTAGCGGAGGTACTGTTACATAACAGATTGAACCCGATCTATATCATTATCATTTTCGCATGGATTCCTGCCCTTTGCTGGGATATCGTCACCACCCGTTTCCTCCAACGGACACAAATAGACGAGATGCCTTTGGTAGAAGTAATCAGCCGCGTGAACCGTATCCATCGATGGACCATCAGGGAACGATTGATTGCTATTGCCTTTCTCCTAGTCCTGGCTATACTTTCATTTATCTACTGGCAAGTGTGGCAATATGGAATGGGCATGATTGCTTTCTTCATCCTGTTATGGGGCGGAGGACTGGGATTGATCTTATGGATTTACCGCAAGAAGTTCTTAAATCGTATCCACGAAATCAAAAAGAATTTAAGCGAACTGAACGAATTAATGTAAAAGAATCCAACCTGAATAATTCATACTAAGTAGTAAGGAGTGTGCTTACCCCACCACGGTAAGCACACTTTTTCCATTCACTTTCTTATGTACCTGCACCTGAACAGAAATCCGTTCACTCATCTCCTGCACATGAGAGATTACTCCTATTTTCCGCCCCTGCATCTGTAATTGTTCCAATGCTTCCATCGCTGTACGCAAACTTTCCGCATCCAAAGAACCGAAACCTTCATCAATAAAAAGAGATTCAACTTTCAGATTATTACTTGACAAGGAAGACAAACCTAAAGCCAGTGCCAAAGAAATCAGGAACGATTCACCTCCTGAAAGAGAGTACACGGTCCGTATTTCATCACACATATCGCAATCTATTACCTGAAGTGCCAACGTATCGGGTACCTGTTGCAGCTTATAGCGTTTAGAGAGATAGGATAAATGTTGATTGGCATGAAGCAGCAACAAATTCAAAGTATAACTTTGAGCAATCACTTTAAATTTCGCTCCATCCGCACTGCCAATCAGTTTATTCAATTTTGCCCAACGTTCGGCAACAGTTTGTTTCTCTGCCAGTTCCTTCGCAATCTGTTCCACAGTCAGTTTATTCTTTGCTTGTTGTAGCAGGCAGGCTTCCATAGTAGAAAGGGCACGTTCTATATTCAGGTTTTCTTCCTGTTGCTTCTTTATTATTTCAGGAAGCAGTTCGGGAGACTCTATCTTTTTATACTGTTCTTGCAACTCTCCTATAGCCAGTGCAATTTGCTTCATCTCTCCTTGCAAACCGGAAAGCCGGTTGTGTACCGCCTCTACTTCTTTACGTGCTTTCTCCAAAGCGAGATTCAGTTCTTTCTCTCTTTTTGCTACGGCAGCTTCCGCTTCATCCGCGCTTTTTCCTTTCAATAGCTGAGAACGTTCCTGACGAAGCACATTCAGCGCTTTCTCTATCACTTCAAATCTCTTTAGTTCGGCCGAAGCAGCATTCTGTAAGATTACCAGCTGTTCTTTGGCAGACGATACTTTCTGCATAGCCAAACGACAGAGAGAAACATTCTCACGGAGGGCTTCACAATGTGCACGCATCTTTTTAATTTCTTCATCGCTGCGCTGCCATTCTGCATAAAGATTGCGATATTCCAAAATACGTATTGCCAGTTCCGCCAAACGACGTTGTATTTGCTCTTCGTTTCCGGCTTCAATCCCTGCTTTATATAATGCTGCCAACTGTTCCGCGATCTGTCCGTCCACCGTTTTTTGATGCGCCAAATCACGTTGCAGAGCAATGCTCCGGTTATTCATCTGCTGATAGTTGGTTGATGCTACATTATACTCCTGCTCTATACTCCGGAAAAGAGTATCTACCACCTCCTGTTCCTGATGATAAGGATGCGCTGTGCTACCGCAAACCGGACAAGCCTCCCCTTCCTGTAATTGCCGGCGCAATGCTTTCACGTCTTTTCCCACTGCCATACGTGCATTTTCGTAAAGACGTTGAGTAACTTTCAATGCGGTTTCTTGCTCCGTCAATTGTTTCAGACAATTGGCCACTTCTTTCTCCAGTCTTTCTATTTCCGTCTTTGCTTTCGTCTGCGTTTCCGTTAATTGCCGGATATTCTGCTGACGAGTCAACTCTTTTTGCAACTTCACCTGTTCTTCGGCCAATAACGGATATCCGAAAGAATTTAAGCGCAACAAACGTTCCTCATTCGTACTGGTAGCGGCAGCCAGTTTACTTTCTTCTTGCCGTAGAATCTCTTCCACCTGTTCAAGTTGCAGTGCTTCTTCTATCCCTACATGGCTTAATAAGCGGTTCAGAGAAGAATAAGACACCTGTAATTGTTCCGCAGCCACTCGCATTTTTTGTTCCTGCTCCGCCACCTGCCTGTTAGCCGCTTGTAAAATCTGCTGCGACTGTATATAGCTGCTTTGTTGAGACTGTATCTGTACATCCAATTGACGTGCTTTCTTCAAGTCTGGCTGTATGGCCTCCCATTGTGCCTTAAAATGCACCAATCCTTCCTCTTGGGAAGCCAATGCACCCTGCAATACTTTCTCCCTGGCCTGTTCCTCCTGTTCTTCCTGCTGCTTTTTCTTCCAAAGTTCTTCCTGTATTTTTAATGAACGAACCACATTCAGTTGTTCATTCTGTTCTGCCAGCAGTTTAATCCCTGCCGCGCGCTTTTCAATTGATAGTTCTTTCTCTTTTTGCAGAGCAAGCAGCTCTTCTTCCGGCATCAATTCGATCACATTCATTCGATTCTGAATCAAGGTCACCTCCTCTTGTGCCGCCTTATTCCGGGCATAGACCTCTTGAGAAATCCGGGAATACACGCCGGTTCCTGTCAACTTCTCCAGTAATTCTGCTTTTGCCGCCCCTTTTGATTTCAGAAATGTAGCAAAATCATTTTGTGCCAATAATACTGTACGGGTGAACTGTTCATACGTCAGGCCAACCAACTCCACCAACTGAATCAACAACTCTTTCTTGGTACCTTGAAATTCTTTCTCCGTATCCAGTTCTTTCACTTCCAGCGTTTGTGGCTGCAAAGAACCGTTTATCTTGTTTCTTGTCCGCCTCACCGACCAACGAGAACGGTAACGCCGTCCGTCAATACCTAAAAAATCGACTTCCGCATAACCGTCACTTGTCCCCCGACGCAGCAAATTTCTAACATCAGACTGATTAATCTGATTGTCTCCCACATCTGCCAGGTTCACATTTTCCACTGAAGTTGCAAAGCGGGGAGCCTTATCATACAATGCCAGGCATAAGGCATCTAATAAAGTAGACTTACCTGCACCGGTAGGTCCTGAAATGGCAAAGATACCTGCAGAATGTAATGGTTCTGCCATAAAATCCACTTCTACCGTTCCTTCTATCGAGGTCAGATTCTTCAATCGTATAGCTAGTATTTTCATTCTTCTTCCTCCTCTTCTTTACGGGTAGCAGCCAAATAGGCCTCTTCAAACAAACCTGTCAGTTCTACAGGCATTTCCACCTGATAAATCTTCTCAAAGGCAGACTGTGCAATCTGCAAGGGAGACATTTCCTGCAACCCCCTCTTCCAGTTTTCATTTTCTTTCGTCGTATTTCCAGTTTCAGTGCGATAGGTAGAAACAATACGCGCCAACCGATAGTTTTTATCTGCCAGTGCATCTTCAATCTCCTGCCGAAGCATGGGTTCCGGTTCCTCCAACAATACCTTTACTTCCAGATATGGGGCTACGGCTTCTGTCTCGGGTAGTTCCTTCAAGGCTTCCAAGACGGCTTCCGGTGAAACAGGTTCTCCGTTCGGGACACTCAACAAAGGTATTAATTTCGGGCATTCCAACCGTTCAATGTCCACCGCACAACCTCCGTCGAAAGTCACCATCACGACTCCATGATGATAATGTTTCTCGGCAAAAGACATCGGAATGGGACTTCCGGCATACCGCACATTCTCTCTTCCGGACACTCGCTGCGCTTTATGTATATGTCCCAATGCCGTATAAGCTATCTGTTCGGAAAAAGTTTCCGGAGATACGCACTCCAGCCCACCAATCACGGTACGCTCGCTATAATCCTTCTCTGCAATTTCCGATCCTGTAGCCTGCAAATGACCGATGGCAAGAATCGCCTGATTCTCCGTCCTTCGCTTCCATAGCCTTTGCAAAAGTTGTGCATAAAGTTCGCGAACTCCCTCCGCATACGGATTGCCTTCCGTTTGCACGGCCGGATAATCTCCCTGACGCAGAAAAGGAACTGCCATGCAAAGCAATTCCACTTCCCCTCTCCGGTTCTTCAGTTCCACAGTCAAATGGTCATAATCGATTTCTCCGCCTTCGAGCTTGCGAACTACCCCTCTGACTTCCGTCCGCATAGCTTGCAACAGAGGCAAAGGAGCCTCCAGGCGTGCTGCCGAATCATGGTTGCCGGCAACAATGACAATCTGCAAATACGGATTCTCTGCTGTCACCCGATAAATAAACTGATAATACATGCTTTGGGATGCTGCGGAAGGGTTGGAAACATCAAAAACATCTCCGGCTATAATCAATGCATCAATCTCTTTCTGACGAATTTCTTCTGCCAGCCAATTCAGGAATACTCCATGTTCTTCCGTGCGATCATAACCAAAAAAGGTTTGTCCCAGATGCCAGTCGGCAGTATGTAATATACGTATCATAATTTTGTAACTATCTCTAATAACAAGAGGCAAAAATAACACAATCAAAAAGATTATATCACATCTGCCTCTCTTTTTTACCAATAATCATGTATATTTGCAGGATAAAAATCCAACCCTATGAAGATACTGTATTATATTTATCAGATTTGCATCGCTTTGCCTATTTTATTAGTGTTGACCATCCTCACGGCAATCGTCACTATTGTAGGTTCTCTCTTGGGAGGAGCCCACATCTGGGGATATTATCCGGGGAAGATTTGGTCACAATTAATTTGTCTGTTTCTATTGATTCCCGTGAAGATTGAGGGACGTGAAAAGTTGCATGACAAGACTTCCTATATTTTCGTCCCTAACCATCAGGGTTCATTTGATATTTTCCTTATTTACGGCTTCATCGGAAGAAACTTTAAGTGGATGATGAAAAAAAGCCTGCGCAAACTGCCGTTTGTAGGAAAAGCCTGTGAAAGTGCAGGACATATCTTTGTAGACAGATCTGGTCCTAAAAAAGTATTGGAAACAATCCGGCAGGCAAAAGACTCATTGAAAGATGGGGTTTCTCTCGTAGTCTTTCCTGAAGGAGCGCGTACATTTACAGGACACATGGGATACTTTAAGAAAGGCGCTTTCCAGTTGGCTGATGATTTACAGTTGGCGGTTGTACCCGTCACCATTGACGGCTCATTCGAGATTCTGCCACGCACAGGCAAATGGATACACCGTCATCGCATGATTCTGACTATTCACGAGCCTATTCCTCCCAAAGGGAAAGGAATGGAAAATATCAAGGCAACCATGGCAGAGGCCTACGCTGCGGTTGAAAGCGCCCTGCCGGAACAATACAAGGGAATGGTGAAAAACGAAGATCAAGACCGATAGTCAGTACATAATCTTATATAAATATGGGGATGCTCACGCACCCCCATATTCCTAACCAGTTTTATGCATCAAACTATTAAATTAAGAAATTCAGATATTTAGATGTTTTGCAAGGTTATAGTTTGGTTTGACATCATTTGTAATTCTTGAAAAGTCAAATTAAAACTTTTATAAATTTCCTTTTCTAAATTCTCTAATGAGAAAGATTCATTTCTGACACCATTAATCTTCCCTCTAAACCGATTGTTATAATGCTTGCGGAATGTATCCGGAGTAACCAGACCTCCCAAGCCATAATCACCCACTACAATCACCGGCTTTCGGCGCAATACCCCTTCGTAAGCGGTAATCCCTGCACCAATAATCAAGTCGGCTTCTTCAATCAGTTTACCGATCTCACTCTCGGAGGATATATAATCCACCTGATACTCTGAATATTTACTTAATAGAATTCCTATCCGTAACCTGGTGCGAGAATTTGCTATTCCGACAACAATGCTGGCTTTTTGTTCTATTAACTGCAATTCGTCACCTCTCAAAGAAGAGGCGGCAGATAATTCATTAGGATTTTTCATATAGCTATTTGGTTTTTGTTGTGTCAAAAGTACAGCATGCATCCGAAAACACAAAAAAAGTCACCCGGACAAAATCAGTGCGCCTGATTTTTCGTAAACACTTACATTTCAATCAAATACAGATTAGCGTTCTATTAATGACCCGGACAATTCATTTTTTATTTATCAAAAATCCCTTAAAAACACATTCAAATCTTCTTGTGGAGAAATGCCTAATCGACCTTTCAGCCTTCCTTTTGCTTTGGTAACAGAATCGGAAGAGGTCTGAAAAATACGCGCCAGTTCTTCATTGGTCAGTCCAAATTTAAGAAAGCAACAGATCTCAAGATCATGTTTAGTCAATAAAGGAGTTTTGTCAAGCAACCGGGTAACGTAATTAGAATAGAGTAAATCAAACAGGCTAAACAATTTATAGCGTTCTCCATTAGACAATTTACCTCTTAATGTTCCCTCTTTGATAGCAAGCAGCAGACGAAAAGCGGATATGTACTGTTCAGAAGAGGGTCCGACAGTTAATTCTCCTCCCAGTTCTTTCAATAGTCCCGATAAGTTTTTGTTCTGCATACTTAGAAGTACAATCTTTCCATTCAACTCGCCCACCTTCATTCGATTTTCTTCCAGTATGCGGTTCTCTTCCAGTACTTGATCTTTCAACTCCTGAATTTCTTCCATCTCCTGCTGGTATCGCTTTATCTCCTCTTCATTATCTCTAATCTGGGATTCGATTTCGGCAATCTTCTTCCTGTGATTTTTACTTTTGTAGTAGTAATAACACATATAGAAGGCCACAATCAGGAAAATAACCGTACCGCAAAATATAAAAACTGTACGGTCCACTTTCAGTTGTAGATTATCATTCCGGAGTTTCTCGTTCTCGTATTGCTTTTGCAGTTCTGTTATCAACTCCTGCGAATCGACTTCATCCAATACATTCACGATAGAGTCCGCTTTTTCATGGTAGATAATCGCTTCTTCAAAATTATCAATATCTTTTTCAAGAAAGTATAAATTGTTATATGCGTCAATACGGGTATATTCTTTAGAAGAATTGATACTCATCTTAAAATATTTCCGGGCATTCTCTACATCGCCCATCTGTATATACAAATAGCCGAGAGACATACACTCCACGTATTTCCTTTCTTCATCCGTTTCTTTTTCATAAGCAGCAAGAAAATAGCGTTCTGACTTTTTCAGTTCTCCCATGGAACGGTACAGTATCCCCAACTCATGTAAAATGGAAACTTCAGACGGATATTGCTTTTCCCTGGCTAGTTCTAAAGCGTAAGTATAATAGAAATAGCAGCTATCCCATTTATTCTGAAACAAATAAGCCCGGCCTATATTTTGCCCGGCTCTGACAAGACTCAAAGAATCTTTCAACTCTTCATAGATCGTATATGACTCCCGAAAATTCTTCAACGACTCCTGATACAATTTCTTTTTCCGGTTAATCATCCCTATCTCATCAGTAGCCATTGCAAACATCTTACAACATTGAATATTCCCGAACATTTCTTTTGCCGAAGATAAAAACGTCAAAGCCTCTTCATCTTTGCCCAATTCACGCAGCACTCTTCCATAATAATACTGTGCTTTAGCACGCGTAACTGAGTCACCATGCTCTACAGTATAGTAATTCAGCGCCAGTGCAATCAATGAGTCAGAAGTAAACTTCACATAGTTCTGATCCATCGCCTGCGTCAATAAAAGTGCATAATCCGCCTGCAACTTTCCACGCAATTTTTCAATATGAGGTATTGACTTTAATAGATACAGAGCTGTATCCGGAAGAGATTCCATGCACATTTCAATCCTCTGGAATGCCGCATCGGGGGCCTCCGAATCTCTATGACAAGAAACCGATAAGACTAAAATAAAAAAGAAAGCGGCGTATACCGAAACAGTAGTCGTTTTCACTTTACTTGAGTTTTGTGCAAAAATACACAAAAAACTCAAGTATTACTTATTTGTTGAAGCATTTTGTTCCAATCGTTGATGTTCTTCTATCAACTTCATGTTTTCTCTTGCTTTAGACAGGAACTCTCTAACCAGTTTATTATCTTTAAAAGAATAAGGAGCATCCTTGATTATATCATCAATCTGCGGAGTCATAATGGGATAGGGCAAAGAGCTGCAGAGCATCATAAACACACTGGGTCCCAGCACATTTTCGTAATTATCGGAGATGAACGTTTTCACATACTGATTCATCGCTTTCATCAGTGAGTCTCCTTCCACCACCAACTGACCGTGAATCTCATCCAGATCGCCTCCATCCAGTACCATACGGGTTTCCTTCTGCTCCAGTTCACCAATGCTTTCTTCCAATTGGTTTCTTTTGCTGATAAACTCATACAGTGCATTATTTAAAGATGTTCCGACTGCCTTGAGGTCCGTGTTGCTAATGGTTACTGTTATCTTCCCACTTTCCAGCACAATCGGCATAATGCTTTCTTCATCCATATAAAGTGTCACCATCTGTACGGAATCTATTTTCCCTTTCATTGAGAACAGACCATGCACTACTTCAGCTGAATCCAGCTTCACCCACTCTCCATCACGAAGGGACTTAAGATACAACATCTTTCCATCCAGACTATTCACTGAAGAGGTTCCTTCAATCTTGTACTTACTGGTGCAGGAAGCCAAAAACGGAAGCAAAAGCAAAAAAGGCAAAATTTTATTCACGTTCATCTATTCATTAAATTCTGGGTACAAAGGTACAACTGATTCAGAATTCAAAGAAACATTTTATCAATATTTAAATCTTGTAAGACTCTTTTCTTTAATAATCCTTATAAACATAGGTGTAAGGCTATTTTTTTCATTTAGTTTATCTAATTTTGCAGTCATGAAAACATCAACATTTGCCCCTTTTGCCAAACCGCTTTATGTAATGGTAAAGCCTGTAGGTGCCGTATGTAATCTAGCATGCGATTATTGCTATTATTTGGAAAAGGCCAACCTATACAAAGACAATCTGAAACACGTAATGAGCGATGAACTTCTGGAAAAATTTATCGACGAGTACATTAACTCACAAACCATGCCGCAGGTGCTTTTCACCTGGCACGGAGGAGAAACGCTGATGCGACCGCTCTCCTTCTATAAAAAGGCGATGGAACTACAAAAAAAGTATGCCCGCGGACGAACGATCGACAACTGCATCCAAACCAACGGAACCATGCTCACCGACGAATGGTGCGAGTTCTTCCGTGAAAATAATTGGCTGGTAGGAGTCTCTATCGATGGTCCCCAGGAGTTTCATGACGAGTATCGCAAAAATAAAATGGGAAAACCCTCTTTTGTGAAAGTGATGCAAGGCATCAATCTTTTGAAAAAACATGGGGTGGAATGGAATGCGATGGCAGTTATTAATGACTTCAATGCCGACTATCCACTAGACTTTTATCGTTTCTTCAAAGAAATCGGTTGTCAGTATATCCAGTTCGCTCCTATCGTTGAACGTATTCTCTCACATGAGGACGGTCGTCACCTCGCTTCTCTTGCAGAAAATAAAGCCGGAACCCTTGCCGATTTTTCGATCACTCCGGAGCAATGGGGCAACTTCCTTTGTGCTCTTTTCGACGAATGGGTGAAAGAAGATGTAGGCAAGTACTATGTACAAATATTCGATTCGACTTTGGCGAACTGGATGGGCGAACAGCCTGGTATATGCACAATGGCAAAGACCTGCGGTCATGCCGGCGTGATGGAATTCAACGGAGATGTTTATTCATGCGACCATTTTGTATTTCCCGAATATAAATTAGGTAACATTTATAGTAAAACTCTGGTGGAAATGATGCATAGCGAGCGTCAGCACAATTTCGGGAACATGAAATATCAGTCTCTCCCTACTCAATGCAAGGAATGTGAGTTCCTGTTTGCCTGCAACGGAGAATGCCCGAAAAATCGTTTCAGCCAAACGGCAGAAGGCGAACCGGGATTGAATTACTTATGCAAAGGCTATTACCAGTTCTTTAAGCATGTAGCTCCTTATATGGACTTTATGAAAAACGAACTGATGAATCAACGTCCGCCTGCTAATATCATGGAAGCACTGAAGAACGGAGATTTGAAAATTGAATACTAACCAATCATATATTTTAATTTTATCATTAAATAATGAACAGACTAAGACTTTATTTATTAGCGCTGACAGCGCTGCTGGTATGTACCGTAAAAGCGGACGAAGGTATGTGGCTGTCTCTTATACACATCTGACGCTGCCGACGAACTCTAGGGTGTAGA
>OWIX01001566.1_pt1 | contig 11233 bp, 4 predicted proteins | sample 1732851 | NCBI WGS metagenome assembly OWIX01 (sample SAMN05065761, study PRJEB22554) | human gut metagenome | biome: ENVO:2100002; feature: ENVO:00000062; material: ENVO:00002003 | host: Homo sapiens | place: USA
ATATAAATACATTATAAAGCCTTTAGACAGAGCTTATTATCCCGAACTGAGGTATAACTTTACGGAAAAATATGTTTCTAAAATATATAAATAGACAGCTGTGGGGAAAATGTGGGGAAAAATTAGATAATTAAAAAGGCTAAATGACTGGAAATAATCACTTAGCCTTTTAATCCGTACCCAGACCCGTACTTCGTAATTGCTGCGCCCATCATTCAAGACTGTCAAATCGGGTCTTTCCTGTCAAGCCAATGATGCCTATGCGTATGCCAAACACATGGATTACGGATTTCTCGTTCCGTGAACAAACACTTTATCCGCAACTCTGCTATGTGGTGTATTGGCTTAACTCCATTTCTATGGGCAACACTTTTGTTGCAGATTTCAAGCAGCTTTTATCGAAATACCCATCAGTAAGAACTCGTTTATTAAGCTTTCCTCATAATTGGGAACAAGAGCCTTTGTGGAGATAAAATAATTGCCCTGTTTCTTAAAAAGCACTGGGGCAAACCAGCTCCGTCTTTAATTGTTTCCAATAAATGGATTGTTTCAAGCCCCTATAGAAAGAGAACAAAAATTCCTGTGTGAAAATTAATCTACGACAAGGAGCAAGCAAGGAGCAATATCAAACAAAAATCAATACCTTTGCAGTACATATGAGATAGACCAAAACAAAAGTGGAATATCGGAAACGAATAGCAAGGAAAAGAGAAGAAACGACCCAAGTTGATGTCCTTTTTGAGTTAATAATCAATAAAAGCGTTAAATCTTCACCTTTTAGAATGTGCAATTAAAAATAACAACCATATTTCTGACTTATTATCTATAAAATATTGAGTAATAATCGGTTGTAAATACATATTATTGATAATTCTTTTAAAGTTAACAATTAGAAATTGGCATTAATTGTAAATATGTAACTTGCCGTATAAGGCTCGAAACCACGAATACGGAACTCTGAAGCTGAATTAGAACGTACAGATTCCGGATTCAGGTTATTAGGTAATGAATTATACAGATATCCCAAATTACGTGCACTGAATGACAGGTTCAATCCTTTTGCACCCAGTTTGTGACTGATGCTATTAGGCAAACGATAATTTATAGTAATATTACGCAAAGCGATATAACTCAACTTGTGTACCCAAATGTCATCAATTGTCTGTGCTCCCCATGAATAATTATTTCCATACCATGAACCGGCATGAGTGGGTTCCAGTTTTCCTTCCTGTACCAGCTGTGCGTAAGACAGTCCGCTGACATCCATTTTTGTTCCATCCACCAAGGTTGCAATTGTTCCTTCTTTAAAAACACCTTCCGGAATCATACCATCAGTATATTGAATACCTTTGGAATCGGCATATTGACTAGTCCAAGTCATACCTCCATGTTCCGGGTCACGGTATTGCAAAGAGCTTTCTGTCCAACCGGCCTGAGTTCCGTATAAGTTACAGTAAGATGCCACCAAACCTCCAAAACGCATGTCCAGTCCGACATTCAAACTTAAATCTTTCCAAGTTAATGTTGTTGCTACAGATCCCAGAAAATCCGGTGTCATGTTGCCCACTACTTCCGCTGTTTTGCTTTGTGCTCTATATGCGCCTCTCCAGCTGTCATCCCACTCCAACAAAGGTACACCGTTTTCATTACGTGCCTGAGTGACATCTGACATCAACACACCATAAGACTCACCGACTTTTGCTACAGAGCCGATATGATAGTCGTATGCGTTTACATAACCGGACAATTCAATATAGTTGGCAACATTAGGATGCAAGGATACAATTTTACTTCTGTTTCGTGTATAAGTGAAGTCCAGATCCCACTGCCAGTCTTTAGTTTTGATAGGAGTGGTATTTAATGCGATTTCAATACCTGAGTTTTGGATATTACCAGCATTTACCAACTGTTGGGTAACACCGGAAATAGCAGGAACATTGATTTTCATAATCTGGTCTGTGGTATTTTCCTTATAATAAGTGAAATCCAAATTCAAACGATTATTAAAAGTACGGAAATCCAAACCTATTTCCCATGAATTCTTACGTTCCGGTTTAAGGTCGGCAATCTTCATCAGTTTGTCCAGTTCATTGGTATAGATATTGCCGTCATACATTTCCATTGTGGCAAAAGAATACGTCTGATTGACAGCGTATGGGTCTGTATCATTACCTACTTGTGCCCATGATGCACGAAGTTTTGCCAAGTTAATCCATGAAGGCATACTTTCGCGGAAAGTTTCATTAATCAACCATGAACCTGATACAGAAGGATAGAAGTATGAGTGATTACCTGTACGATTGGCATATACCAATGCAGAAGACCAGTCATTACGTCCTGTAACATCCAAATAGACTTGATTCTTCCATCCTAAATTTAAAGCAAAAATGGCAGAAATAATTCTTTTGCTGCCCGATATGGTCGATTCGCTCTTTTTAGTCTTTTTTGAGTTCTCCACGAACCATTCTCCAGGCACCACCATTCCTCCGTCAGTTGATACTTTTGAATGTTGGGAAGAGGTGTTGTAATACTCAAATCGTGCGAATCCACCGAGTGAAAAATCTTTTATCTGCTTGCTGGCAGTAAAAGTTCCCCCTACGGTAAATTGTTCTTTTATATCTTGCGTAATACCATAATATCCTCCTTCGTTTGCATAACCGGAACCTAATTGCTTATCTTCTATAGAAGTATAATAACGGTTCATATTAGCGTCTGCTTTAAACTTCAGCCAATCTGTCATCTTTACATTTACTTCAAATGTAGGACGAATAACAGTTTCCTTCCGTACATAATCGTAATTATCTACTTTGAAGAAATAATTTTTAGCGCTGGAAGGAACCGAACCATATTGGTCACCATAGCTGGTACTGGCAATACCACCATGCTCACCTAAATATTTGTTCCGGAAATAATCTACGTCAAATAGCGGGTTAATCACATTGGTATTTGCATTGACAAACAATTCACCCGCATTCAGTTGTGCATTACGCGGTTTTGAGTTGGCAAAGCTAAAAGAAGCAGCAACATCCACCCAATCGTTCAACTTATGGCTAGCTTTCAACAACATGGAGTAACGTTCAAAAGTATTGTTTTCTGTTGTTGATTTGGCATTTTTATAAGATAAAGATGTATAAAATGATGTTTTTTCATTACCACCGCGAATAGAAACATTCGTGTTTGTATTGAATCCTAATTTATATAAATCCAGCATATTATTTTTACGTGGAGAATAGGTAGTCCATGTACCATCATAATTGCGGATTTGAGAGCCATCATATCTAGGACCAAAACCAAAGTTGGGTACTCCTACTAACGTATGTTCTCCATTCTGATTTACTGTAAACTGATGTTCATCCCACATACTTCCATTTTGGTCGGCATCAGATTGTCCCGGCATGTATCCTGGACCATATAAAGTTTGAATATCCGGAGTCTTGAAAGCATGGTCAATACCAAATGTTTGAGAAACGCTGATACCCAGCCCTTGTGTACCCTTACCGGATTTGGTGGTGATTACAACCGCACCATTCAAACCGCGGGAACCATACAATGCTGTTGCCGCAGCACCTTTCAATACTGATACAGTTTCAAAATCATCAGGATTTAAGTTTTTCAACTCATTACCATAGTCGCTGGCGTTGTTGGCACCTGCGTCCCAGTCTGCTGTCGTATTACCAGATACACCGTTATCCAGAATCACTCCATCCACCACATAGATAGGCTGGTTGTTGGAACTTAAGGTTGAAGCTCCACGAATCTGTATCTTGGTACCACCAAACAAACCACCATCTGATCCTGAGATTTCAACACCGGCTACTTTACCTTGCAATGCGGCTACCGGAGAAATGGTATTGGCAGCTTTTAATTCATCTCCCTTCACTTCAGTAACTGCATATCCCAAAGCTTTTTCTTCACGCTTCAATCCCAAAGCTGTAACCACAACTTCACCTAACTGTTGCGTATCATCTTTTAAAGTTACATCAATAGGCTGTCCGGTCCATTTTACTTCCTGTGTCTGATATCCTACAAAAGAAATAACAATGATATCTCCTTTTTTTACATTTGACAAAGAAAAATCACCGTCAAGTCCGGTAATAGTACCATTAGTCGTACCTTTTACTACTACAGATGCACCAATGACAGTTTCACCCGTAGCATCCTTGACAATTCCTGTACATGTACCACTTTGTTGTGTGATTTTCACATCGGTAACGCCGGGATTGGCGACCGCGTATGCTGCTCCGGTAGAGGCACCCATTAGGAACAGCAACATACTGACTGATTTTAGTCGTTTTAACATAGCTGTGATTTTTTAAGTTTATTGAAAATCAAGTAATTACATTTTCTTAGTTCCTTCAGAACTACTCTTGCAACTATGTATCTGAATATCAGTATGTTTTATTTTTGTGCTTCAAAAAGAAAAATTGTATTTAAAAGTCTATAGAAGGACTTTTAAATACAATTTTCTATCTATTTTCTACCGAAAAGAGTACTAATATAGAAAGCCGAATAACCATAATGGTATTTTATTATTTATTCCATACTCTATATCATCAGCGACAATATATGCATCAGAAAGTCCATTTATTTGTTGTTTACCTTTGTGTCTACCACCGACTTCAAAAGTATAGCGTCCATCAATAAAGAAATCACTCTCTTTAGAAACGTTTATTCTGTGGCAATAACGCAATTGGTTGGCAAAAAAAGTTTCCCTGACATTTCCAATATCAATCTGACTGGCAGACAATGCATACATTAAATTAGGATTTTCCAAAAACAGTTTATCAGGTTTTTGCAAGCGGCTTATGCCGGAGCCTTCTTTTTGGAGATTCATAGTCAGACAGCTGTCATGGAGGGCATCCAGATAGGCCAGCAATGAATTACGCGAGATTCCTATCCGTTCACTTAGTTTGCTGACATTAGGAATAAAAGGCGCCGACTCTGCAATGATATATAGTAACTGCTTAATTTTAGTTGTATATGAAATATCAACCCCTCTTAATTGTGGAATCTCCAATTCCACAATCAGATTGACCACTTCATTTATTCTTGAATAATAAAGAGCGGGTAATTCATTGTAATAAGGATAATACCCATGTTTCAAATAATCAGAAAAATGTTTCAGAACTTTAACTTTGTCTACTATCCCGACAGATAATGCCAGATGATTGTCCAATATATTATTTAAAGTCAATATCGGCAATGATAGTTTTTCATTCCAGTTTAAATACTCGCGAAAAGAAAAACCTTGCATTTCATAAACAATAGCCCGCCGGCTTAAATCCGATTTGGCATTTAAGATTTCAAGCAAGGACGAACCTGTAAAGACTACATGAAGTTCAGGTAAGTCATCATAAATATTTTTCAGTTCTTGAGACCAGTTGGGGTATTTGTGTACTTCATCCAGAAACAGATATTTTCCTCCCCGCTTTACAAAATCGGAAGCTAAATCATAAAGTTTATGTTCACTGAACCAGATATTATCCACACTGGCATAAAGTACGGTTTTATCCATTGGAAGGTTCAGTTTGATATACTGCAACAATAAAGTTGTTTTTCCAACTCCCCGGGCCCCCTTTATACCGATAAGACGAGCTTCCCATTCTATCTCATTCATCAGGCTACGTACAAAAGAAGTATTTGTTATAGCCAGTTTCTTGATAAAGGATTCAAATAATCGTTCCATTTCTTCTTTTTGTTTATCACACATTACAAAAATAGTAATAAATTGTTCATCGCGATAAACAAAACGAGTTTTTTTAAAAAGTTGCAGCAATAAAATGCTCACATTACCATTTGTTTAAATAAAGTTCAGACCTTCGCCCAAGTGTACTGCCCTTTTTTATTTGGTTTATGTTAAGTGGCTCTATGACCTATGCATAATATGCTTTGCCGATATCAGAATATCAAATGATTTTGGGTATAATAAAAAAGGAAGAGAATATATCACATAACCTCTTCCTTTTTTATTAATAAACTTGGACTAGCGTCATATTTCAGACTGTTTTTTCATTAATTCAAATTAGGTCCTTCGCCAAATTGCGGATTTCCTTCATCTACCCATACACGCTGAGAGTTTAGTTTGTCAGGATCTGCATTGTCAGTACCATAAGAGAACCCTTGCGCTTTATATGCTGCAATTGTAATATCACGCATCTGATCTGTAGGAGCAGGTTCACTTACTTTGAAACGTCTCGGAATTAATGTTGAATAATCCAATAAATCACTAAATTCCTCCCAAGGTAATAATGTACTGTTTTTCATGGGAATACCGGAACGACGTACATTTATAAACTGATCAAGAGGGCTCATTATATAGTGGATGTACTGCTGAATATATACCTTTTCCAAATCAGATTTAGTATCACCAGTTAATTTGAAAGCATCATGAGAGAGCATTTCATTAACCATGGTATCATCAATCTTAATAGTAGCATCGAGCGGGTCATTTACACAAGTACGTGAATAATAAGGAACTTGATTGAGTTCCGCTGCTTTGTCATATACATAAGCAGATAAACGACAACCTTCTGTCAGATATTCTTGAGCCGATTTAGGTGCATTAGCTCCTAATAATTTAAATTCAGCTAATAATAATTGTACTTCTGCTGCTGAGAAATAAATGCCATACCATGGGGTTATTTGAATATCTTTATCAGGTGTTACATCCGGTGCATCTGGATAAGTGAAGTCATAAATACCTTTTACTAATTCCTGATTGCGGAATGACAGCGCTTCATAATCTCTTGTTCCACCTGCGGAAGTTTTTAACTGGAACAATAAACCTGTAGGGTCAAAAATCCATTTGTTATTCTCTTCCAAACCAGCACCAATCTTTAAAGGGGCTCCGTAATAACGTACCCATGGTTCGCCTGGACCTGTCCAGCCTTTAAATTTACCGTCTTCGATAATAGCGTTTTCGGCGATATAAGGAGGAATTTCTTTACCTTGATCCAAGAATGCTTGTATTACAGCTCCGTTAAACTCATTCTTTGTGAAGGCACTTAACAGACGTGTGTCGCGGTTGTCTTTCATAAAGTCAATTAATAAATCATGTCCGGCACCTTGAGGGAAATCATTGTTCCAGTGATTGTTTGTTCTTCCGCGATTATAAATAAAATCATCAGTTGCGGATTCTAATATACCAGCCTGATTGGCTATGACTTCATTTGCTATCTTAATGGCTCTGTTTCTGTCTTTATTAACAAGACGTGCTGCTAGCTTTAATTTTAAAGAGTTGGCGAATTTCGCCCATTTTTTGACATCGCCATTGTATATGAAATCCTGATTACCTAAGATATCGCTAATATTATTAGTCGTAAGATAGTTAATAGCCTCGTCCAATTCCTTCAACCAATAATCATATAATTCTTCCTGTGTGTCAAATTTGGGATACAATGTGCCTCCATAACGAGCCATCTCTGCTTCCGTGTATTGAAGTGAGCCATACATATCGCTATCACCCATTGCCAGAAAGACAGCTAAAGGATTACATAGATATTGAATATATCCATAACGTGCTTTATCTTCATCAGACATTTGAGAAATTTGATAACGTAAATCATTTATCATACGTAAAGTATCGTATATATTCGATCCTGTACTACCTTGCTCGGTTATCAGATTAAAACTGTCTACATTACCACTTGGGCTAACAATACACTGTCCCCAAGCACCAATACGCGGAAAATCATAATACCATGCAGAATAATCCATCGGTTCGAATTGATATAGGCATTCCGTGAATAAAAAACGGATATTAGGAGTTGAAATGTCACCTTCACTTGAGTTTATATCTTTAAACTCATCGGCACAAGAGGATAAAAGTCCTGCACCTAAAATGCATGAAGCAAATAAATATTTTAATTTCATACTAATTCAATTTTATATTGTTAAAGCATTATGCATTAGAATTCGGCATTAATAGTAAACGTATAGTTTCTAATATATGGTTCATAACCACGGATACGGAATTCTGCAGATCTATTACCACGAACACTTTCCGGGTGAACGTTATTAGGCAATGAATTATATATATAGCCTACATTGCGTGCTGCTAAACTTAAATTCAAACCTTTAGCACCAATCTTTGATGCTATGCTTTTAGGCATACGATATGACAATGTGATATCACGAAGAGCTATGTAACTTAACTCATGCACCCAGTCATCATTAACGACACCTTCGCCCCAAGAATTTCTAAACACATGATATGCACTAGCATGGGTCGGTTCGATAATACCTGCATCAATAGCTTGCTGATGGGTCATACCACTGATGTCATGTGATTTGCCATCAATACCTGTAGCTGAAGTACCCGGTGCAAACACTCCTTCTAAAATAACACCATCTTCATAGGTGATTCCATTGCTACCCCCTGCATACTGACTTGTCCAAGTCAAACCACCACTTGCCGCATCACGATATTTTAAAGACGTTTTAGTCCAGCCGGCATTTGAACCGTAACGGTTGCTATACATAGCTACTAAACCACCGATACGCATATCAAGACCTACATGTAAACTTAAATTTTTCCAGCGCAGGCTTGTTGACATAGAACCTAAAAAATCCGGTTGCATATCACCCAATTCCTGAACCACTCCACTTCTACGTTCGTATACAGCACGACGCGTATCACTGTAGTTCAACAAAACTCGCCCTTGATCGTCACGAGCAGGAAGAATATCAGTCATTAACATACCATAACTTCCACCAACTTTAGCAACAGAACCAATACGGTAGTCATAGGCGTTTACTTGACCTGCAAGTGAAATATATTCAGCTGCATCCGGATGGAGTTCTACAATCTTACTCGTATTTTTGGTCCATGTGAAATCTAGTCCCCATTCCCAATCTTCATTTTGGAAAGGAATAGTATTCAAAGCTAACTCTATACCTTGATTCTGAATATTACCAGCATTAATCAATTGTGTACTGATACCTGATACCCAAGGAGTTGCTATTTCCATTATTTGATCTTTGGTATTTTCTTTATAGTAAGTTACATCCAAATTCAGACGGTTTTTAAATGTACGGAAGTCCAAACCAATTTCCCAAGCATTTTTACGTTCCGGTTTTAAATTGGAGGCTTTCATTATTGTATTTAAAGTATTGGTATAAATATTCCCGCCATTAGGCAATTCAATTGTACCAAATCCATAAGCCTGGTTTACATAATAAGGATCGGTATCATTACCTACTTGTGCCCACGAGCCACGAACCTTAGCGAAAGAGATCCATTCGGGCAATTGCTCACGGAATGTTTCACTAATAATCCAAGAACCTGAAACTGAAGGGTAAAAATAAGAATGATTACCTGTACCATTAGCATAAACTAATGCAGAAGACCAATCATTACGTCCTGTAACATCCAAATAGACTTGATTCTTCCATCCTAAATTTAAAGCAAAAATGGCAGAAAGCATACGTTTTTCGCTTTTCAATCCACCATCGGATTTTTTAGGATTCTTTGAGTTATCAACGAACCATTGTCCAGGAACCACCATACCTCCGTCAGTATTTACAGAATATTCATATCTGCTAGTATTATAATATTCAAAGCGTGCAAAGCCACCAATATAATAATCTTTTATAGTTTTGTTCCAAGTAAACGAGCCACCAAAAGTGGTTTGTTCCTTTGTGTTTTGCCAAATTTTATAATAGCCTCCATCATTGGCATATCCGGTTCCTAATTCTTTGTTATCACCACGATTGTAGTAATAATTCATATTAGCATCAGCTTTAAATTTCAGCCAGTCGGTTATTTTCATATTAACTTCAAAAGTAGGGCGTACAACTGTTTCTTTTTGGCGATAATCATATTTATCAATTTCGAACCAATAGGTTTTACCAGGAACATTTCCATAGATGTCACCATAATCAGTACTTGCCACTCCACCATGTTCGCCGAGATATTTGTTACGGAAATATTTGGGGTCATAATTGGGAGTCCATGTTCCGTTTACGAAATTTTCACCGATATTGCGTGCTGCATTTCTTGGCGTTGAATTAGAAAAATTCACAGAAGCTGCAACATCTACCCAATCATTTAATTTATGTGTTGCTTTTACCAAGAAAGAATAACGCTCAAATGTATTATTCGGAGTAGTGGATTCAGCATGTTTATAAGACATGGAAGCATAGAATGTGGTTTTGTCATTACCACCATGAATAGCTAGATTTGTATTGGTGTTGAAACCTATTTGATACATATCCAACATATTATTTTTATGTGGGGAATAAGTAGTCATTGTACCGTCATAATTTTCAATTTGACTACCGTCATATTTAGGACCAAATCCAGTTCCCCAAGTTCCAATTAAGGTATGTTGTCCAGCTGAGTTCACTTGGAATTGTGTTGGTTGCCAGATATTACCATCACCATCTGCGTCATAACGTCCTACATACGGACCATCACCATAGACAGTCTGAATATCTGGAGTTTTATATGCATGGTCGATACCGAATGTTTGAGAGAAACTGATACCTAATCCACTACCACCCTTGCCACTTTTAGTAGTAATTACAACAGCACCATTCAAACCACGAGAACCATAGAGTGCAGTCGCTGCGGCACCTTTTAAAACAGAAACTGTTTCAAAATCATCAGGATTTAGATTTTTCAATTCATTACCATAGTCACTGGAATTACTCCCCCAGTTCAAGTCATCATTACCAGATACATTATTATCCAGTATAACACCGTCTACTACATAAATAGGCTGGTTGTTATTGCCCATCGTGGAAGCACCACGGATTTGAATTTTGGCTGCGCCAAAGATACCACCATCTGAACTGGAAATTTCAACACCTGCTACTTTTCCTTGTAATGCAGTAACCGGAGAAATGGTGTTGGCTGCTTTCAATTCATCACCCCTTACTTCGGTAACGGCATAACCCAGCGCCTTTTCCTCACGTTTCAATCCTAGAGCGGTTACAACTACCTCACCCAACAATTGAGTATCATCTTTCAAAAGAACATCTAGAGGTTTCCCGGTCCATTTTATTTCTTGAGTAGCATAACCAACGAAAGAGATAACAATGATATCCCCTTCCTTTACATTACTTAAAGAGAAGTCACCGTCAAGCCCTGTGATAGTACCATTCGTAGTCCCTTTCACTACTACAGATGCACCGATAACACCTTCTCCCGTAGCATCCTTGACGATACCCGTACATGTCCCTGTCTGTTGTGTGATTTTCACATCGGTAACGCCGGGATTGGCGACCGCGT
>OWIX01001569.1_pt1 | contig 11201 bp, 4 predicted proteins | sample 1732851 | NCBI WGS metagenome assembly OWIX01 (sample SAMN05065761, study PRJEB22554) | human gut metagenome | biome: ENVO:2100002; feature: ENVO:00000062; material: ENVO:00002003 | host: Homo sapiens | place: USA
TCGTCGGCAGCGTCAGATGTGTATAAGAGACAGATTGAGTAATGGTAATATATATAAGTATAAAGATAAAGAAGTGACTCTCATTAAGAGCAGTGTACCATTCCTGAGGCTTGTTTGTGATAAATATGGCGTATTGTGGGGACTGAATGGTGACAAGGTATATAAGGTGGATAAGACTTTTGAAATCCTGAAAACATATAATCTGAAAGGTGCGGACCGCTCTCCTGCAAAAGGATTGTGTATTTATGCTGATTCACGGAGTATTATATGGATAGGAACCATCAAAGACGGACTGTTCAAGTATAACCGGACTTATGATGATTTTCATAAAGAAACCATTGTTTCGGAATACAAGGTCAACGATCTGGAAGATATTGCAAGTATCGCAGAAGATGAGTATAACCGGCTATGGATTGGATATAATTATGGTTTGGCGATATATGATTATAATGATCATTTGTTTAGGAATTATGCCTTTGAGACGAACCATAACAGTCTGCAAAATGTAGCTATAACCAGTATATATCGGACTAAATCCCATAACATGGTTATCGGTTCTTATTTCTCCGGACTGTTCTATATAAAAGAACTGAACTCTACAAAGAAATTTTATACTCTTACCGATGCTAAAGATAATATAGGAGGCGTCACTTCCAATGGTATCGTGAGAGATCGGCTGTCGAGGCTTTGGGTTGCTACTAATTGTCGGGGAGTGAGCATATTGGATGAGAATGGAAAATTCATCAAGCGGCTGGATCATACGAATTCAGTCATCAGCAATAATATTATTTGCCTGGAAATGGGGCTGGACGGAAATGTCTGGGCGGGAGGTCTGTCTTCGGGATTATATAAGATAGCGCCGGACGAACGTATCACCCATTATATGCCTTCATCCGTTGATACGACTTCTCTTTCCGGAAGTTTTGTACAGACTTTGTGTGCTCTCAATGAAGACAGTTTGTTGGTGGCTACCAATAAAGGAATTGATATTTATTTGCATAAAGTGGGGACTTTCTCAAGAATCCTGACAAGCCAGGGCAGAAGCGACTATAACTTTTTTGATTGTATGGTTTGTCATGATAAGGTATATCTGATAAACTCAATGTCCCTTTTTGGTTACGACCGTCTGACCAAGGAAATAAAAGAATATGTGTTGGCGGATGATCCTACTACTGCTTTTCAATGTGGATATGCCGATAAGAACGGTCACCTATGGTTGGGTACCAGAAGGGGCGAATTATTTTCGTTTGAGAACGGAGAGTTCCAACTCTATATCAAACATAAGGCAATCAATACGATTGCCGGAATAGAAGGGGATGCAGAAGGAAACTTATGGCTTTCATCCGGAAATAACTTGTTTCGTGTGACGCCTCAAAAAGAAGTCAGACAGTTTAATCTGGACTGGGGGCTGGATGGGAAAGAATTTAATGTGCGTTCCAGCTATACCGATAAAGAAGGGTGTATCTATTTTGGTGCTACCGAAAAACTTCTGAAGTTTGATCCGCAACGAATGGTAGAGCGAAAGCATATACAGCCTGTGCTGTATATATCGGCACTCAAATTGTTTAATGTACCTGTTGAATCCGGATCGTCCATTCTGAAAAATCATATAGACAACACCGACCGTATAGTACTTGACAATGACCAGAACTTTGTTTCTTTTGCAGTGGTAAGTATAGATTATAATTCAGATCAACCGCTCTCTCCCTATAAGATTGTCTATCAACTGGAAAATTATGATAATCATTGGTATGATGTGAATGCAGCTTCGAATGAGATATCATTTACGGGACTTTCTACCGGCAACTACGTATTGCATATCCAACTGAAAGCTGATAATGGAGATGTGCTTGCCGATAAAAAGATAGAAATAAAAGTACTCCCGCCGCTTTGGCTGAGTCCTTATATGATAGTGCTGTATATTCTGTTGCTTGGAATTGTAATTTATGCCATACGTTCCTTTATCGTGAAACAGCGGAGAGCTAAAGAACTGGTGGCGCAATCTAAGAGGGAACAGGCTGAAATGGAAAAATTGAATACTCTGAAACTGGATTTCTTCACGAGTCTGTCCCATGAGTTCCAGCGGCCTCTTGCCATTATATCTACTTTGCAGAATGATCTGCTACCTGATGACAGTGAGCAGGATAGCGAGACTAATATTTTTAAGCGTAACGTGAAACGTTTGCAATATCTTATCGACCAGTTGATGGATTTCAGAAATATCGAGTCGCAGCATGCGAAGGTCAAAATGGATAAATATGACATTGTCTGTTTCTTGAATGATATCTATGAAGCCTTTACTCCATTGTTCAGGCACAAGGAGATATCCCACGAGTTTATATCTGATACGACCTCTCTGCCTATTCTGTTTGATTCCGATAAACTGGAAATATTGATTGGTAATTTACTAAGCAATGCGTTTAAGCATACACGACAGGGAGGAAAGTGTTATTTGAAGATAGCTCATAAGGAAGAAGTGGTGACGGTGGATGTTTTCAATAGTGGCCCGTGCCTGACTGAGGAACAGAAGACTGCCATTTTTCAGCCTTATAACAGTATACAAATAGCTGATATGCGTTCTAACGGGGGAATCGGACTGTCCATTGCCAACAGTATTGTTAAATTGTTGAATATACACCTGTCTGTTATATCTGTCGAAAACGAAGGGAATATTTTCAGAATAGAGATGCCGTTGCATAAAGATGACAATCTCGAACTCATCAGTCCCCGGATTAAGGTTGTCAATCAGATTATTGATAATACCATCTATGTGGAAGAGCAGGCTCAGTCTTCAAATGAAGATATGGATGAAAGGAATCTCTTCCAGGTGTTGATTGTGGAGGATGATGCGGATACGAAGAAAATATTGAAGAAGAAGTTACAGAAGAACTTCCATGTGTTGTTAGCTTCAGATTCTGATGAGGCTTTATTGGTACTGAAATCTCAGAATGTGGATATGGTGATCAGTAATACGGCTCCTCAGGTCGATGGACTGGGGTTGTGCAAGACCATTAAAGATAATGAAAAGACCAATCGCATACTTGTATTACTGATTTCTTCGGATTTATCGCCCGAAAGTAAAATTGCGGCATTCCAGGCGGGAACCGATGCGTTTATGCAGAAACCGATCCATATACAGGAATTGCTTCTTCGTATGAATAATATGTTGAAGAATAAAAATGCACTTCGGTCTTACTATTCTAATTTCGATCAGGCAAACGTTACGGAGCAGAATATGAACAATGCGGATGAAGTCTTTCTGAAGAATCTGACAGATTTTGTTCTCCAGCACTTGAGTGATCCTGAAATGTCGGTCAACCTCATCACTAAACATTTTAATATCAGCCGTACCCTGCTATACATGAATGTTAAGCGAATCACGGACCAAACTCCTTCAAACTTCATCCTTAATATAAAAATGTCTCAGGCTAAAAAGATGTTATTGACTACCAGTATGACCTCTTCCGAAATTGCGGATCAGTTAGGCTATTGCAACTCCAATCATTTCAGCCGTCAGTTTAAAGAATACTATAATACTACGCCGGGTAAATTCCGTAAACAGTAATTAAGAACGTTGTAAAAACGAACTCGATTTCATTCCTCTTCAACGTATTATATATGTTGGTAAGACAAATATGCACTTTTTGCAGGGGAATAATTGTGCATATTTGTTCAGAACCTATATACATATATTCATTTCTTCCATTTACATTTTTACCTAATCTACAATGCACCATTTCTAAACGAATAGATAAAATGCGTGATGCATTATCCCTATATATTTGTCTCGGGGAAAACGAGAAATCATAGACTGAATAAGCAGGTTTTCTCTTTGATACAGACTAAAAAGTAATGTGTAATATATATAGTAAAACAATGGATAGAATGAAACATGTAACTCGGATAGCTTTCGCCTTGTTAATGGCAACTTGTACGGCGCCGGTTTTTTTGCAAAAAACATTTGTGCTATGTTCGCCCGATGAGAAATTTCAATCGGAAATAAAAATAAGCACGACGGATATTAAATATAATATCAAGCACGATGGTGATCTGATACTCGATTTCTCGCGCATTCATATGAGTCTGGATAAGGGACGGGCTTTCGGCATAAATCCGAAACTGTCCGGAACAAAGACTAAGACTGTAGACCGGATATTGAATGCGGATATATATAAGAAGAAAGAAGTAAGGGATAACTTCAATGAGTTGACACTGAAATTTAAAGGGAATTACCGGATTGTTTTCAGAGCATACAATGAAGGTATAGCATATCGTTTTGAATCGGATATTAAGGGGGATATCATTGTTGAAAATGAATTGTCGGAGTTTAACTTCCTTCATGATGCTAAAGCATATATACCTTATGTAAGGGATAATGTTGCTACACTGGAAAGCCAGTTCGGTAATCCTTTTGAGAACATTTATAAATATGAGAATATATCTCAATGGGATACATCACGTATAGCATTTCTTCCGTTGCTGGTTGAGGGGAGAAATGGAAAGAAACTCTGCATCCTGGAGGCTGATTTATTAAATTATCCGGGTATGTATCTGTATAATGGTGACGGGAGTAACACGTTGAAGAGTGTTTTTGCACCTTATCCTAAGGAGGTAGAGCAAGGCGGCTATTTGAATTTGCAGGGATTAGTGAAGTCTCGTGAGCCATATATAGCGAAAGTCAGCGGTGTAACCTCATTTCCCTGGCGTATCATGGTCGTTTCTGAAAATGATAAGGAACTGGCGGATAATGATATGGTGTTTAAACTGGCTACCCGACCACAGGGTGACTTTTCATGGGTGAAACCAGGAAAAGCGGCATGGGAGTGGTGGCATGCATGGAACCTGCTGGGAGTTGATTTTAAAACAGGTATTAATAATGAGACTTACAAATGCTACATTGATTTCGCATCCCGGTATGGTGTAGAGTATATCCTTCTGGACGATGGCTGGTCTCCTAAAAATGAGGCGGATTTGTTTAAGGTTGTTCCAGAACTTGATCTGCCGGAACTTGTCAGATATGGAAAAGAACGGAATGTGGGACTTATTCTTTGGGCAGGCTACTATCCTTTCGATCGGGATATGGAAAGTGTATGCAAGTATTATTCTGAAATGGGAATCAAAGGTTTTAAGGTGGATTATATGGAAAGGGATGACCAACTGATGGTGGACTTTCATCATAGAGCTGCTGAAGTTGCCGCAAAATATAAACTGCTGCTTGATCTTCATGGAACATATAAGCCTACCGGATTACAGTGTACTTACCCTAATGTAGTAAATATAGAGGGGGTACACGGATTGGAACAGATGAAGTTTCCGACTGCATTTGTTGATCAGGTGACGTATGATGTGACGATGCCCTTTATCCGCATGATGGCCGGTCCGGTCGATTATACGCAAGGAGCTATGCATAATGCTTCGCGGGAGAACTTCAGGGCCATTCATGACGAACCGATGAGTCAAGGTACACGCTGTCGTCAACTGGCGGAGTATATTGTTTTCGATTCACCGCTGAATATGCTTTGTGACAGTCCTTCGAGTTATGAACGTGAACATGAATGTACAAGTTTTATTGCCGGTATACCCACTGTGTGGGATCATACAACCGTCCTTTGCGGGAAAGTCTCGGAATATATAGCGACAGCCCGTCAGAAGGGGAATATATGGTATGTCGGTGCTATGACTAACTGGGAGGAATGTACCATCGAAATCGATCTTTCTTTTCTGGGTGCGGGAGACTTTAAAGCTGAAATATTCCGTGACGGAGTGAATGCCTACCGGTATGCCCGTGACTATAAGAAAGAGCTTATCGAGATTCCGGCTGACAGGAAACTGAAGGTTCGGATGGCACCCGGTGGAGGATTTGCCGCCAGAATTTATCAATAATGTTTATATTAGGAGTTAATGAACAATCCTTTTAAAATAAATAATTTAATAATAACCTTTTAATTAATGCACTTATGATGAAAGATCACAATTTCTGGAAAAGAAAAGGAGTTTTTTCCGTTTTGCTGGTTTGCCTCTTAGGAAGCACGAATGCAGGCTATGCATCTGATCCGGAACATGCTATGACAAGTGGCGGAACCACCGGAACGCTGGGAGTAAATCTGCAACAACAGCAACAAAGGATCACTATCCGTGGAAATATCATGGATACTAAGTCGGAACCGCTGGCGGGTGTACATGTTATACTGAAAGGAGACAACAGTGTGGCTACCGTATCAGATCTCAATGGAGACTATACCATACAGGTGCCGTCGAAGAATGTGTCACTGGAATTTATATACATGGGAATGGCTACTCAGGAACAAAGGGTAGGCTCGCGCCAGATTATCAATGTTATCATGCAGGAAGATGAAAACCTGTTGGAAGAAGTGGTAGTGGTAGGATTCGGTACACAGAAGAAAGAGTCGGTAGTGGGATCTATCTCAACCATCAGACCGGCGAGTTTGCAGAAAGGTACTTCGCGTTCGCTCAGTAACAATCTGATAGGGCAACTCTCGGGTGTTATCGGAAGCCAACGTTCAGGTGAGCCGGGATATGATGGAGCTTCATTTTTTATTCGAGGTATCTCTACATTCAATGGCAACAACAATCCTCTGATATTGGTAGATGGTGTGGAAAGAAGTCTGGATAATATCGATCCGGCAGAAATAGAATCATTCTCTATCCTGAAAGATGCTGCGGCGAGTGCGGTATATGGTGTGAGGGGGCTAACGGTGTGATTCTTATCAATACCAAAAGAGGAAAGATTGGAAAACCATCTGTCGATATCCGTTTTGAACAGGGTATCACATTTCTTGGTAAGACACCCGACTATATCGGTGCTTATGATTATGCAAGTCTTGTGAACGCCATTGCGAAGGAAGAGGGAAACCAGATTCCTTACTCGCAGGAGGATCTGGAAAAATATCGTACGGGTTCAGATCCTGACCTGTATCCGGATGTGAACTGGATTGACGCTATTACAAAGAAATTCGGAACAAATTCAAGAGTGAATCTGGATGTAACAGGAGGTAGTGATATTCTGAGATATAGTCTTGTTGGATCATACTACAACACAAGAGGTATTATGGATCGTGACAAGAGTTATGAATGGGACAACTCGGATCGGTTGAACCGCTTCAGCCTGCGTTCCAACGTGGATGTCAATATTACGCCTACTACTTTACTGCGCGTCAATATCGGTGGATTCTTGCAGGATCATACCTTGTCCGCAGGTAAGAAGTCAACGGATGGTAATTATGCTTCGCTCGATGAAATCTTCCAGACAGCTTTTACCACATCGCCTATTGCTCACCCTACACGCTATTCCACTGGCGAAATTCCTGTGGTTGCCAACCGGGCTAATCCTTGGGCATGGCTGACACAGACCGGATATCAGACAAGAAAGGAGAGTAGCCTTGAGACGCTGTTCTCCATAGAGCAAGATCTGAGTATGCTGGTTAAAGGACTGAAAATAAAAGGGCTCTTCTCTTTCGACCGTTATTCGGCAAGTGGTGTGCGCAGATCGAAAAATCCGACATATTACCAGCCAGCCAACGGCAGGAACCCGGATGGAACATTGAACTTGCATATGCTGGGTAATGGAGATGAGTACTTGGATTATTCTTCGTATGGAGAATACGGTACAAACAGCACTTATACAGAGTTTTCGGCAAACTATGCCAATACGTTTGGTAAGCATGGTGTGCAGGGTATGTTTATGTACGATATGCGTAACCTCGACACTGGTGACAAGCAACCTTTCCGCTTCATGGGTATTGCAGGACGTTTCTCGTATACATTTGATAACCGTTATGTGACTGAATTTAATTTCGGTTACAATGGCTCGGAGAATTTCGCTAAGGGCAAGCGCTACGGTTTCTTTCCGTCGGTGGCTCTGGGATGGATTGTATCCGAAGAAAAATTCATGGAACCGGTACGTAATGTATTGAGTAAATTAAAATTGCGTGGGTCTTATGGTCTGGTTGGTAACGATTGTATCGGTGCAACCCGTGGAGCTGTCCGTTTTCCTTATATCACTACTATCGATGAAGTGTCGGGATATACTTTTGGTATGGATGGCAATGTATACATTGGCGGTATGCAGGAAGGCTTGGCCGGTTCTCCTGATCTGACTTGGGAAAAGGTGAAGAAACTGAATATCGGAGTCGAGGTAGGCATTTTGAATACGATAAATCTGACGGTGGATTTCTTCCAGGATAAACGTTATGACATCTTTATGCAACGCGTCAATGTGCCTTCATCAACCGGTTTCACCAATAATCCGTATGCCAATTATGGTAAGACTACGAATAAGGGTGTGGAGCTGTCTCTTGAAATGAACAAGCGTTTTAGCAAGGATTTTGAAGTAATGGCGCAGGCTACTATGACTTATGCTAAAAGCCGGATTGATGAGATAGACGAACCTGTTACCGTCATTGGTACAAATCGTGCAAGAACAGGACGCCCCATCGGACAGATATACGGTTACATAGACGAAGGTCTGTTCACGGAGGATGATTTTGCAGATGTGGCAAATGGCATCCTGAAAGAAGGTATTCCGGTTCCGCAGTTCTCAAATAATATCCGTCCGGGTGATATTAAATATAAGGATGTCAACAATGATGGTATCATCAATGCTCTGGATCAGTCGCCCATCGGTGGTACCTGGGATCCAATGCTGGTTTACGGTTTCGGATTGAATATGAGATATAAGAATATTGATTTTGGTTTCTTCCTGCAAGGTAATGGCAAGACTTACCGCATCATCGGTTCGGGTGTGAAAACCTTTATCCCCGGTACGGGTGCCAATACTAAGGAGGGAAATATCTATAGCAACTATCAAGACCGTTGGACACCTGAAAACCCGAGTCAAAATGTATTTTGGCCACGTTTGTCCAGTACTATCAATGAAAATAATACCCAACCGTCAACCTGGTGGGTACGCAACATGAGTATGCTGAGGGTGAAGAGCATTGAATTAGGCTATAGTTTTTCCAAGAAGTCCCTTTTGCCACATTTCATCAGTAATGCCCGTCTTTTTGTAGCCTGTTCCAATCCGTTTGAATTTTCTAAGTTCAAAATGTGGGACCCAGAGCTTGATACCAGTACGGGAGCTAAATATCCAATCCCGAGAGTCGTATCTTTCGGATTTAATCTGTCTTTCTAAAGAAGACCTGGAGTTTGGATTATAAAACAATTAAAACAGAAAAAGAATATGAAATACATCACATTTTTATTTATCGCTATGTTGACGTTCAGTTCCTGTACGGATTTCCTTGATAAGGAACCGGATGATATGCTGACGTTGGAAAAGGTGTTCAATAATAGACAGAATACGTTGGAATGGCTTTCTGCAATCTATTCAAGTGTCCCGAATACGTTTATCAATTACCATCAGGAAGGACCTCTGAGCGATGATATGGCACCGCATGCCGAGTGGACAGGCTGGTTCGCTTATGACATCGTGGGTAAGCAAATGGGTAACTGGAACCCAAGTTCGGAAGATAATAATGATTATTGGAGAGTACTACCTAAGAAAATACGTCAGGCACAGATCTTTATACAGAACGTGAAACCTATTGAGAACCAGAATCTGACAGTCGAAGAAGCGGAGCGTATGAAATTGGAAGCAAGATTCCTGATTGCCTATTATTATGCATTGTTGGTAGAGTTCTATGGAGCCGTACCGTTTACAGCTGAACCGATTGATCTGGATGCTCCGTATGATGTACTTATGATGCAGCAGGTACCTGTACACCAGGTTATAGACTGGATAGATAACGAGTTACTGGAAGTGTCGAAAGGTTTGCCGGCAAGTTATACAAATCCTACTCTGTATGGCAGAGCTACCTCACTGATGTGTCTGGCAGTGCGTTCACGCCTTCTCTTGTTGTCTGCGTCTCCCTTACTGAATGGAAACAAGGACTACATGAATCATAAAAATCCCAATGGTGAAGAACTCTTTTATTCTGAATATGATGTCAATCGTTGGCAACGTGCAGCCAATGCGGCTAAGGAATTGATTGATGCTGCCCATGCCGCCGGTAAGAAGTTGTATACGGTCTACAATCCGGACGGAACGGTAGATCCTTTCCTCTCATGCCGGGGTATTCTGATGACAAAGGAATCGGCAGGAAATACGGAAATACTTTTTGCAAACCCCAATCCGGGCGATTACGGAGCCATCGACCGTTGGAGTATTCCTCGCAGTGTACCCGGTGCAGGTTCTTACGGAGTAACACAATCCTTGGTGGATGCCTTTTTCATGGAAAACGGATTGTCGCCTATCCTGGGTTATGAAAATAATGACTATTCAAAACCGATCATTAACCCGGCATCCGGCTATACTGAAACCGGATTCTCAACAGAGCCTGAAGTAAGGAATACCGGGTGGCAGGAGTGTCAGGGAAATGTAAATCCGGGGCAGGTCACCATGGCGGGTGCTTACAATATGTATTGTCACAGGGAAGCACGTTTCTATATTGCCGTTCTTTATAATCGTGCCTGGTTCAGTAAGACGGCCGAAGGAGGTCGTCAGACCATGTTCCTGAAGGGAGAACAGGATGGAGGTATCTCTATGGATGCACCAAGAAATGGCTATTTGCAGAATAAATTGGCGCATCCGGACAGGGATAATGTGAACGTCACGTTTCCTTATCGTCCAGCTGTAAATTATCGTTTGGCGGAAGCCTATCTGAATTATGCTGAGGCTTTGAACGAATGTGATCCCGGCAATCCGGATATAATGAAATACGTCAATCTTATCCGTGTGCGTGCCGGTATTCCGGAATATGGTACTGGAGCCGGTATGATAACCGAACCCCAGGGACAGGAAGAAGTGCGTCAGTCCATTTATAAGGAACGTCGTGTGGAATTGTGTTGTGAATCCAGTATCCGTTATATGGATATCCGTCGCTTGAAAATAGGTGAAGAAATACTTAACAGAGACTTCTACGGAATGAATTATTTCGGTTCCAAGTTGAGCGATGACAAGAATGATCCGGATGCTTATTTTGTGCGTACCAGATACCAGACCCGTTCGTTCCAGAAAAAGAACTATTGGTTCCCGGTGCCGCAGTCGGAAATGGATATCAATCCTAATTTGGTGCAGAATCCGTTCTGGAAATAATAAATCTGTGATGATTCCTTATACATCATGTAGTTTTTAATTTATAACTTAAATAATCCAATGAAATTATTCAGTACCATTATAGTAC